>Ga0163147_10006334_pt1 | contig 13923 bp, 14 predicted proteins | sample OliLakLV19MP6G1_FD_148597 | JGI IMG/M metagenome (GOLD analysis project Ga0163147, IMG submission 148597) | Freshwater microbial mat bacterial communities from Lake Vanda, McMurdo Dry Valleys, Antarctica- Oligotrophic Lake LV.19.MP6.G1 | ecosystem: Environmental > Aquatic > Freshwater > Lake >...
TTCGTTCAGTTTCCCCTCGAAAAAAGTTCGAGCAAAGTGTATAATTACAGCACCAAAATGGAACTTAAAGGTTTTGAAGAAGCAGAAATGCGGGACGCGCGAAGCGCATCCCAATGATTTTCCCCCATTTTTCCAAACGAATTCGGATTACCGCCTTCGGCGGGACGGATTGTTTTTTCGCCAAGAAACAGGTGCGAGCCAAAGATTTTTTTGTCACAGACCTTTTTAGCAAAAAGGTCGGAATCAGAAGCAATTTTGTCTAAGTTTTGAGCGTCTTTTAGCCAGTTTTGGAAAGGTGCGAGCCAATCATTCTGCTTGTGTGAAAAGTTAAAGATTTCTTCTTCGAGCGACTTCTTTTCGGAAAGTAGTTTAGCTTTTTGTAAACAGTAGCCTAAATATGCTAGGGTTTTTTTATGAAAAATCTTTTGAGCGGACTGTTATTGTTGTTGATTCAGCCTTTGGTAGCTGGTGCGTCTTATGACATGGTTAACTTCTGGTCTACGCCCCATGAGGCACCGGCTTGGTTTTCTTCTGATAATTATGGTGGATTTTATGGTGAAACTACTGGAGGACAGACTTTTAGTCAAAAGCCGGTAATAAATGACTCTGAGGTAAGGTTACATAAATTTATGATTGGCACCGCTTATTTTTATGTTTCTGACCGTGGGCCGATTATGGCTCTGGATGATCTTAAGGCGGTTTCTATCTACTTGGCATTGGTTTAAATAATTGTAGGTACCTTCAAAATTTCAATTGCCAATAACCCCTCCCATGATATTATGTTAATTGTTACAAATTTTTATAAAATATCATTTTAATGTTTAAAAAACTCTTTTTAGCGGCCTTTATAGCATCAATTGTCGGATTTGGTGGAGTACCAGAGGCGCAGGCTGCAACTACAGTACTGCAACCTCCAAGCGCTCAAACTTTAGCGGCCCTTGAAGTGCGGGTCCAGTCAGCTCAGATGGAACTAATCAAGCAATTGATGGCGCAAGTTACTGTGCTCCAGGAGCAACTAACTAAATTGTTAGCTGCGCAATCGTCAGTACCAGTGACATCAATAGGTAAAATCGTCGTTGACCTCAAGATTGATGGCTCGGATGGTCCTTTGATATTGAAGCCTGGGTATGCAAAATTTACTTGGAAAACAAATGCTGAATCTTGTATTGCATCAGGTGACGTGGATTATTGGTCAGGGGAAAAGGCGGCAAGTGGCGAGGCACGCGTGTGGACTGGCAATGAGAAATATGGAATTACTACATACACACTAGAATGTAGTGGAACTAACGTTAACTCGGAGGGTGACAGTGTGACGATAATGTTTGACTATGGAACACAGCCAGTCAGTATGTTGGAACTCACATCACCAAGTGGTGGGGAAACATACGGAACTGACATTCCGGAACTCAATATTAAATATCGATCCAAAGGTTTGAAGGGTGAAGATGTCATCGCCTACCTACATAAATCTGATAAGCATTACAGTAACTATCAACGTTCAAAAACAGTAACGGTTTCGTCTGATGGTGGAAATATCGTGATGGGAATGCAAAAAGGCGGTGCCCAAACGCCTGGTAAATACAAAGTTACTATATGTGTTCTTGTCCCGGGGAAAGATTTCTGCCGTGAATCGGGGAGTTTTGAACTAGTGGGCGAAGCAGGGGAACCTTATGTGACAGATTCGTTTGTAGGGAAAAGTATAGCAGGTGTAGGTGTCTACTATGAATATTCATATACTATACACAATATGCGTGATGGCCTGACATTTTGGGCCGAGCCTGATGTCTACTGCGATGATACATACATCGCGCCAATTAAACGTGATTGTTCTAAATCAAAGATATTTTTTGCCTGGGGTGAAGGAGGGGTAAAGGGAGACGGAGGTAAAATGAATCCTTATGTTAAAGGCGGGGCCTCATACCAGTTGCCGACAAGCTTGGATAAATCTTTTATTACCACTAGTGGTGTCGCTCATGAATTTTTTCCTAATCCCGATGGTGTTGATATTAGGTTTGTGCTCAGAGATGAGAGGGGGCGAGAATTGTGGTCAAAGGTTCATCAGTTTGGCTTTAAGGGCTAAGAAACACGACAAACTAAAAGTTTCAAAGCCACCGCTCGCAAGAGCGGTGGCTTTGAATTTGAAATTTCAATTTATGTTATATTAGGCACATGTTAGATACACCAATGCTTGAAATCACTAATCTGGTCAAGGTTTATGGTAGTGGTGCTAAGGCCAAAACCGCCGTCGATAATGTTTCTTTATCCATTCCCAGAGGAAGCTTTTTTGGTCTACTCGGACCAAATGGAGCGGGGAAGAGTACGATTATTCAATGTGTTACTGGTATCGCCCAACCAACTTCAGGCTGCATAAAGGTAGATGGTACTGATGTGGTAAAGGAATACAAGCTAGCTCGCACTAAAGTGGGTCTATCACCACAAGAATTTAATGTGGATATTTTCTCCACCCCTCTCGAGCTCATGGACTACATGGGTGGTTATTATGGTATTCCGGCGAGTGTCCGTGCAGAGAGGAGTAAAGACCTGATCAAGCGCTTTGACCTAACGGAACATCAGGACGTTAAGTTTCAAAAATTATCCGGTGGACTCAAACGTCGCGCTATGCTCGGACGAGCCTTGGTCCATACTCCTGACTTATTGATTCTAGATGAGCCGACTGCGGGAGTTGATGTTGAACAGCGTCGTGACCTCTGGGCGTATCTTAAAGAACTAAACGAACAAGGGAAGACTATTATTTTAACCTCGCACTATTTAGAGGAAATTGAATATTTGTGTCGCGACATTGCTATCATCAATCACGGGAAAATTATTGCTGAAGGCACTAAAGAAGACTTTATGAAAGGAGGGGAGAAGCTTGAGGATGTTTATCTCAAGATTACTCGCGCTAGTGATGGAAAATAATATGAAAATAAATTCAATTGGTCTCTATACAATGTTGCGCCGCGAAGTCAGACGAACTATGCGCGTGGTGGTGCAGACACTGTTAGCTCCTGTGATCTCTGCAGCTCTATACATATTTATTTTTGGAACCGTGATTGGTTCGCAGATCAAAGAAGTGGCCGGGATCCCTTACATTTCTTTTGTCTTTCCCGGTATTCTGATGTTGTCGGTCATAAACTCTTCTTTTGCTAGCGCTTCTTCCGCTCTGTACTTTATGCGCTTTACTAGAGGTATTGAAGAAATATTAATCGCACCATTCTCATATTTGGAAATGCTAGTTGGTTTGGTGGGTAGTGCGGTCACGAGAGCCTTGATGGTGTCATTTCTTATTTTACTCGCTGGACTAATCTTGGGAGCGGTCTCATTAGTAGCACCATTTCAGTTTGTCTTTTACGTTATTAGTATCGCTAGCATTTTTGCCATCTTGGGTATTATTGTGGCTTTGTGGGCCGAGAGTTTTGAGCAACTTCAGGTGCTCAATACTTTTGTGATTACACCACTGACCTATCTTGGAGGAATCTTTTATTCAATTTCATTCTTGCCGGAGTCCGCAGCGTTCTTCACTAGATTAAATCCCTTCTTCTATTTTGCCGATGGTATTAGAGGCAGTATGGTGGGGATTCATGAAGCCAATCAGCTGGTAGGGCTAGTCATTATCATAGGTTTATTGATTGGTTTGAGTACTTTAGTGGTACAGCTCTTCAAAAGAGGTTGGAAAATAAGGTCATAGCTAGAACGCTACCACGCGGCTGTTGTTAGATAGCCTTAGTCCGCGTACAATATTATTATGCGTATTGAAGATGAGGTTAAACTAGACTATCGAGACGTTTTGCTCCGTCCTAAGCGGAGCACTCTTACTTCTCGTAAAGAGGTTGATCTAGTACGAACTTTTAAATTCTATCACTCACCAAAAGTCTGGAGCGGAGTGCCGATCATGACCTCCAACATGGCTACCTGCGGAACTTTTGAAATGGCGCACACATTGGCGCCATACAAGATAGTAACTACTTTTCATAAATATTATGAAGTTGCAGATTATGTTGAATTCTTTAAAATTTTTTCAGCCCCGGACTATGTCATGTACACCCTCGGTACTAGAGATGAAGATTTTAATAAATTACAACAAATGCTTGATGCTGATTTGCTCAAGCATTTTTCTTTTATTTGTTTGGATATTCCTAACGGTTATCTAGAGAATTTTCTTAAGAAAATCAGTCAGCTGCGAAAACTTTGCCCCGAGCATATTATTGTCGCTGGTAATGTAGTGACCAATGAAATTTCCGAAGAGATAATACTTAGTGGGGCGGATATTGTTAAGGTCGGTATTGGACCGGGCTCAGTTTGTACAACTAGACGAATGACTGGCGTTGGCTATCCGCAACTTTCAGCGGTAATCGAATGCGCTGATGCGGCTCACGGTATCGCAAATGACCAAGGTTATGGATTAGTGATTGCGGATGGTGGACAGCAGTACCCCTCATGTGTGGCTAAAGCCTTTTGTGCTGGTGCTGATTTTAATATGTTTGGCTCAATGTTTTCCGGCTATAATCAAAGCGGCGGTGAATTAGTGGAGAAAGACGGAAAAAAATACAAAGAATATTTTGGCTCTTCATCAAATAAAGCGCTACAAATATTTTATGGCAAGAAGGATAGTCATCGCGCCAGTGAAGGTCGGGAAGTCCTGATGCCATACAAGGGTGATATCGAGTCTTTTCTGCAAGACTTGTTTGGTGCTCTCCGTAGTACGGGAACATATATCGGTGCAAGAAAATTACGCGAATTTTCCAAACGAGCAACTTTTGTTAGGGTTAATCACCAACTGACTGATTACCTAGAGCGCTACGATCAAGGAAAGTAGATTTCTTAGATGGTGTTTGGTAGAAAAATACCACCTGACTTGGTCCAGCAAGTTTAAGTGCTTTGTTTGGCAATTCGGTAATTTTTTTAAATAAGCTTTAATACAATCTAGAAATATTATAAACCTGGCACGGTAATAAAACTGCCAAATTTAAGCCAGGGTTTAGTTGGATCTAAATGATGATAAATTTGATCAGGCTGATCGAATAATTTTCGATCCGTCAGTAGATGGGTCTGTAAGAGGCGTAACTGAAAAGTGCGTGATATGGCTATTGCCTCAGGGTTACTTTGAGAAATACAAATGAGATATTCAAGCTTGTTCTACAAGACTTCATGTTCTTTAAGAAGTTTGTTCGTTGAAAATAAATGTAAAAATACTTTACGCACTAAAATGCTACCGTGATCACTGAAATCTCTTTCAGTGCAGTATTGCTTGAGATCAAATGGTATTTCGTTGAGCGCTGGTTCGATAACTATTGATTCTGCTGTTTTGTGACTAATTTTCGTGGTGGCTCGTAAGCGGGGAGAGATAAACACAATTCTTCCATGTACGTCGAGGTGATTGGGTTTCAAAGAGGGTGGATCAATTGTTTGATTAAGGAGTGAGCATATTCGACTAAAAAACTCATTGATTTGGTGCCGTAGACATTGTAAGAAATTATTTTTTGAAATTGCATAGTATTAAAAGTGGGTGCGCGATGCACCCACCGGGTTAGTAGATCGAAACATTGTTAAGCATTGTCATACTCCTTATATGTTTAATCTGGAAAGAACAAAAAACCGCCCCTCATGGAGCGGTTTTTAAGTAGTATGGTAAATAATCTTATAACAACACAAAGACCGCTCGACGAGAAAATCGAGAAGTCCACCAACTACTTTGATTAAATTGTGTTACAAACGTGTGCATTAATTTGAGCTTAGCAAGTATTTTGAAAAGCGTCACATAGACAGCTCTTGTAGAATTCTTCAGTAATTTACGTTTTCACACTTAAGTATAGGAAAAGTATTGTATAGTTAACTTGACATTAATGTGTCTCTAGAACAAAATAAGGTTATTGAGTCATTAGTATGAGTGAAATTATTATAAACCGAGTTCAAAAGATGCGCGTAGCTGCAGCCTTAACTCAAGAAGAGCTGGCTCTAAAAGTTGGAGTTACTCGGCAGACAATAATCGCTGTCGAAAAGGGCAATTACACTCCCTCTGTTTTACTAGCTTTGAAACTGGCTGGTTTGTTTTCGGTGTCCGTTGAATCATTATTTTCAATAAATCATGAATAAAATTATCCAAATCAGTGTCGTTGTACTGCTCACGTTTTTACTACTTGTTTTAGCCGATCTAGTACCTTTTTGGTTGCCAATGATGGGTGAAATGATTGCTCTCATGCTCGTTGTGGTGCTCTTAGTAGTGTGGGCGGGTTTTGTGATGCAAGAGCAGACGCATGACGAGAGAGAGGTGTTACTTAAGATGAAGTCTGGACGAGTAGCGTATCTATCAGGTCTGGGAGTGCTACTAATGGCGTTATTGGTACAAGGATTTGCACATACGATTGATCCATGGATTGCTATCACTCTAGCAGTGATGGTGGTGGTCAAATTATTGGCTCGACTCTACGAAGAGTAATCCCCAAGAATAAATGTAAAGTTAACTTTACATTTATTTTTTTTTCATCTATACTTAGATAAAGTAGGATGTATCAATAATTAATTTATAATATGAACAAAAGTCTAGTTTGGGGATTGGCAGCAGCAGCGGTGATAGCAGGGGGTTTTATTTACATAAATAACAGCTCTAGCAGTAACGAAGTAATGATTGAGAAGGAGAATATGGAGAAAGCAGAAATAGAAAAAGCTCAGATGGTAGAAGCTGAAGCAATGCAAAAGGAAGAAATGATAAAAAACGAAGATAAAGCTATGGCAGCCGAATTAGAGATAATGATGAAGACGGATGATTCTGCAATGATGGATAGTGACTATGAAGACACAGTAAAAAAGGAAGAGACGAGTATTATGAAAAAAGATGACGGTGTGATGATGTCTAATGGTTCGTATGAAGCCTATGCTTCGTCAAAAATTGCAATGGTGTCAGCGAGTCATGACGTCGTATTATTTTTTAGAGCAAGTTGGTGTCCAACATGTAAAGCGGTCGATGCTGATATCAAGGCAAATCTAAAAGCCATTCCGTCGAGCCTTACCATTCTCGACGTAGATTACGATAACTCAGAAGACTTAAAGCGGAAATATGGCGTAACTACTCAACACACCTTTGTCCAAATAGACGCGCAAGGCACTTTGATTAAGAAGTGGAGAGGCGGAGCCACTCTAGCCTCGATTGTTTCGGAAGTTCAATAGCATGATCTTGTTCCTCCTCTCATTTATCGCTGGGGTACTGACGGTACTAGCTCCTTGTATACTCCCGCTCTTGCCAGTGATTGTGGGAGGGTCACTGACCGGTGAGGGTAAAGATGCACAAAAGAAAAAAGTCTTAACGATTATTATTGCTCTCGGTTTGTCGGTAGTAGCGTTCACGCTGTTACTAAAAGCTACTACGCTCCTTATCGATATACCAGAGCACTTTTGGAAATGGCTTTCTGGGGGCATTATCTTCAGCCTTGGAGTAATTACGATATTTCCCTCACTATGGGAAGGCAAGTGGCTCGCCAAACTTAGTACGAAATCAAACATTCTCCTTGGTAAAGGAAATAAAAAGAAGAGTTTTTGGGGTGATGTAATTATGGGCGCTGCTCTTGGCCCAGTATTTTCAACCTGTAGTCCGACGTACTTTGTAGTGTTGGCAACAGTACTACCGGCGCAGCCTATTATCGGTCTGGTGTATCTCCTGGCTTACGCAGCCGGACTCTGTCTAGCACTGTTTTCAATCGCGCTTATTGGGCAGCGGATCATGACCAAGCTAAATATTGCCGCTGACCCCCGAGGGTGGTTGAAACGGTCGCTTGGAGTACTGTTTCTTTTGATTGGTATAGCAATTATTACCGGTTATGATAAAAAATTAGAGACAGCAATCCTTAACGCAGATATATTTGATGTGACTCAGATTGAGTTGCGGTTACTTGATTTTATGAAACCAATAGAGAAAGAAACTCAGCTGCCTCAAACAAATGCATTGAGTGTTGATGAACTGAACTTTGAGTCCGATACTCGCGAAGGTGCAAAATGTGAAATGGGAGGCGATAGCTGTAAAGCGCCACCAGTCTCGATTGCAGAAGATATCGACACCCCTGAAGTAGTATCAATGCCAGTGATTGAATCACTACCAATAGAAAAGCGATTCATTGAACTCGTGAGTCCAAACGCGTTTCTTAATACAGGTGGTGTCCCGATTACTATAAGCGAACAACTTCCTGAGAAAATAGTGCTGGTGTCATTTATGACTTATTCTTGTATAAATTGTCAGCGGACATTTTCGCACCTGCAAGAGTGGTATGAAAAATACAAAGATGACGGACTAGTAGTTATTGGAATTCATACCCCAGAATTTGCGTTTGAGCATCAAGAAGCAGCGGTCCAAAAAGCTCTTGATGGGTACGGCGTTACCTTTCCTGTTGTGTTAGATAATCAGTACCAAACATGGCAAGCCTACGGTAATCGTTATTGGCCACGACGTTACTTAATCGCTCGAGATGGTTCTGTAGTATTTGATCATACTGGAGAAGGGGCATACGAAGAAACTGAAGCATTAATTAAAACGTATCTAGGTAGATAAAAACCATATGAAATTGAAATCCTATAGATGGTGGTTTCTTGGCATCGTAGTATTCCTGACATGAGGCACTATTGGGGTAACGCAGTTTTTTATACCAACTACTCCAACAGTGCCAGTAGCGGAGGCTCTGCCGGTTGGCACCACTTCTTCTGGTGAAGAAGCATTACTCAGAGGCAAATTTACTCATCCTCCAGGACATCCTGGAGCCGGTACAGCCTCAGTTTATCAAACAGACACTAATCAGATTATCCGCCTCATTGATTTTAAATCTACAACCGGGCCTAACCTCTTTGTGTATCTCGCTACAGATAAAAGTGCTACTGAGTTTATCAATCTAGGGTTGCTCAAGTCCACGGGAGGTGATCAAAACTACGACATTCCTACAGGAGTCAAAGTTACCGATTATCCCTGTGTACTAGTTTAGTGTAAACGCTTTGGGGTGTTATTGATGGGTGCAACTCTAGCAGAGCTTGAGTAAATCTAAATCACCTACAATGAAACGCAGCTATCTTTACAGTGGAACTAAATAAATCCGTCATTATTTAATTTAGTCAATTAGCTTACCTTAATACTTAAGGCCAAAATATCGCGGAAAGAGAACTGTGCTACCGTCGTTTGTTTTGCCCGATGTAGAAATTGGCAGTTGACTAATCTGCGCCGGCCACGGTAAAGGCAGTGTTCCAGTAAACGGTTTTTCACCAAAAAGTACATCGGCCACACCAGCTCCTTCACTACCTGGTAACCAAGCAACCACCAATGTGTCCCAGTCGTTAAGCTCATCATTAATGACAAGCGGTCGCCCAGTAATCAAAATCACGACCACGGAATCACAAGAACGCTTCAAGTTTTTTATGACGTTTTTATCTTCGTCACTTAGTGTTGGGTAGGAATTGTCTCCCCAGCCTTCAGCGTAGGGTGCTTCGCCAACTACCGCAATACCGAGTGTGGCCTTCGGCGCTGTTTCAGAAAATTGTCCGTGTAGCTCATATTCAACTTGGGTACTTTTACCAGCCACTTCTTTAATCCCTGACAGAATAGAAGTGGAATTAGGGACCCAATTACCATCGACGCCTTGCCATTCGATACTCCAGGCACCCATTTGTTTTCCGATATTGTCGGCAGCACTTCCGGCTACATAAATCTTTTTTACACTAGTATTGAGCGGGAGGATATTTTTTTCATTTTTGAGTAGCACCAGTGATTGTGCTACCGCGTTACGCGCCAGAGTGTGGTTTTCTTCATTTGAAAAAGAGATTTCTGATTTTTGGGTAAGTGTCGAGTCAAACAAACCAAGAGAAAACTTAGCGTATAAAATTCTACTGACGGCGTCATCAATTCTTTTGTCAGAGACTAATCCGAGTCGGTTGGCCCACGTCATATGTCGCACAAAAGTCTCATAATCAAAAGGCAGCATGACCATATCGACACCAGAATTTACTGCAGCTACTGTAGCTAAAAATGTATTATGCGTTCCTTCGTGCACGCCATACCAATCAGATACAACAAAGCCTTTAAAGCCCAGCTGTGTTTTAAGTACATCAGTTAGTAATTGCTTTTGCCTAACCATTCTTTCATCACCCCAGGTATTAAGTCCGGCCATAATACTCAGAGCCCCAGCGTCTATGGCAGCAACAAAGGGAGGTAAATATACTTCGTTTAGTATGGTCTCATCGGCAGCAGTTACCCCCTGGTCAATTTTAAAGTTTTTATTTAGTGAAGTATCCCAGCCCATGCCGCCAAGTCCAACAAAATGTTTTAGGGTCGCTAGTACTTTTATAGTATCGTCTGGCGAAGACTGTAAACCTTGTAAGTAGGCTACGCCTAGTTTTGAAACTAAAGTTGGGTCATCTGAAAATGTTTCGTACACTCGACCCCAACGAATATCTTGAGGAGTATCGAGGTTAGGTGAAAAATTCCAGTTCACGCTGGTAGCCTCCATTTCACCGGCAGTCGCAGCCGCTATCTTTTTTACTAATTCCGGATTCCCAGCCGCTCCCAGTCCAATCATGTGAGGAAAAATTGTTGCTTCCGAAACATGCGCGTGTCCATGGATGGCGTCTGAACCGTATAACAAGGGAATTCCTAGTCTAGATTTGGTCGCCTCAGCTTGATAGGTGTCAATCATTCTTTTCCAGCCCGCTACGGTATTTTCTTCTGGCTTAGATCCGGAACCGCTAAGTAGAGCACCTAGGGAGTAGTCGCTAATATCTCTAAATTGTTTAAGGCTATTTTTTTCTACCAAAGTCATCTGTCCAATTTTTTCTTCGAGTGTCATGTATGACAAAAGATTCGCCACTCGGGCTTCGGTTGGTAGTCTCGAATCCATGTAGATGGCGTCAGGGGGTGTGAGCATAATCGGTTTAGTATCAAAGTAGTCTGTAGTAATAAACTTTAAAAACAAAGCGAAGAAGACTACGATAAACAGTAAGCAGTAGAGCAATAGGTAAATCTTTTTAAGAGTTTTCACCCTGGTAGTATATAACATCCAGCCTTCAAGAACCTTATCAATTATTGCAGCTTTAGCCCCTAACTTTTTGGATTAGGAGGATTCTTGTTTAGGTATTCGCCAATGGCCTTCATAAAAATTTCCCCGAATTCTTTTTGCTTCTTTTCTCCTACCCCCGTCACCTTACCAAATTCTTCCTTAGTTTGCGGTTTGTTGTATGACATGTCGTGTAGGGAGGCGTCACCAAATATTATAAACGCCGGAACCCCTCGTTTTTCAGCAATTTCGCGCCTTAGAGCTTTTAGTGTTTCAAAACAACCTCCATCTGTTTGAAAATCCTTTTTTATTCGAGCCGCTCTCTTTTTCTTTTCGTTAGTACCTTTGTATGCTGGAAGCGCGTCCACTTCTGTCAAAAGCATTTCTTCCAGTACTCGAGGTAGTTTTAATGTTTCTTTGTTGATTAAAAAAGCCTTACCTGTTTTTGTTACAAAAAAAGTTGGATAGTCACCTACATTTTTCTTTATAAAACCATGAGCCAAGAGTTGCATAAAAATTTCACTTAAGATACTTTCGGTCGTGTCTTTAGCTATACCCCAAACCGATAAGGTGTCGTGGGAATTATCTAAGATTTTTTGTTCTTTAGAACCACGAAGGACTTTTAAAACATGCGCTTTACCAAAGCGTTCTCCAGTTCTGATAATTCCAGATAGTATTTTCCGAGTTATTTCTGTTGAGTCAACGGTGTCGCTCTTTGATTTACAAACATCACAAGTTTCGCAGGCAGTAATGGTTGGTTTTTCACCAAAGTATTTTATTAAACCAACCCAACGACAGGTGCGTGACTCAGCGTAGTTCATTACCTCAAGAATGTTGTTGAGTTCTTTCTGGCGCTCTTTTTCATCTGAGACCATCCCCAAGAAGTAATCGAGTTTTATTTTGTCTCCGGCTGAGTAAAGCATTACACATTCGCACGGTAGGCCATCTCGTCCAGCTCGGCCGATTTCTTGATAGTACCCCTCAAGTGTTTTGGGAAAAGTGCGGTGGATGACAAGACGGACATCGGGCTTGTCGATGCCCATACCAAAGGCGGTGGTGGCCGCGATGATGTTTATCCGGTCGTGAATAAAATCGTCCTGAATTTTTGAGCGTTTGGAGGACTCTAATCCTGCATGGTACGCACCAGCGGAAAAACCTTCTGCTTGCAAAAGTTCAGCTAAAGACTCAGTGTCCTTTCTAGAAAAACAATAGACTATACATGACTCATCTTTGTATTGTGACAATAGGGATACAATTTTCCTGAGCTCATTCTTTTTTGGAATCACTTTAATATGTAAGTTTTCTCGATAAAAACTGGAGACGAAGACTTTCGGTTTGTTTAGGTTAAGCTCGCTGATGATGTCGTCTCTGACTTGTGGGGTAGCGGTAGCCGTGAGGGCAATGATTGGGATGGAGGGAAAAGACTTACGGAAGGATTTAAGGTTTCGGTAGTCTGGACGAAAGTCGTGTCCCCATTGTGATATACAGTGAGCCTCGTCTATAGCTAAAGCAGTAATATTACAGGTCTGCAGCCAGTCATTGATTCCTGCGACGGAAAGTCTTTCTGGCGCCATGTATATCAGTTGGTATTCTCCACGAGCGGCTTTCTCCATTCTTTGTTTTAGTTCAAAGGAGTCAACCGACGAGTTTAAAAAGGTGGTTGATACACCATTGGCATTGAGAGCATCAACTTGATCTTTCATTAGTGAAATAAGTGGCGAGATGACTATGGTCATCCCATCAAAAATTAGGGAGGGAAGTTGGAAGCATAAAGATTTACCACCACCGGTTGGCATCAAAACAACGGTGTCTCGCTTCTGGCAGAATTCATTAATAATCTCTTCTTGCAAAGGACGAAAAGAGGTATAACCAAAGTTCTTTTTTAAAGTTTCGAGGTAATCAGGCATGAACAGGGTCCATAGTAACAAAAAACTTTACCCGAATCTGGATGGTGCAGTACAACTATTATTAATCCCAGAGATGGGGGTCACTTTTTATATATTCGTCATCCAGGACAACTCCGTATGTGCCTTCGATAAAGTTAAGGAATTCAATAACAGAATTTTCTACCGCTGTTTCTGTATAATTACCGAACATTACGTGAGTCTGCCACCAAACAGGGAATTCCGTAAACAAAAAATCAGGTCGTACATGTTCGGGGGAGACGAAACCTAGCATCAGCATACGGCTGCAAAGGATATCAGCGACACTGGCATGTTTTTTAATTGTTGTGGGTTTATAGGTCGATTGCAAGAATTTTGCATAGGCTGGTATTACTTTATCTTGAAGCCAGTGCCGAAATGGCTCTTGCGCTTTCTCCATTTCTTCAAGCATAGCTTGATAATTATTCATGGTCATTTCATGATTTCCTACAATTACTTTCGGCTCGCTTGGAAGAGAGAGGGGTGTTTGTCTGTTGGTTTCTTGAATTAATTCAAATGGGGTTTTGTTGGCCATATCCTTATGCGGAAAATGGTTCCAGAAGGCGAAGGCCAGTTCGATAATTTTAAAAACCTTGTTTTGGTCCTTAACGCGACTAAGTTTCTGACTGATTTCTTTTTGAAAATTGAGATGTGCTTTATCACCCCAGCGCTCACCGGCCACATACACTAATTCAATTATAAATTCTGATGACAAGTTTTTTTTCAATCCTAGTTCGTGCACTGTTCCATCAAACACTTTTTTTAAGCGCTCTTGTTCTTTTTGTAGTGGTGTAATTTTCATAGTGCCATTATATAGCTAAATAATCTAATAGAAAATGTACTACGTTTCGAGAAATGGTGGCTGACTCCCAGCTTCACTAAATTGGTTAGGTAAAGCAAGGGTTTATTAAGCCACCAAAAACTCCAGACTCAGTCTGGAGTTTTTGGTGGCTTAATAAAATTATTACCACATTGTTAAAAAC
>Ga0163147_10006337_pt1 | contig 13920 bp, 9 predicted proteins | sample OliLakLV19MP6G1_FD_148597 | JGI IMG/M metagenome (GOLD analysis project Ga0163147, IMG submission 148597) | Freshwater microbial mat bacterial communities from Lake Vanda, McMurdo Dry Valleys, Antarctica- Oligotrophic Lake LV.19.MP6.G1 | ecosystem: Environmental > Aquatic > Freshwater > Lake >...
GATTAGCAAGCGATCCGCGCAGTCGAATTGTTCGATGAACCTCATTCGTGGAGGACGCAATCGTGCGTAACCACATCATTCGCTGAAGGTGAAGGGCGTCAATGTTGATAGCGGCTTTGACATGCTGCTTCTCCTACCGCCCTGCTGATGGGGAACACTACAGATGATTCAGAGCAAGAGCGGTCTCAGGGGAGCTTGGCACGGAGGGGTAGTGCCTGACTGATTTTCTGAGCTGCCTGTGCGGCAGCGAACGCAGTGGCGTAACCCGAAGGCAGCGAGTTTGATTTCTGAGCTGCCTGTGCGGCAGCGAACTGAAAGATCAGTTGGACGATCTGGCGTTAGTTTTTCTGAGCTGCCTGTGCGGCAGCGAACTCATGGAACCCCTCCGTGCCAAGCTCCCCTGAGACCGCTCTTGCTCTGAATCATCTGTAGTGTTCCCCATCCGAGCGGCGGCAGGAGAAGTGAAGTGCCGAAGCCAGCCGTAGTGAAATCCGAAGGGCCGGAGGTGGTGGCCGATGATGTCATCGATCGCCGTCAGCGCCGGAGCTTTTCAGTGCAGTTCAAGCGCCGCATTCTGGGGCAGGCCGCTGCGTGCGAGAGTCATGGCGTCGCCGCCGCGCTGCTGCGCAAACATGGCCTGTACAGCTCGCATCTCGCCCAGTGGCGGGCACAGTTCACCGCTGGTGCAACCGCCGCCTTGGCGGCCAAGCCAGCGGGCCGCAAGCCCAGCCAAGACATCAAGGATCGGCGGATTGCCGAGATCGAGCAGCAGCTTGCCAAGCTCGCTTCCCGGCTGGATCTGTCCGAGAAACTGGTCGCACTCCAAAAAAAGCGCAGGAACTGTTCGCAGCCCTGGCGGCAGCGGAGACGACCCGACGACCGCGCTGCTCGACCAAGTGTGGACTTGGGACATCACCAAGCTGGCGACCCTGACCACCGGCGTATTCCTCAACCTGTACGTGATCATCGACCTGTTCAGCCGCTGCGCGAGACCACCGCGCTCGCCCAGCAGCTGGTCACCCGCAGCATCGAGCGCGCTGGCATCGCCGCCGGCCAGCTCACGTTGCACAGCGACCGCGGCGCACCGATGACCGCGCACACCTTCGATGCGATGCTGACCACGCTCGGGATCGAGGCCTCCCGCAGCCGGCCCCGCGTGAGCAACGACAACGCCTTCAGCGAAAGCGGTTTCAAGACGCTGGAGTACCAGCCCGACTTCCCCGGACGCTTCAGTAGCGCCGAGCACGCCCGGTCATGGATGCGCGAATTCACGCGCTGGTACAACGCATAGAACCGCCACGAAGGCCTCAACGGGTTCACCCCGGACGAAGTCTAAAGCGGCCGCCACGTCGATCTCGCGATACAGCGGCAAGCGACGCTGGACGCGGCCCATGCCAGGCACCCCGAGCGCTGGATCGGCAAGCCACCGGTGCTGCCGAGACCGCCGGCTATCGTGACCATCAACCCGGCGCCGCCGATGACGACCAAAGCGTCCGCCGCCGCCGCAAACGAAGTCGTTACCGCTGAAACCAGCGTCGTCAGCTACACCCACTCACACAGAGCCTACCGTACATAGATTTCCGAAAAAAACGGTCTCAAAGTCCTTGACACGTTCCGCTTCTGCCACGCCGCAGTCTCACGGACTGAGACAGCCTGAAGGCTCAGTTGTCCAGTAACCACTGTCAATGACTTAGCATGCAGTCATTGACTAATGAGGCGCTTCCCATGGCGACCATGACCATCCGCAACATCGACGACAAGCTGAAGACCCGCCTGCGCGTGCAGGCGGCGCAGCACGGGCGTTCGATGGAGGATGAGGCGCGCGACATCCTGCGTACTGCGCTTTCCATCGAACCAGCCACCGGCGCATCGTTGTTTGCGGCTATTCGTGCCATCGTCGAGCCGATCGGTGGGGCAGAGCTGGACCTGCCGCCGCGTGAGGCAGGGCGTGAGCCGCCAGATTTCAGCGGTCCCGAATACGATCGACCGGAACACGAGGAATGATCGTCCTCGACACGAATGTCATCTCGGAACTGTTCAAGCCGACTCCGGATTCGGGCGTCGTGGATTGGTTGGCGAAGCAGCCACCTGCCTCACTTTTCACCACGACGATCACCCGCGGCGAGCTGTTTTACGGTGCCCAGCGAATGCCGGAGGGAAAACGCAAAGACATCCTGCTGCGCGGATTGACGAAGCTGTTCGACCTGCAACTGTCGGGCCGCGTGCTCGACTACGACAGCGATGCCGCCGATGCCTACGCCCAGATTGCCGCCGCACGTCGCGCGCAAGGGAAGGTGGGCAGTCCCTTTGACACCATGATCGCCGGCACAGCGCGTTCTCGTGGGGCGGACCTCGCCACACGCAACGTCAAGGATTTTGCCGATTGCGGGATTGTGGTGATCGATCCCTGGCAGACCTGAGCCTCGACGATTGCCCGCGAACGACGGCTATGCCTTGTTGAAACCCAACCATGGGTGCCACTGCCAACCCTGAGTGCTCTCTGGCACTTCAACAGTGGCGAGTTTCCTAGCCGCATCGCGCAGCGGAAGGTCGAAGAATTCGGCCTGATCGGCCAGCAAATTCATCAGGTCGAAGTTGCCCCATCGGCTGGCGCGCGGACTGAGGGCCAATTCGAGCGGGTGACAGCGATGCTGCTCTGGGATTGGTTCGTATGGTTCCCTGCCGCCGCTTTCTTCGATGCGGTGCCACTGCGGATTCTCGCCTTCGTCATCCGGAAGGAACACCAAAGTTTCGCTGCGTTGCGGATCGTCGCGAAATGGTTGTTGCTGTGGCAATAAGCCTGTGAGGGCAGCGTTTGGATGAAGCCATGAAACGGCGGCTTCGTCGCGCTCAATTGCGTCGAAATCGGGTTGCAGTGATTTCGGCAGCTGCTCGCGCGGCAACATGCAAGCTGCAATGCGTGCTTGCTCTAGATCGACCCAGCGCTTGGTCGGCTCCCAGCTTCCCGTCTCGCGTGGGCTGATACGTGGCAAGGCGGTAAGTACGGCGAATTCACTCGACTCCAACACACTTCCCAAGCGTCGCTTGGGAAGCAGTCGAAACGTCTTGCTTGCCTTCTCGAAGCCAGGCCGAAGGTAAATCGCCGCAGGTTTGCCTTGCTCCAGCGTGTTCTTGAAGTAGTTGAGGTTGGTGTCGAAGATCAACACGTTCGGCTTGTCGCTTACCCTGCATCGATGCCGCTGCACGCGCCCTGCCAACTGGATCAACGCACGCATCGATGAGGGTTCAGCGACAGCCCAGTCCGCATCCCAGTCGCGCCCCACTTCGCACACCGGCGAGGCGAGCACAACAAACAGTTGATTGGATTCGGGATTTTCGTCGAGCGCGGTGCGGATGGCAGGCAGGCGATACACCGATTGACCGCCGTCGTCGCGCCGATTGAACGTCGCATCAAGCTGATGCTCGATGGCCGAACGCAGCACCGACGGAAAGCGCGAGTGATAGACACACAAGTGGATTCGCGTGTCATCGCGCAAGTCACTGGCGATCAGGTGTTTGGCCACTTCAAACAAGGGGCCGATGTTAGCCATGCGTACGATGCCGAAGCTGACTCGTTTACCGCTAACCGGATCGCTTTCAGCGTGGTCGTCATGCAGGCGAAGGCAGGCCTTCTGCACTTCGCCAGCGAATTCGGCATGCCGCTGCGACTCGGTCGAGCCTTTGCCGATGTTGAGCGGCCACAACGAGCCTCGACGCAACGGCTCTGCCTGGGTGAGCCTTCCAGCGCGCTTTGCGACAAACATACTGTGATGTGTCGCGAACGAATTCGCGTCCTTGCACGTCGTGGAGTGCGCGCCGAACTCGTCCGTCCACAGGCAGGGAATTTCGGGCTGATCTGCAGGCACTCCGCCATCAGCACCACGATTGCGCCGGTAATGTTTGCGTCCCGCGCGGTAGGCCATGAACATGCCTTGCACCAGTGACGGCGGCAGAGTGGCTGATGAGAGCACGACGCGCGTGCCCAACAGGCCCGCCCAGTGCACCAGACGCGTCAATGCGGGCAGGTCGTCGAGATCGTAGTCGTCGAGTTCGTCCAGGATCAGATCGGCGCTCATCAGCCTGAGCATTGGCGCGATCTGCCGGCCAGCGCGCAGCGATTCGGTTGCCGGAACCAGGTGATCGACGGTGCAGACCAACATAGGTGCGGAAATGAGATTGCGGATTTCGACGTCGCGCAACGCACGCGACAACATGGGGTGATTGGCCGTGTTGCCTTCGTAGTAAACGTGAGTGTCCTCGTCGATCAGCTTCTGCGTCGAGGCCGAACCGCTGGCTTCAGCTTGCTGTTCGTAATACGCGAACAGCAGCCGACTGGCCGAGCCACCAACGCGAACGGCAAGCTCGTCATCGCTCAAATGTAGATCGTCCCGGTAAACGCGACCGGTTTGCTGGGTGAGCGTGCGCAGACCCAGCGCGTACGTGGCACGCAGGCCCATTTGAGGGTCCGCCAGCGCGTAGAGAATGCGTGCATTGGCGAGCGTCTTGCCGCATCCAGTGGAGGCCATATTGACCACGAACGCGCCATGCTCGCGAGCGACTTCGCGCAACGAAGTAGCGGCATCAGTGGCTTTGTCCTGCCATGCGAATTTCCCAGCGCCGCTGCGCTTGCGCAGTCCGGGATGATTGCCGAGGCGTGGAAGATGGCGTTCGAATCCAGGCAGTGCGCTCACGATCAATCCAGCATCGCGCGCCACCCCAAGCAAGTGCTCGTCGAGCGGCTGCTTGAGGCTGCCATCTTTGTCGGTGTTGGCATAGAGCGTGGTGTTGCCGTCACCTGTGACACGTTGCGGCGAAGCCTTCGGCAAACTGGAATAGTGGTGATCGGCCAGCATGAGGCTCAGTCTTGCCAGATGCATGACGTAGGGATTACTGAGCCAATCGCCGCGAGTGTCGCGTCGGCGAAGTTCGATCAGGCCGGTTGCGAGACGTGCGGCTTGCTTGCGCCATTTGGGTTCGACAACGGGCAGCACGCCGGCAAGGTTCCAAAAAGGTTTGACCTGCTCGTGAGAGGCCGGTTGGAGCAACTCATTCCAGTTGTGCGCGACTTGCGCCAGCGGAAATTCCAGCCACGCTGATTTGAAATTGCGCGCCCGCTTTCCCAACCAATCCTGACCGCCTTGTTCCTTTTCGACCGGAACGACCGGAAGCCTGTGATGCGTAACCACCAGCCACGCCACGGCGGCCGCCAACGGCGCTCGTTGCGTCAATTCCTCGAACGGACACTCGCTGATTCCAACGTCAAGCCCGTCACGCTGATACCGACCTTCGGCAATCCAGTGTTGCTCATCGAAGCTGTCTGCATCGGACAGTCGTCGCAGCCAGCCGTCGTCGTTATCGTCGCCGACGAACGCCAAGAATAGACGTAGCGAAACCCACTCGTGGCGGTACAGGTTCCTTTCATGAAACCGCCCTTGCAGCCGATTCTGAAACGCGACGCTCGCTTTACCGAGGTCGTGCAGTAGTGCGGACAGTTGCGCCAGCAGACGGATGTCCTCGGCCGTATGCCAATCGTTTTCGTCCTCCCGCCGCAGCACGTTACGCTGGGTGGTGTTGGTGGGTACGGCACCTTCGGCGTTGAATCGGCGGGCGTCACCAACGATCCAAAGCAGTTCGGAATGGTCACGGCCGCGAATCCAGTGGCAGGCGACGGCGCTATTTTTGCGGGCGGTCTTGCGCAGCAGCTTTCGCAGGGTGTCGAGGCCGGCTTGAGTGATGGGTGTTTGCCACGTTCGGTCGCCCCGGCGTTCGGCAAACTGGTCGAGAATGCGGCGGGATTCGCTGAGCGCGCGCTTGTCGCATTGCGAAATCAGCAAAACGTTCACGCAGGTTTGCCCCTTGCCCCGCTGATCACCTTGGCGGAGGTTTCCAAGGCGATGGCTTTAATACTGTCGATCATAAAGTCGAGAGACTCGCTGCGGGTCAGTGCTTCAATGCAGTTACGACGGAACTGCTGCTCGTCGTCGCCGCGCATAGCGGAGAGAAAAGCCTGCGGCAGGATGCTGGCGTCCTTGACCAGGTCGGCTACGTCGAAGACCAATCCGCCCCGGCGAGTCTTGCCGTGCAGCACCGCCAAGCCGTGCGGCAGGCCCAGCACCCACGTCGCGGTGGCACCCAGCCCATACGCAAGGTAGTTGCCGTGGTCGAGAAAGCGGTTGGCCGGGTCGCCGCCGCTGCCGCGCTTGGCGCGGGTGAAGTCACCGTAGCCAACCGCATCGACGGCGAGCTTGAATAGCGCCTTGGTGAGACGAGCCTCTTCGGTCAACAAAGCGGTGGTGTCTTCCGCCAATGCAACTTGGCGCAGGCTGCGCTGCGCCAGTTCCTCGATTCGTCCTGCGTTGCAGGCAAAACCACTCTCGCGCAGGTTGCGCTGCGTCCATTGCCCAAGTAAGCGCTCAATCCGCGCACGCTGAAAGGCCTTTGCCGCACAGAGCCGCAAGTCATCGTCGAACCAGAACTTCACCCATGCTTGAAGAAATTCGGTGGGCCGGTACTCGCTTTGCGGCGACAGCCAAGCCACTTCCACTTCCACTTCGTTGGCACTAAACAGCGGCGTGCCACCACCGCCGCAGAAGCCTACCAATACGCCTGCTTTGGCCAGCTCACGCATGGCGGCTTGGGTGATTGAGGTTCCGCCACCCAGCAGAAGCGTGGTGGTGTTGGCAATCGGGATGTTCCAGTACGCCGAGCGCTTGCCTTCATCAGTGACGTACTCGACCCGCCCGCCATTCACTAGGACGCGGCAACGCTCCAAAAAGTAGATGTTGGCGCGCTTGCTGTGCAGAATCGACTTGAGATCGCTGTTGGCGATGTCATGCACGTCAGCCTCCCAATCAAGATTTGCGCAGAACAAACTTTGACCGGCATGCGGCTAGATCGCAATGCCGCACCTTTTGCGTATCGGCGCGTTCGATGGAGGTGCGCAGGTCCGGCGCGATGCGCTGCGCTTATTTCGCCCTGCCGCGCTCGATGCTCAACTCAACCCCAACTTCTCCATCCCTGTCCGTCCGCTGGCGGCTGAAATCATCCCCAGCACGCGGGCGGGTTCGGCGTCCAGCATGTCCCAGGTAAAGCGCCACACCCAGTTGTGCCCATTCATGGTGCCGGGTGTGTTCATGCGGTGGCTGGCGGGTAGGCCGAGCACGTCTTGTAGCGGGAATACGGCGACGTTGGCTACCGAGTTGCAGCAGGCGCGAATCATCGCCCAGTGGATGTCGTGCTCACCGGCGGCCAGATAGGTGCCGGCGTAGGTGCGCTCGCGTGCGCTGGCGGTGTCCCACCAGCCGCGCACGGTGTCGTTGTCGTGGGTGCCGGTATAGGCGACGAAGTTGGTGCTCCAGTTGTGCGGCAGAAACTCGTCGTTGGCATCCGAGCCGAATCCAAATTGGAGGATTTTCATACCGGGGAAATCGAAGCCATCGCGCAGCTCGACCACGTCCGGCGTGATCAGCCCCAAGTCTTCCGCGACGATGGGTAGCTCACCGAGTTGGCGGGCGATGGCATCGAACAAGGCACGACCGGGGCCGGGCATCCACACGCCGTCCTCGGCGGTGGGGCAACTGGCAGGAATCTCGTAATAGGCGGCAAAACCACGGAAATGATCGATGCGAAACACGTCGACCTGATGAAGGGCGCGACGCAACCGCGCCGCCCACCACGCATAGTCTTCCGCCGCCATTTTGTCCCAGCGATACAGCGGGTTGCCCCAGCGCTGGCCGGTCGGTGCCATCGAATCCGGTGGACACCCAGCGACCACGGTGGGTTGGCAATCAGCGTCAAGAAAGTACAGATCGGGCCGCGCCCAACAGTCCGCGCTGTGATGGGCGATGAAGATGGGCAAGTCGCCCATGATCGCCACGCCGCGCGCGTTGGCGTACTGCTTCAGCGCCACCGCCTGGGTGTCGAAACACCACTGCACGAAGGACCAGAATCGAATCTCCCCCGCGTGCTGCAATCGCGCTGCTTGCAACGCCGATGGCCTGCGATCACGCAAGTCAGCCGACCATTGCCACCAGGGTTTGCCCGCATGCGCCGTCTCCAGGGCCATGAACAGCGCGTAGTCATCCAGCCATTCGGATTGTTCGGCGCACCAGTCCGCGAACTCGGCGAGCGCGCTGGCATCTGCCTGTCGCTGAAACCCCGCTTCGGCAAGCCGCAGTTGTGCCAACCGCCACGGCTCAACATGGTAAAAATCGGCACGTTGGCGGGTGAATCCGCGCTGGGGCAGCTCTGGCGTGGACAACCAACCTGCAGCTACCAAGGGCTCCAAAGCCACCATGAGGGGGCTTCCCGCAAATGCCGATACGCTTTGATACGGCGAGTTGCCCGGCCCAATCGGATTGGTCGGCAGCCATTGCCAAATGCGCTGCCCTGCTGTCGCCAGCCAATCGGCGAACCGGTAGGCGTCCGGACCAAAGTCGCCAATGCCATGCGGGCCAGGCAGCGAGGTGAGGTGCAGCAAAACGCCGGCACTGCGCTGGTGGAGGTCAATCATGATCTAGCCCGCATGTTCAAGGAACTCATAAAAATGGCTCAGCGATTGGAATGCTGCGCAACAGCAGCAAGGAGCGGGCGGGAGCAAGCAAGCTCTGATTTAGCGGCGGCGAATCCAAAGCAATGGCCGCACTGCTATCAAGCAGCAGCTGCCAATCTCCCGACGTCAGTCCAATGCGGACGGGATGCGCCTCGGGATTGAAGATCAACAGCAGATGCGGCTCTGCGTGATCGGGCGCGAATAGCTGGCAGGCAAAGGCCAGTTGGCTGCTCTCGTTCCAGTCTTGAACATGCATTGGCGCGCCACTCGGGCTTAGCCAGAGAATGCTCGCTTCGCCTGCTCTGCCGGGGTGATTGGCGAACCAACGGTCGTGGTGCAGGAGGGGCTCGGAACGGCGCAGCCGCAGCAGCTCGGACACCAGTCGCACGGTGTCGGGTTCGGCGGTTTCCCAATCGATCCATCCCAGCGGACTGTCTTGGCAGTAGGCGTTGTTGTTGCCGTCCTGACTGTTGCCGAGTTCGTCGCCGGCGTACAACATCGGCGTGCCTTGGGCCAGCAGCACCGTGGCCAGCAGCGCGCGGCGTACGCGGCGGCGCGCATCGACAATCAGAGGGTCGGCGCTGGCGCCTTCAAAGCCAAAGTTGGCGCAAATCTCGTTGTCACGACCGTCGCGATTCTGCTCGCCGTTGAAGTGGTTGTGCTTGCCCGAATAGCTGACCACATCGGCCAAGGTAAAGCCGTCGTGGGAACTCACAAAATTGATGCTGGCACCGGGGCGGCGACGGCCGTGATGGAATAGATCGCTGGATGCCGTAAAGCGGCGGGCGAACTCGCCGCGAGTAACCCCGCGTTGCAGCCAGAAGCTGCGCGCAGCGTCGCGGAAACGGTCGTTCCAATCCAGAAATCCGGCCGGAAAGCGCCCGGCTTGATAGCCATCGGGTCCACCATCCCAAGGCTCGGCGATCAAGCGTGCGTGCGCCAAGGTTGGGTCCTGACGGAGCGCCACGAAGAACGCGGCATCCGGATCAAAGCCATGCTTGCCGCGACCGAGCACCGGCGCCAAGTCAAAACGAAAACCATCGATGCCCATCACATCGACCCAATAACGCAGGCAATCGAGCACGAATTGAGTCACCCGCGGGTGCGCCACGCTCAAGGTGTTGCCGCAATGGCTGTAGTTCTCGCAGCGGCTGGGATCATCGGCCTTCAACCAGTACCAACTGGCGTTGTCGAGGCCGCGGAAGCTGATCGTCGGCCCAGCCTCACTGCCTTCCGCCGTGTGATTGAAAACGACATCGATGACAACTTCAAAGCCATGCGCATGCAGGGTAGCCACCATCTGCCGAAACTCTTCGCGCGTCGCCGTTGGATTGTCGCGATGACTGCTCAGACGCGGCTCGGCGCAGAAGAATCCCAACGTGTTGTAACCCCAATAGTTGGCCAGCCCGCGTTGGGTCAACAAGGGTTCATCGAGGCTGTAGTGCACGGGCAACAGGGACAACGTGGTCACGCCAAGCTTTTGCAGATGGGCGATCGCGGCCGGATGCGCCAAGCCCGCATAGGTGCCACGCAGCGCCGCCGGAACACCGGGCAAGGTCTTGCTGAAGCCTTTGACATGAACTTCGTAAATGACCACTTCTTTGCCGGCGTAATGCGGCCGATTGAACGCGCCAGGTGCCGGCGAATCCGGTTCAGCGACCCGTGCTTTCAAAGCATGCAAGGCATTGTCGCGAGCGTCGAAGGAACGCGTGCCATCAGGATGCGCCAAGCTGTAGCCGTGATGCTCGTCGTACCAGACAAAGTGGCCGATGATTTCGCGGGCGTATGGATCGAGCAGCAGCTTGTTGGCGTTGAAACGATGGCCCACATCGGGTGTGTAAGGTCCATGCGCGCGGAGGCCATACACCAGCCCGCTGCCCAGCCCAGGCAGCAGGCCGTGAAACACGCCATCGACCGGGCCAAACAAGGTGTAGCGCTTGAGTTCGCGGACGCCGCCGGCATCGAATACACACATTTCGATACGCTCGGCGTGCTCTGAAAACACTGCAATGTTCACCCCGCCATCGACCGCATGCGCACCAAACGGAAAGGTGCGGCCCGGCAGCAAATCGAGGGGCAAGTGAACCGTCATACCGCCACCAGAAACAGCGTCGCCAGCGGCGGCAGATCAAGCGCCAACGAGTGCGTGCGTCCTTGCGAGGCGACATGCTCGATCAACATCGTCGCGGGGCCGTTGCCGAGATTGCTGCCGCCGTAGAACTGCGAGTCGGTATTCAACGCCTCCCGCCAATGTGAATGCGCACTCGGCACACCAATCCGATAGGCAAGCCGCGGCACCGGCGTGAAATTGCAGACCACCAATACACAGCCGCCATTGCCATCAAAACGTGCCCACGCAAACACCGCCTGCGCTTCGTCATTGGCCTCGATCCACTCGAATCCAGCGCCTTCGCAATCCAGCCGATGCAAAGCGGGCGTGTCGCGATACAGACGATTGAGATCGCCGATCAAGCGCTGCATACCCGAATGACGCGGGTCGTCAAGCAAGCCCCACGGCAAGGGCTGCTGATGATTCCACTCGCTGGTTTGGGCGAACTCCTGACCCATGAACAACAGCTTTTTTCCCGGATGGCCCCACATGAAGCCGTAGTAGGCGCGCAGATTGGCAAATCGCTGCCAATCGTCGCCAGGCATCTTGGCCAGCATCGAGCCCTTGCCGTGGACCACTTCATCGTGGCTGATGGGCAAAATGAAGTTCTCGCTAAACGCGTACACCAAGCCGAATCGAACCAGCTCATGATGCCAGCGACGATGTACCGGGTCCTGCTGGATATAGCGCAGGGTGTCGTTCATCCAGCCCATATTCCACTTGTAGTGGAAGCCGAGACCGCCGGCATCGGTGGGTGTGCAGACACCGGGGAATGCAGTGGATTCTTCGGCGGCGGTGATGGTGCCGGGTGCCAGCGCACCGGCCTCGATGTTGATCTGCTGCAGCAAGGAAATCGCTTCGAGATTCTCGCGGCCGCCATGCGCATTCGGCAACCACTGCCCCGCCTCGCGCGAGTAATCGCGATACAACATCGACGCCACTGCATCCACACGCAGGCCGTCGATGCCGCGCTGCAACCAGTACAACGCGCTGCCGGCAAGAAAGCTACGGACTTCGGTGCGTCCAAAGTTGTAGATCAACGTGTTCCAGTCGCGATGAAAACCCTCGCGTGGATCGGCGTATTCGTACAGCGCGCTGCCGTCGAACTGGACCATGCCAAACGCGTCAGACGGAAAGTGCGCTGGCACCCAGTCAATCAGCAGTCCGAGACCGCGCCCGTGGCAGGCATCAACGAAGCGCTCGAAACCAGCGATGTCGCCAAAACGCGCGCTGGGCGCATATAAGCCCAGCGTCTGGTAGCCCCAGGAACCATCAAACGGGTACTCACTGATCGGCATCAACTCGATATGGGTGAAGCCAAGGCCGGCCGCATAGTCCGGCAGGTGGTTCGCAAGTGCGTCCCAATCCGGAAACTGCGAATCACCCAGATGCTTCCAGCTCGCCGGGTGGACCTCGTAGATGCTGATCGGTGCTTGCCGAGCGTTGGCCGTCGCCCGATCCGGCGGCAGAGACCGACAAACTGGCAAGGCAACGACTCGACTCGCATTTTCAGGCCGCAGCTGCGCACTACGCGCGTAAGGATCTGCCTTCAACGGCAGCACTTTGCCAGCTGCATCCAGCAACTCGAATTTGTAGAGTTCACCCACGCCAATGTGGGGCACAAAGATCTCCCATACACCGGCCGCATGGCGTAGTCGCATGGCGTGCCGGCGGCCGTCCCAAGCGTTGAAGCCACCCACGACACTGACGCGCCGCGCATTCGGTGCCCATAGCGCGAAACGCACGCCATCGACGCCATCGATGCAGTTCGGATGCGCACCCAGCCGCGTCCACGGGCGCTGCTCACGACCGTCTTGCAGCGCCTGCAAGCAAGTCTCTTCAATCTGCGGACCAAATGCGTAGGCATCAGCCACATCGACAATTGCGCCGTCGCTCCAGCGCACGCGCAGCCGGTAGTCGAAGCGCTTGCGACGGCGTGGAATCGCCGCTTCAAACAAGCCATCGGCATGCCGTTGAATCAAGGCCACCAGCGACTGCCCGCTGGCGGTGTCGATCACTTCGACCGCATCAGCGCCAGGCAACAAGGCACGCAGCCACCATCTGCCATCGACCTCGTGCAAGCCAAGCACAGCGAACGGATCGCCGTGCCGCGCCGCCAACAACGCTTCGAGGGCGCTGGCTTCAAGCATTGGCCGCACGCATCTGGGTTGTCCGCTCCGCCTGCGCGCGGGCGACCGACCACACGTTCTGGGCGTATTCGGCAACGGTGCGATCGGTCGAAAAACTGCCCATTCCCGCAATGTTGCGTAACGCGCACGCCGCCCACTTGGCCGGTGTGCGGAAGAGTTGGTCAACCTCGGCTTGAGTCTGCACATAGCTGGCGAAATCGGCCAGCAACAGGTAGCGATCATGTTTGAGCAGCGAGTCGATCAAGCCGCGATAGCGATCCGGCTCGGCGCGATTGAACATGCCTGACGCAATGCTGTCGAGCACGCGTCGCAACAACGGATTCTGCTGCGCGATCAGCGCCGGCTCATAGCCCAATGCCCGCAACTCGGTCACCTGCTCGGCGCGCAAGCCAAACACGAATAGGTTGTCGGCGCCGATGGCGTCGGCCATTTCGATGTTGGCGCCGTCCCACGTGCCAATGGTGCAGGCACCATTCATGGCGAATTTCATGTTGCCGGTGCCGGACGCCTCCGTGCCCGCAGTCGAAATCTGCTCCGACAGGTCAGCGGCGGGAATGATGGTTTCGGCCAGGCTGACACCATAGTTCGGCAGAAAAACCAGCGTCAACGCACGCCCGACGCGGGGGTCGGAATTGACCATGCGGCCAACATCGTGGGCCAGTTGAATGATCTGCTTGGCCACGTGATAGGCAGATGCCGCTTTGCCGGCAATGATCACTGTGCGCGGTGTCCACCCCAATCCATCCGGTCCGTCGGGATTGGCAAGGATGGCGTGGTAACGCGCCACCACATGCAAGATATTGAGCAATTGCCGCTTGTATTCGTGGATGCGTTTGACCTGCACATCAAACAAGCTGTCGGCGTCGACAACCACGCCGAGTTCGCGCCGGATCAAGGCTGCCAAGTGCTGCTTGTTGGCACGTTTCACAGCGAGAAACTCGACGCCAAACTCAGGCGCGTCAGCCTCGTGCGCAAGCGCTTGTAGCCCACTCAGGTCCGCTCGCCAGCCGCTTCCAATCCGAGCATCGATCAAGCTGCACAAAGCGGGGTTGGCCTGCATCAACCAACGCCGCGGCGTGACGCCGTTGGTGACGTTGAGAAAGCGCTCC
>Ga0163147_10006340_pt1 | contig 13916 bp, 9 predicted proteins | sample OliLakLV19MP6G1_FD_148597 | JGI IMG/M metagenome (GOLD analysis project Ga0163147, IMG submission 148597) | Freshwater microbial mat bacterial communities from Lake Vanda, McMurdo Dry Valleys, Antarctica- Oligotrophic Lake LV.19.MP6.G1 | ecosystem: Environmental > Aquatic > Freshwater > Lake >...
CGTAAATGCCTGTGGACGGGATGTCAGACCAAGACCTTTCGGGGTGGAGGCAATCCCGGATGAAGCAGGAACAACCTAGATGTATATATTAGTATACAAGAAAGGTAGCAGCGCGGTACTATGACGCACATTTTGGCGGTAGATGATGATAATGACGTTCTTGAAACAGTTGGGCGAGTTCTGCAGCACGAAAACTATGAAGTCTCACTGGCAAGCTCTGCGGCACAAGCGATGGTACATCTTGAAGAACGAATCCCTGACCTGATGATCCTCGATGTGATCATGCCCGAAGTTGATGGCGTCATGTTATGTCGCCAGCTTCGACGCGATACACGCTTCATTTCGCTGCCGATTCTGTTTTTGACGGCGAAGGGGGGGACAGAAGACATCGTGAACGGGTTAGACGCGGGCGCAGATGATTATGTCGTCAAGCCGTTTGAACTGGCAGAACTGCGGGCGCGAATCACGGCGCTGCTGCGTCGTGGAACACGGGATCGCAGCGGGGACAGCATTTTACAGTTGAATGACCTGCGGCTGGACTCGGACACCTATCAGGTTGCGGTTGGCGAGACGAACATTCAATTGACTTCGACTGAGTATCGTTTGCTGCGCTACCTGATGGAACACCCTAATCAGGCACTTTCCCCGTCTCACTTGCTGCAAGCGGTCTGGGAATATCCACCCCATACGGGCGATCCCGACCTTGTACGGGCGCATGTTCGCAATTTACGCGCCAAAATCGAAAAGGGAGCGCGGCGTAAGTACATCAGGACGATTCATGGTGTTGGTTACATGATTTCGACCTAAACGTCCTAAATTAACGTCTGTAGGGACGCCCAACGGGGCGTCCGTTTAATCCCCAATTGAAATGCGGACGGCGCCATGGCACGTCCCTACAAAACAGCGCATCCCGACCCCCTCCTCGCGTATGCAAATTTCACAAAGATTTCACGCGCCGATCCTTCTTCTTCTGTAACTTGTCGTTATACTGTATTCTAGACTTTGTTAAGCACAGCCGAGAAGTGAACCGATGTACGAAATTATGATTGTGGATGACGACGCGCAAGTATTGGACATGGTAGAACTCGTGTTGAAGCGCGAAGGCTATCACGTTCTCCGGGCATTTTCCGCACAGGACGCCCTCGAAACCGTTGAGAGTGCCACGCCCGATTTGTTCGTAATCGATGCGATGATGCCAGAAATGGACGGTTTAAACCTGTGTCGGAAACTGCGAGCGCAGCCGCACACTGCCAATACGCCGATCATTTTCCTCACAGGCAGCAATTCGCCCCACAGTGTCGTCGATGCGCTCAATTCGGGGGGCGACGATTTTATCCGTAAGCCGTTCGTCCCGCGTGAACTGGCGGCACGTGTTCGCGCTCACATCCGGCGCTCTGTGTTTTATATGGATGGCGATGTAGCTGCTATTCGCATTCAATCGAACCAATACCGCGTTTTTGTCAACGATCAAGAAGTGTTGTTGACCCGCGTCGAATTTGATTTGCTCAAGTATCTCTGCTCCGCGCCTTATCGTTTGCACGCCACGGAAGAACTGCTGGCAAACGTGTGGCAGTACCCCGACGGCGTGGGTGACGCGGCACTTGTCCGCAACCACATTCACAATTTGCGCCGTAAAATCGAAATTGATCCCGAACGCCCCCTCATCATTCAGTCGCGTCATGGACGTGGATATGTGGTCAAAGGGCGCATTGAGGTCGATGAAGAGACGGTAGACGGTACTTAAGTCGTCCCGTCATCTGAACAAAACCCTATCAACTTCTTCACAGTATCGAACGTTCAGCAGGGAGGCACTGTGTTATGATGACAGTGTAGAAATACTCCTGGCTATCGAGACTGTGCGATGCTGAAAATACTTGTGAAGATCGTACAAATTTTAGACGACACTCCCGCAGTTTATGGCGAACGCCGTAAAGGTCAGAGTGTCGTCGAATTGGCGTTGATCACGCCCATCCTCATTATGTTGTTGGCGGGACTGGTCGAAGTGGGCTGGTTTGCTAACAACTATTTGACTCTCCTTGATGTTTCTCGTGCCGGGGCGCGTCGTGGTACCGTGCTTCAGGACTCGCAGTCCCCGTTTTTCTGGGATAATCGAGGTTCTTATGTGCCGCAGTTCTATTACGATGAGCCGACTAACCTCAATGGTGCCGATTTCAAAATGCCTGATGGTACCGGCGGTGTAGGCGATAACACAGCGACACGCCTTGCGGTTCGCTATCATCCTACGTTCAACCCCGCTGGATGCAACATCGCCAGCCGCACGTTCTATCACGAAGTGGTTTGCGTGATGCTCTTATCACTCGACCCGCTTTCCATGTCCCCCGAAAACGGCGTTGACGACATCGTAGTGTCTGGTTTCTCGGTTGAAAACGTGGATGCTGCTCGCGGTCCGAATTGGCTTGGATCACTGGGGACGGAGTGGCGACCTCTTGCCGCCAATGTGCCACAGTTGGTTGTCGTGGGACGTTACCCCACCAATGCCAATGAGTGTGAAGTCGCACGGAGTGACGCGGGTGTGACTTCTATGGCACCCTTTGAAGATCGTGACCCCTTTGATTTCAACTACAGCAATGATCGGGATGTTGACGATCTCGGCGATGAAGACTATGCGTACAACAATCCAAGCCGAATTGATGTCAACGGTGAGGACGACTTCGACGAAATTGAAGGGATGGACTTTACGGCGGGTAACACCGCCGCTGCTGAAAAACAAATCGGCTTTGTGTTGTTTGGCAACCATGCCATTGAAGGGACAGCGTGCGTTGGTTCTGAATGGACGATGCGCGAAGTTTCCGATCTGGTCAACTTGAGCAGCACTTTCGATTTGGATGATTTTGCCGATGCAGAAGTAGTCGCAGCACGCCGCATGATACCGGGGCAGGGCATCATTTTAGTTGAGATGTTCTGGCAGCATCGGTTGCTGCTCAATATCCCGCTGTTGTCGCCTGTCTTTGTGGCGCTGGGGTCGGAACGAACAACAATTACGGTGTGGGCAGCATTCCCGCTGCCAACCATTGAACCATTCATTGTGTTTGATTGAGACGGATCAATCCTATGCGAGGTTTTCTAAAACGATTTATAAAACGCGGTCAATCGGGTCAGTCGCTGGTTATTCTAGCCATTGGCTTTATTGCATTGGTGGGCTTTGTTGGCATTGTAACCGATGTCTCGATCTTGTTTGTTCGCTACAGCACCCTTCGACGTGCGGTAGACGCGGCGGCGGTATCTGCTGCCAGCCAAATGCGCCGACTCGAAGATTCTGGCATTGATGACAGTGGTGTCGATACAACACCCGGTGTTGCCGAAGATGAAGCCGACAGCGTCGCAAACCTGAACCTTGCCGCCCGCTCTTTCATTGAGCTGTACGGGTTAGACCCCGGAAATGTCATCGTAGAGACGTGTCGCGCCCAGCAAGTGGGACGCGATCTGAACGACGATCCGATAGATGCGGCGGGCATAAAACTGTTCAATGCCGATGGTACAGTCAACAGTGCTGCGGATGCTCGCACCGTCGAACTGTATCAAGAATTGTGTACAGCGGACGAATTAAAACTTGTGCGCGTCACGGCACAAATCGATGCTCCGACGATGTTCCTGTATCTGCTCGGTTATCCGACGGTCACACTGACCGAATCGGCAATGTCGCAGACCGCCGTGTTAGACGTGGTGCTGGTTCTCGACGTGTCCGAGTCGATGCTCAATGAGACGACCTACGAGGATTGGGAAACGATTGGCGAGGGCTATCGCTACTTGCCGCCTGTCTTGTATGAAGATCAAAATGATCCCTTCATCGACGTTAATGGTGACACTATCGATGATGATGGGGTTCTCTCCACTTGGGACTACATTCTTGACCACACGCAAGCGGAGATCAACGCCAGAATTTTTCCGGCGGGGGCTGACGGACTTTTAGAAACACCAACTTCTATGTATGCAGCGTTCGATCCGACAGGGGGGCAAACGGAACCGCGTGAAGAATGTCGCGTGAGGGCATGGCCCCGCACGCAAAACAATGCGCCGGTAGTGCCGACGTGGTTGCTAGACGAATATCGCACGTATTTGGGCAGCACAGCAATCCTAGATGCCCATTTCGATCTTGCGCCCGGTGATGTAACTAATCCAAACTGGGGATATCGTTTCTCTGAGTTCGTACCCATGTACAATTTCTACGGCTGCTGTAATGACCCAGATGGTCTGGTTGATGCTGCGGGAAATTACGATTTCGGCGATCTGGTCTGTCAGCCGTTCCGCGAGGCGCGAGATGCTGCTGAGGGTTTCCTCGAACGACTCGACTTTAAACGCGGTGACCGGGTGGCATTTGTGACGTTTGATCGCTATGCAACCTTGATTGACCCCGATGGTGAGGCACGCGACACTAACGGCGATACTTTAGTTGACGCGGGTTATCAAGACCCGATGATCGAAACCGAAAACAGCTTTACCGTCGTAGGACGCCCGGATCGCAGCCGTGAAGGGGCGGCAGAAGTGCTTAACCGTTTAATTGGGGTGCGTGCCGAAGTGGGTACATACCTTGATACGGATGGTGACGGCGGCTGGGATCATTTCCGCGAAGATGAAGGCGTGCGCGACGCTGCGACTGACCCCGAAGATTATGCGGACTGGACTACGCTGCACTCTGTCAGACCTATTGGCGAAATTCAAGATCAACCTGTGGCGGGCGCTTGCCCCTTCGATATGATGGCACTGCGTTCGCCCTTTAGCACGGGCGATACTTATGCCGATGGTACGACTCGTGATGCGCTTGCCGCACCTCCACTGTACGATGTCATTACGGTTCCCGCATGGGTGAACCGCACAGACTACAATTGGCGCATGAATCGTAGTTACGAAAATCGTGCCTCTTGTCGAGGGACAAACATCGGCGGTGCGCTGGCAAAGGCGGCAGAAGAACTCTGGCGTGACGGACGCCGTGAAGGGTCGGTCTGGATCATGGTGCTGTTGAGCGATGGCGCAGCCGGTGCGAGTGACCCAATGTCGCGTGCGGGCGGTACGGAAGCGAACATTCCTGAGGAACCGCAGCCCTTCAATGTGACCGCCGTTGGCGGTTATAACGATCCCATCCGTTCCCCCCTGCCCGATGAAGGCTATGCAGCTTTCGGGGTTTGTCCTTACGGTATTGCCGACCCGGATACCGTTACAGACACCGACCTAAATGGGGTTGGCGACGACGATACATGGGGCGAGGTTTTGCGCGGTATTATATTCCCCTTCTGTGGTGATCGTTACCCGGAGACGCGCCATTTTTGCGCGACTGACCCCACCTACCCCAGTTTAATGGGCTTAGACACCAACAACTGCATCACTTACTATGATGTCGATGATTACGCTCGTGATTGGGCAGACTGGGTAGGGTTAGCCAACTTGACAGGCGCAACCAGCACGGGAAGCGGACGTGTCAGCGAACAGTTACTACCCACCATTTTCACCATCGGCTTTGGTTTGAATTTCGATGATAACGGTACATGCAGCATCTACAGTGGTGATGCGACCCAGTACAATGCGTGTCTGCGTGGGATTAATCCTTCTACGGGACTCATTAACGGTGGCAATCCCTACGAAACATTGGCTGCCGATTATCTGGGTGAAGAACTGCTGCGTTACATCGGGGATGTGGGCGATAATTTCCGTATGGATAACGACTACTGGCAGTTCCAGTTGGGGAATCGCATCCCTAATACCGTCATTGACATGACGCCAGACTGGGGTACGCGAGGTGCTTGCGAGATGGCAACGGGAACTCAAGGTACTTGGGCGCCGCTGCCGCCTAAGACAAGCTGCGGAAATTACTTTACTGCGGCGGCAGGGACTGACCAACTGGAAGAGGTATTTAATGAAATCGCGTCACGCATGTTCACGCGGTTGTCACGTTAGGCTTCATCGAAGCAGATCGAGGATGCTATGATAGAACCCGAATTAAGCAGACGACGACGTGGGCAAACGCTTGCAGAGTTTGCAATCACCTTACCGATCTTGTTGCTCCTGTTGTTCGGGATCATCGAATTCGGACGCATCTTTCAGGCGTGGGTCACACTGCAAAATTCAGCACGCGCTGCTGCCCGTTACGCCACCACTGGTCAGTATGATGATGACTCATACACGTTGGATTTGACGTTTGTGCCAATCTCTGGCGCAATTGGGGACTTGAACTCTATGGTTCCCTGTTTGCGTAACGATGATGCTCGTGACCTCAATGATGATGGCATCATGGATAACGAAGAGCCAACTCAGGCGCAAATTGACGCTGCGGACGCCTACAACCGCTCACAGCGCGGCGTGCTGACGGATGTCTACCCGAACGACTCAGGCGATCCACGAGACAAAATCGAAGTCTATGTCGGCGGTCCAGAAAGCCTGTATGCGACTTGGTACAGCGGCGATGACTGCGACCCGAACGACAATGAAGACCAGAACCGCCGTAAAGACATGGCGCGTATCCTCTCAATCTATTGGGAAGCGCGGCGCGGCGCGGCAGGCTTGGCGCTCGGTGATCAACTGCCAGTCGAACCCCCCAATAGTCTCGTGCCTTACGGGATCACGGACAACCCTACAACCTGGTATGACGGCACCGTTGATGCAGTGGGCAATGATGCGGCTCGGTTCTATCCCGTTTTTGACGAGATGCCCTGGTATGAAGTGTGGAAGCGCCCGCTCCCCGGTGATGAAGACAGTAACGCGGCGACTCCTCAAGTCTACGAACAGTTAGAAAACTCTGATGAACCCGGTTGGTTCAGCATGATGATTTGTAGTTCGCGCCCTAAATTGGACGATTCGAATAGTCCAAGCCCGGGCTTTGTTGATTTCCGTTTTGACACACGTCTTTACGGTGGCGGTCTTGCACCCGCGTGTGTTCTCAACGAAACACCCACTGTCGGTGGTAACTTAGACACCTATGGTTGGACATTCAACTCGGCAGATGGCACCGATACGAACAGCACCACATGGCTTGATGCGGGTGGTCCCGGTGACACGATCTCAATTGTCATCACGTTCAATCATCCGTTGGTGACACCGCTTGGTTTGGCAGCGTTTTTGCCATTGCAAGCACGCCGTACAGCGGTCAACGAAGCCTTCCGCGCTCCGCGTTCCAACCCGATACCGTATAGACTGCCAGATTCTTCGGGCGGTGTTCGCACAGACACACCGACGAATACCAATACAGTAACCAATACGGCGACATCGACGAATACGCCGACTGCTTCGGTGACACCATCGCCAACGTACACCGATACGCCAGAATTCACCTGTGCGTCCGTCACGCTGCCAGCGAGTGTGTCCTACCTGAACGATCAAGTGCGCTTCACGCTTACGAACAGCTTGCCTTATCCGATCACACTGAAACGTGTTGTGCTGGTCTGGCGTGCATCGGCGGGCTATGAAGGGCTGATGAACGTTGGGGTGATGTATCTTGGTGCAGCCGGAAGCACGATCTGGTCAGGCGCAGATACCACCTCATCAACCGATGTGGGTAATGCAGTGACCGTTGGCTCAGGGACACCCGTGCCAGCCGCGACACCAGAGTTCCCATTTGCGACTTCTGCGAACTTGCTGCTTGCGCCGGGAGCCAATATTTTCGGCGTGCGCTTCTTAAGTGGACCTGTGGCATTGAACTCGACCAATATGCCGGGCTATACCTTTAGTGGCACGACGTTCTATGTGGACGACCCCAGCCCGGGGAATAACGATTGCGCGTCCACGCTTAACTTTGGTGCTGCAACCGATACGCCTGTCCCAACAGCAGGAAATTCGCCCACATGGACGAATACGCCAGAATGCTTGACCGGACAAATCGAAATCTCGGCGGCGGCGTTCGAGTCGTTTGGTATTGTGCGCTTCGACTTCACCAATCGCCGCGCCGTTCCGGTGACGCTGGTCGGGTTTAACATCCGCTGGCAAAGCTATGGTGCGGGTCAAATGCTGTACGATGTGTATGGCGGCAACGTTCCGCCGCGTTCTGCTGGCAGCATTTTGGTCTGGGAAGGCGCTACGGGGCAAGATGTCACTTCGCCCACGAGTGGTTATAGAGCGGGTCTAACCCCACCGACAGGCTTAGTCAGAGAAGGAACATGGGGAAGTACCGATTTAACCATTGCTCCAAGCGCGTCGCGTTCCGTCTACCTTGAATTCCGGGGTGGCATCGGGGATGGCAGCCAACCTGTTTCAACCGCGTTCCCCGGTATGTGGTACAACGACTTCAATGGGACGGTCTTCTACTTTGATACGCCGTTGTGCAATGGTATTTTCAACGGTACGCCGGGAACACCGGGACTGGGTACGGGTACACCTGAAGAAGTGACGCCCTCAACCCTCGTTCCTTCGGCAACCCCCACCTTTACGCAGTCGATGACGGGGACGAATACGCGCACGCCCACTAACACGGCGACACGGACGAACACGAGTACACCCACCCAAACTGCGTCACGGACGAACACGAACACGGCGACGAATACCGCGACACGGACGTTCACAGCGACGTTCACGCGGTCAAATACACCGACGAGTACGGCAACGTTCACGCGCTCGAACACGCCGACGAATACGTCGACGTTCACACCGACGTTCACGCGCTCGAACACACCGACGTTCACGCCAACGTTCACGGCGACGAACACACGGACGTTCACAGCGACGTTCACGCGGTCAAATACACCGACGAGTACGCGGACGTTCACGGCGACGTTCACGCGGTCAAATACACCGACGTTCACAGCGACGTTCACACGCTCGAACACGCCGACGAGTACGCGGACGTTCACGGCGACGAACACACGGACGTTCACAGCGACGTTCACACGCTCGAACACGCCGACGAGTACGCCGACGTTCACAGCGACGTTCACGCGGTCAAATACGCCGACGAACACAGCAACGTTCACGGCAACGAATACGAGGACGTTTACAGCAACGTTTACCCGTTCGAACACGCCGACGAACACGCGGACGTTCACGCCGACATTCACGGCAACGTTCACGCGGTCTAATACACCGACGTTCACGCCGACGTTCACGTTCACACCGTCGCGTACACCGACAAGTACGCTCACGCCGACGCGGACGTCATCACCGACGGCAAGTAACACCGTACCGCCGACCAATACGAATACGCGGACGCCGACGCCCACGTCCACGATCACCCCCACACCAGACGATGGTGGCGGTGGTTCAACCTAAACAAGCGTTAGGTTAAGAAAGAAAAACCCCCTAGCTGCAAAGTTAGGGGGTTTTTTCTTGCCTGTTTACACAGTGTGCTGTGCAGACTTGCATGGGATAGGAATTGCTCTTACGGTGTCAATCCCGCACGGGCAAGTTTAATCTCGATTTGCTGGCGCGTATCTTTGAATGACGCTTCAAGATAAGGCAACCCAAGCCATGCATTCATCAAGCCAAATAAACCGCCGGTCACCACGCGGAAGATCGGGTCGGTTTCGCGGGGCTGCCACAAATTGAACGGTGCATAACCGAGCAGTTGGCTCAAACCATCAATGCCGATAGGTGCTAAACCGAGCAGCACATACAAAAAGATCGGGGCGGGGCGCAGACGCCGCCGCACGACAGGAATGCTGTAGATCGCCACGCCGACGAACAGCATGGTATAACTTGCCATATCACGAGCGCAGATCGCCGTTTTGTAGCCCATTTGCGCTGTGCCGAGGAACTCCCGCGAAGCAAATTGCAAATCGGGCGACCACAGGTAAGGGTTAAATTCCTCAACCGTCGCAAACATGCTGCGTCCCGGCATCCCGACCCAGCGCGATACCGTTTCGCGCCATTCCGGTGAATTCGCAATGATTTCCTCGTAGGGAGTCGCCGTTGTCCCGCTGACCTCACGGGGGTAAAACGGCTGTTCCCCATACAAGAAGATCGAGCGGAATGCGAACTGATGGCAAAACGGACTGTAGAGGGTGTACAGCACCCGCGCGGGTGCTGTCAGCCCCAATTGCATGAGTGTCGGTGCGACCCAGGGCAGCGCGGCGAAAATGCCTATCAGCACCAGCGTAATTTTCAGCCAATTTCGGGCGAGTCGCAGCGTAAAGCGATTGAGACTCAAAGCCCGCTGTCGTCGTTTTTCAAGTGCGTTCAAGCATCCTCCTTAGGAAATCCAGTCTGCGAGTTGATTTTCAAGCGCGGATTGGGTCGTCGCGCCGTAAAAAATATGCCGGATGATTCCATCAGGCGAAATGACAAAAGTGGTGGGCATTCCACGTATTGCATATAAACGCGATATATCACCCGTTGGGTCAAATGCGATTTGTAAGCTGATACCGCGTGCTTCTGCCCATGTTAGCGCCATTTGCGCGGATTCGCCTACATTCACGGCGATCAATTGTACGTCGGGGTGAGCCACTTGAAACGCTTGCAGTTCCGGCATTTCGACTTCACACGGAACGCACCACGTCGCCCAGAAGTTGATCACGGTGGGCAGTCCCGGCTGATATTCGGTTGTCTCGCTGAGGGTGTGGAGTGGGAAGGGTGGGGCAATCGCGCCAATTTCGGGCGCAATCGGGATATTCCCGATCTGCCCGATTTGCGTGTAGTCGCTGCGTTGAGGTAAGCCCGCGCTAATCAACAAGCCCGCCGCCGCGATTAACAGGCAGAGGGCTAGACCGATGCGCCAACGTTCACGAAAGCGCATCGCTCACAAACGAGTCGATTTGCTCTGCCGTCAATGCACCATAGCTCCGCGCAAGGATCACGCCATCACGCCCGATCACGTAGGTGGTGGGGTACTGGCGAACGGCGAACAAGTCTTGAATCGCCGCATTTTGATCCATCACAAACGGGAATGTTACGCCTTGTTCGGCGCGGAAGTCGATCACCGCGTCGGGGGTTTCGCCGTTGTTCACGCCGATGATCGTAAAGCCGTTCGCGCTGTTGGCTTGGTACGCCGCTTCAAATTCGGGCATTTCGACTTTACATGGGGCGCACCACGTCGCCCAAAAGTTGAGCAGCACGATTTCACCGCGATGATCGGTAAGCTGGAACGTATTCCCATATTCGTCTACGGTTTCAAAGTCGGGCGCGATGTTGCCCACTTCCAAACCTGTGATCGCGTCGGCTGAACCCGCGAGATCAGAAATCCCCGGCAGCGCAGCACCTTCGGCAAGGTCAGTGATCCCCGGCGCTTGCGCGAGGTCGGAGATCGACGGGGCTTCGACAATCGGTGCGGCGGCAGTTCGAGCCGGAATTTCGCCGTTGACACAGCTCACCATTTGACCGAACACGATGTCGCCATCGCTCAACCGGACGACACAATCTTCGAGGTTATACGAGAAATCAGCGAACGTGTTTGCGAAATTCTGGCTGAGTCGCTGCAAATTACCCGACGCCACCAGCACGCCGATCAGCACAAGGAACGCGCCTGTGACGAGTTCAATTTTGTGCAAGTGTTTTTGCAAGCGGCGCAGCACGGTTTGGGCGCTGTCGAGCATCACAGCGACGGTCAAAAACGGGATGCCCAAGCCGAGCGAATAGGCTGTCAGCATCAACCCCGCTTGACCGGGATCGCCGCCTATCGCGGCTGTCGTGAGGATGCTCCCGTAGATGGGTCCAATGCAAGGCGTCCAACCCGCAGAGAACACGACGCCCATGAGGATCGAACTCAGGTAGTTTTGCTGTCCGTGCGCGACCATTTCGCGGCGTGTGTCGGCATACCACAGGCTTTGGAGTTTGTTGATCGTGTTCGTCCAGAAGGTTTGAGGCTGCGTGAACGCGCCGCCTAAGAACAGCCACAGAATCAACATGGTGATGAAGGGCAGGGCGATCAGCCAATCGGTGAGCGCCCACACCAGCAGCGCGGATAGAGCGACACCGAATACCAGCGCGGTCACTGGACTGCCCACGATGCTCGATTGCGCCAGCAGCCAGCGGAAGAAGCGCGGCAGCAGCCCCATGAAATGCAAGCCGAAGAAGATAATGATCACGCCGCCCACGCGCCCGATGATCTCGGTGATGGCGCTGACGTTTCCGCGCCCGATCACCCCGACAAACGCCGTCGTGATCAAGCCGATGGAGACAAATACAATCGTGAAACCCAACACGAACGCCAGCCCGTGAGACAGTGTACTAAAGCGGCTTCCAAGCGTAGGGCGGCTCATGACGGCTGTACCGCCCATTTGTGCGGCGACGGTGTTGGTCACGCGCCCGCCCATGTAGCCGATATACGCCGGAACAAGGGGTAATACGCATGGGGATAGGAACGAAACTAAACCCGCGATGAATGCTAACGAAAAAGTGACAGACATGGATAAACCTGCATCATCTAACAGAAGTTGAAAGTTAAAAGGGGAAAGTTAAAAGTAAAAACCAGCGCATTTACTTTCAACTTTTAACTTTGGACTTTTAACTCACGTCTATTATAGTACGGTTTGCTTAGACGATGATGACTCTTGCGCCGTTTGCAGACGCGCCGTAAATCCATTTGGCGACGTAGGGCGGCACTTGTATTCCCTCGTCAGGCGTAAAATTGCCGAAATTGTTGTGCCAATATGCCCCATAGATATGCAAATCATCCCCGAAAGTTGTGACGAATGGCAGCATACGGATATAGATAAGTGTTTTTGAAATAGGGGTTTGCTTTGTCACTGCGTACTCACCCCTGATCAGTGTATCCCCTGCCGCGAACGGAACGCTGAACAGGGGTTGCTCATCTTGCAAGGCAGTGAGCGTGTAAGTTGCACGATGAAACTCAAGTGTGAGATTTTGCACAGATGGAGGGATTGTCACAGGCGCGAGCGGGGCGCTGTGTGTCCAGAATAGCTGCGGGTTGACTCCTAAATCGTCGACTCCATACCAATCCACACCATCGTAGTGGATGCGATCTTGCACATTGAGCAGTCCACCATGCCCCAATCTGTAACGTGGCACCATATCCCCACAATAGCGGCGTAAGACAGCACTCGCGCCTATAACTTCAGCCACAAACGGCGGCTCATAAGATGCCTGTTGATAACTTACGGGCGAAAGCATGGGTTGTAGGCGATACTTCTCAATCACTCCATGCGGCGTTTGATAACCATTGGGCAGCGTTTTAGTGATCGGCATGATGCTGTCTGTCCACAAACCGTCGAAGCCTTTAAGGACGCGCCCATAGAGCGGCGCGAAGTCGGGCGTAGGGATGACCATTTCGGGAATGAAGCCGGGGATTTGCGCGGCAAACAGGGCAGCTCCGGTGGCTTTGAGGAAATCTCGGCGTGAAATCATGTGTGAATCGTGTAGGGGCGTGAACTGAGCGCGTTGGCTCTACGAGGTACTACACCAACTGCTAGATCAAACTGGAACACTCCATTCGGGTACGGCGGTGTCCAGTCCACTTGCCACCGTGTTTGATTCGCCTCTAGCGGAAAAGAAGTGCGGTTCCCGCGATCAACGGCGATTTGAAGTTCAAGCACAGGCGTGGAGGGGCTATAGACAAAACCGTGTAACCGAATCATGCCATTTGCGAGAGTTTCATGCGCTGTAATTTCGACGGCGTTGGCGATGCCGTCCCGGTCAAAGCCCCGACTCTCCCAGAAGCCGCCATCCTCACTCGCTGTCGCTTCAACCCGCGTGATCCACTTGGGCATTTTGTAGCCATAGCGACCCGGAATCACGAGGCGGGCGGGGAATCCTTGATCGTGCGTGAGCGTTTCGCCGTCCAGCATGTAAGCGATTACAGCCTGTTCGCGGAAATCTTCCAGCGAAAGGATCGTCGAATAGCCGTCGTAGCCATGTATGAGGACGTTGGTTGCGTTGGGGTCAAGGTCTACGAGGTCGAATAGGGCAGAGAGCGGGACGCCTGTATATTCGGCGGTGTCGATGCTGCGGCGATCCGTACAGATGAGGCTCACAGCGAGAGTCACTGTCGGCTGCCGCAAGAGATCGTTATAGGAGAGAATCAGCGG
>Ga0163147_10006342_pt1 | contig 13909 bp, 10 predicted proteins | sample OliLakLV19MP6G1_FD_148597 | JGI IMG/M metagenome (GOLD analysis project Ga0163147, IMG submission 148597) | Freshwater microbial mat bacterial communities from Lake Vanda, McMurdo Dry Valleys, Antarctica- Oligotrophic Lake LV.19.MP6.G1 | ecosystem: Environmental > Aquatic > Freshwater > Lake >...
TGCCAGTATCAAAAAAGGTACAAAAATTGATGTTAAAATAAACAGCCAAGTTGAACTGCTAGTGCGGCGGCATATTTTGTAAAGGGCTGCCGCAATTAACAGCAAAAATGGCAATCTCAGCAGATAAATCCAGATATTTTTAGAGCTGCATTCGATGTCAAAAAATAAAGCTGTAAAGCTGAGTATCCACATTCTGAGAATATACAGCCAACCCGGAGATACTCGCGTCCAAGCTGCCCTAGCTGATGCTCGCTCCAGGTTTGTCGCCATGACGTAAATCCACGGACTATACAATACTAAACCTGCTGTTATTGCTAAGAAAAATTGAGAAGTAGTTAAGTTACCTCGCAATTCTCTTTTGTTGACAAACAGCCAGTAAGAAATTATAAAAACTCCGTGTCCGATGAGTGTTAAACCGAAGAAAGGGTGAGTGTAGAAACCGATCGCGATCGCCAGCGAGTAACACGCCCAATTTTGCCAAGCCCGCAACCGCACTGCTCTCAGCAGCAGCCAACTGCTACCAATAACTGCGGCTGTCAGCAAACTGTACTGCCTTGCTGTCTGAGCAAACAAGATGTCAAAGGGAGATAAAGCCAACAGTGCTGTTGCTAATAACGCCGCTAAATTCGAGGCGAAAAGTTCCTGAGCTAAAGCATACATCAAAGGTAGCGACAGCAAACTCAATAGTGCAGGCAAACTGCGGGATGCTGTTAGAGAACTGCCAAATTGCTGCATCCAAACACGAGCCATCAGAAAGTACAAAGGCGGATGTTTCGGGTCTAGTGCTAAAGAACGAATTGTGTCTGCTGCTGTACTTCCCGGTTTGATCCGCTGGTATTTCTGCAATTCGGGTGCGGGAACAATCCGGTTTTGGAAGAGTTCGTAGTCAATTTCTTCCGAGGTGAAACCAGCGACGCGGATTGATGTGTAAACTTCATCGTGCCAGTAAAGTTTGCGATCGAGTTCAAAGAACCGAAATCCGATACCTAGTAAAATGCCGATCGCCAATAAGCCGATCGGCCACCGGGAATTTTTAGAATTAACAAATGTGTCTTGATGTGTTGTAGATTCCATGATTGTCCTAATTGTGGCGATCGTCCGAGAGGAACTGTAGATCATCCTAGACCTCACTCCGAGAGCTCTTGATACGCAGTACATACGCCAACAGACCATAATTCTACCCACTGCCGAAGGCTTTCTAGCTTCTACACAAGAGCCTTCTGGAAGCTGGAGCAGTCTCAAGCAAGCCACCATCAAGAATCTTAAACCAAATCCTCCCAGAACCTCCAGACCCCAAAAATAACTGCTAACATACGTGTTGTACAGTTAATCAACAAGCTCCGCAAGGGGTCTACCCGCGTACCGCAAATGGCAAAAAAAGAAGCTTCTACAAAAACTGCTGAAAACACAGAAAAGCAAAAAGCCCTAACTTCCGTACTGTCCCAAATCGAGCGTAGCTTTGGCAAAGGGGCGATCGTCCGACTGGGAGACGCCACTCGCATGAGGGTAGAAACCATCCCCAGCGGAGCCCTGACACTCGACATCGCTTTAGGTGGCGGTTTGCCAAAAGGCCGAGTCATTGAAATTTACGGCCCCGAAAGTTCCGGTAAAACCACTCTAGCGCTCCACGCGATCGCCGAAGTCCAAAAATCCGGCGGTATCGCAGCCTTCGTCGATGCCGAACACGCCCTCGATCCCACCTACGCCTCAGCTTTAGGCGTCGATATTGAAAATCTCTTAGTTTCCCAGCCGGATACCGGCGAAATGGCCCTAGAAATAGTCGATCAACTCGTCCGTTCCGTCGCCGTCGATATCGTAGTAATTGACTCCGTAGCCGCCCTCGTCCCCCGCGCCGAAATTGAAGGCGACATGGGCGACTCCCACATGGGTTTGCAAGCGCGCTTGATGAGCCAAGCTTTGCGGAAAATCACCGGCAACATCGGCAAATCTGGCTGTACCGTCATCTTCCTCAACCAATTGCGGCAGAAAATCGGCATAACTTACGGCAACCCGGAAACAACAACCGGCGGCAACGCACTCAAATTCTACGCCAGCGTGCGGCTTGACATTCGCCGCATTCAAAGCTTGAAAAAAGGTACAGAAGAATACGGCAACCGCACGAAAGTTAAAGTTGCTAAAAATAAAGTTGCTCCGCCTTTCCGTATTGCCGAATTTGACATTGTATTTGGCAAAGGCATTTCTACTTTAGGCTGTCTGACTGACTTGGCCGACGAAATGGGAGTAATTCTGAAAAAAGGTTCTTGGTATAGCTACAACGGAGAGAACATAGCTCAAGGACGAGACAAAGTGATCCAGCACATGGAGAAAAACATCGATTTCAAAAATGAAATTGAGGAGCTAGTTAAAAAGAAACTTGAGACTGGTGCTGTGGTTTCTGCTAATTCTGTCGCTCCTGTTGAGGTAGATGATGTAGATGATGTAGATGATGTAGATGATGTAAATGATGTAAATGATGTAGATGGTTTAGACGAAGAAATCTAAGTTTTTTACTCCTCAATTATTACTCGTTTACTGGTTGTTTACTCGTTGTTTACTCGTTACCAGGCTGGAGCGAAAGTAACGCTCAACAGCGACCAAGAGCCTCGAATTTAATTTTCGCTCGGCTTCGGCTCTTGGTCGCTTACATGGGTTAAGAGGCACAGCCAGTAAACCAGTAAACCAGTAACACAGCCTGGGAACCAGTAAAACCAGTAAATTATGCTTCGGCGCGATCGAATTTACTGGTTTACTCGTTTTACTCATTACCAGGCTGGAGCGAAAGTAACGCTCAACAGCGACCTAGAGCCTCGAATTTAATTTTCGCTCGGCTTCGGCTCTTCCTCTAGGTATCGGTTCCCTGGCTCCAGCCATAGAACCAGTAAATTGACCGGACTTGACATCCTCCTCGGCGTGAACGCACGAGGATTCCAAGAATCACTTCTTGGTTTTTCTGCTTCATAGCAACTGCCTCCACCCTCAAGGGGATTTGGTCTTACGTTCGCTCCACAGACTAGCCCCGCAAGCCCTGCGGTTTTAAACAAACAGTCAAAAAAACTTATGAAATGTTTATGTCTTTCCAGGATGTTTACCATTGCCTAGGAAAGCTTTTCCCGGTCTACCAACTTTTCCTCGCCGTCGTCTACTGGTGTGGGCGAACTTTGGTGTTAGGCTTTATGTCTCCGTTGTCGCGGGTGGGTCAACGACCACCTCTATTTTAGCAAAAGCCGTCCTAGAAGGACGAGGTTTCTACCCAATTTTCTGATGATATGAGTTCGGGATTGCCGAATATATTGCGGATTGCTATACTTGTACAGTAAGTAGTACAAGTGTCAAGTACATGAATATTGTTTCTTTTAGCGAAGCGAGAAATAACCTCAAGGCTGTTTTAGACAGAGTAGTGGAAGATACGGACTATACCATCATCACTAGACGGGATGCGGAGGATGCCGTGGTGATGTCGCTAGAGTTCTTTAATAGTTTGCTGGAAACAGTTCATTTACTCAAATCTCCCGCCAATGCTGCCCATTTGGAGCGTTCTATTGCTCAGTTTAAGCAGGGGAAAGTGGTGGAGCGAAATTTGTTGGATGACTAGAAAGTTAGCATGGACGGATGAGGCTTGGGGCGATTATTTATATTGGCAAGGGCAAGACAAGAAAACGTTAAAACGAATTAACAAGCTAATTGAGGCAACAATCCGATTGCAGTTTGAGGGGATCGGAAAGCCAGAACCACTGAGGGAGAATCTGGCTGGTTTTTGGTCGCGGCGAATTGATGATACGAATCGATTAGTTTATGCTGTGGATGACGAGTATCTAACGATTATCTCTTGTCGATACCACTATTCTGATTGACATCCTCCTTAGCCTGCTTAGCTATGGTGCGGCGTTTTTGTTTAACAGGAAAGTCGGCGATTCTGTGAGCAGTTTAATTTTAATTTTATGACGATAGCGAGTTTCTATTTAACGGGCGAGCGTAACTTTTGTCACGCTATGTAAGTTTTGCAGGATAAACAGGGATGAGAGGGTACTCCTTTGCATGGCAATTGTTATGCAGCGATCGATTGTTTAGTAGTGAAGCCACAAAATAACGCGGACTTTTTTTGGATTTCCTAGCTTCAATAACTCTTCAATCAACCACTCTACGCAACCCACATAATCTCGATAAGTGTCCACCCATGAAACCTCAGTTGTATTGTCTTTTTTATACTTATAAACAGGTTTATTTTTGGGCAAATCCTGTGGAAAACAACCTGAATTATGAAACGGATAAGCATATCGACGGTCTACATAACCCGTGCATGGTAAAAACCTTCTGCCCCCATCATATTCAATAACTTCCTGAACCATAAACCAAGTAAAGTGATGCTCTATCCCAACAGAATTGTTTTCAAAATACTCCTTGTAAACTGGATTCATGTCTTTTGGTAAGCCGCGTGGCTCTGACAGCGGAACTGGGAGCATCTCATATTTGTAAAAATACTTCTTCTGGCTCCTTCCTTCCTTCCTTCTGCCTTCTGCCTCTTGCCTCAAAACTCCAATTTCTAGCTTGGCTGCTTTCATTGAGATGCTCCCTACTTACGAACACTTATTCAGGCAAAGAAACAGGCTGCAAGTATTGAGAATTAGCGCGCACGTAACAGCCTTGTATTGTCAGCAACCAGGGTTCACCGTTCGCCATCGTAATCGCATTTCCTCCCCTAAGTTCAGCAGAAATTGTATCTCGATTCGCGCGGTAAACTCGTTTAATTGCTCCGTTTGGCTTCTGGCGACAGTTGAGCTCTCCATCCCGCGACGTGACTCGCCAAGCAGGCCAAGTTACAGAACCAGAAGTTTCGCTCAACCAAGTATTAGCATTGCTAGCAGTATAGTCGCCCCTGGCATTAGGACGCGGCAAAGACTCGACCAAATTTACTTTAAATGTCTGGCCAACAGAAGGACAATTTTCTCCTCCTTTCACCTTCCAAGTAACTTCTGCTCCCAACTGGCCACTCCTGCCAACTTGACGACGGACAATGGCAATATCTCCAGAACAAACAATCTTTCTGCCGGGCCCAGTCGAACTATCTTTGAAAGTTCCGTTATAATAGTAAGACCCTGCTGCTCCTTCGGAACGGGTAATTTTAATATTGCCAAAAAAATCGCGATTGCCTACTTTTGTAAAATAAAAACCGTTAGGATTGTTTACTTTTTCTGACAGGTTTAAAGTAGTTTTTCTGGTGGTGGGATTAATATAAGTTGTAGCGCTAGCAGCACCGCACCAAATTAATGCCAAAACTCCTGCTGAAAACCAAAGATTAACTCGTTTCATGGCAATACATTTTATGAACTTCTACTTTATTTATAGCTAGCAGCCCCATACTTTACCAGTCCCTCGATCGAGTGTCACTCATTTGAGCGACAGCGCACTCGTGTTACCGCGCGCGTCGCGGGCTGAGGCTAAACTTCACCCTACTTCACCTCTCTTCAACTCTCTTCACTTGCTAGCACTCGCATCCATCGGTTTGTACCCTTCAACTTCTGACTCATTGCAGGTGCAAATACGATTCAGCAGAATAAAGACATATACGTAAGTAAAGGAGTTCCAATCACCGCTAAATACTGTGGATTTTACGGATACTTTCCGGTGGCTCAAGTTGCGGTAACTAATACTAGCCAGATTTTGACAACTGGCAAATTTCAAATCTCAGGCTAGTTGTAAAGAAATATAAAAGCTCCTGAAAGTTAATTGCTGTGACTGAATGTACGATTTCTCAACTGAAATGCCAAAAAAATCGTATTGCTTCATTGCAAAAATGAACTCGATTGAGACGAATTTATTTTGCCAGAAACTTAAATCATTGTAGGAGGGAGAATCAATCATGGCTGACGGTCAATTAGGAGTTATATTAAAGATGGCTCAAACAATTAATCCTCAAATTGAGAGCGATCGACATTTTGAAATAGACTTGGAAAAATTGCGTCAATTACCAAAAGGAACATTAGGGTGCTCAGTGGCGCGATTTTTAGACGAACAAGGGTTTGAGCCGATCGCATCTGGAGACTGGATTCAACGAAACCACGACGTTTGGCACGTTCTGACGGGTCTTTCACCTTCTGCTGAAGATGAATTTGTACTTCAAGCGTTTACTCGCGCTCAAGTATTTCGCCCTTCCTGTGCGATTTTAGTTTTAGTTGGATTGCTAAGTGGAAAATGCGCGATCGGATAAATTCAAGGCTTTAAACCTGGAAAATTAGCCGATAAACTAATTGACTGGGAGGCTGCATCTGACTGGGAAACTCCCTGATCTGAAGTCCGAAAAAATTGGGGATTCTACCATTAATTGATTGATTTTTTAACTCATTACTGCACCGCAAAACTATGCAAAGCAAAATTTACAAACCGGAAATTAGCCTGAGTCCACGGGAAAGGGCGATCGCGCAATTAGTAGCCCAAGGCCTGCCAAACAAATGTATTGCCAAAAATTTAAATATCAGTCACTGGACGGTTGCTACTTACGTGAGGCGGATTTTTATCAAACTCGGTGTTTGTTCCAGAACTGCGATGATTGCACTGCTGATCCAAGAAAATTTGCTCTGGGATTAACAAACAGTAGATAAATAAGTAGGGTGCGTCAGATATTAAGAACGGGCTCTCCGGCCCGTTCCACAAGAACATTGAATTTTTGTGGAACGGGCCGGAGAGCCCGTTCTTATTTACAAGCGTTAATTTTTTTCTATGCCAAAGCCACAGAACCAGAAGAATTTCTTAGAAAACTCAGCAATTCTCGATTCACCGTTTGCGGCGCTTCCTGCTGAATCCAGTGACCACAGTGAGGAACTAATTTCAACTTAAACGGAGCCGTAATTAATCGGTCTAAACCTTCTACAAGTTTGTGGCTCAAAAACGCATCTTCTTCTCCCCAAAGCACCAAAGTAGGTACTGTCACAGGTTCTAATTTCTGCCCCAAATTCCAAAGCCTCTGCGGGTGAAACATCTGCCGGTAATAATTGATAGCGGCGGCTAATACTCCCGGCTTTTCTAAAGCAGTCTGATAAATCTTAGTTTCCTCAGCGCTAAAAGATCCTTTGCGAACAGCTTGTCCTTGGAAAACATTGTGTACAAAATCTTTCAAGTTTTGCCGGATCAACCATTCGGGAAGGCCAGGCACCTGAAACGCCAAAACGTACCAACTGCGGCGGATTTGATCTAAATTGCTCGCCATTTCCTGCACGAATCGCTGCGGGTGCGGAGCGTTTAGAATTGCCAAGCGGTTGAGTTGTTCGGGGAATTTTTGAGCTAAGTGCCACGCAATCGCCCCTCCCCAATCATGACCTACAACGTGAGCTTTTGTATAACCGAGGCTCGCAATCAAACCGCGAATATCCGCGCTCAGCGTATCTAAATCATAGCCGCTTTCCGGCTTGTCGGAATCGTTGTAGCCCCGCAAATCCGGCACTACCACCTTGAAATGACGCGCTAAAGCAGGGATTTGATGACGCCAAGAGTACCAAAACTCTGGAAACCCATGCAGGAGGAGAACGAGCTCACCTTCTCCTTGAGAAACGCAGTGCAGGCGGATGTTATTGGTTTCGACAAAGATGTGTTGCTGTTGGGAATCGAAAGAATTCATAGTTGGAAAGTTAGACTTATTTTCGGGAAGTACAGAACCCGCCGACTGGTAGCAGGCTAAAACGTCCCAATGGTGTTAATTTTTCTACTTTTATTGTAGCTGCTTTTCGATCCCCATCGGTGCAATCTAATGAAACTTAAAACTTGTAGGGTTTTGGGGTGTCCGGTTTTTTAGGTGTAACTACTGAGCTTAACTTTCTCACCTTAAATCTGTTGTTTTAACAGCGGCGCAGGCGATTCAATAATAGCACAATTTCGTCCGTTGCCGATCGCATTTTTGCAGCCGATAGGTCAGATTGATTGACGATAATGCTAAACACCAGCGGCTCGTAATTCGGAACTTCGATATACCCCGACAGCGCCGAAACTCCGCTCATAGTTCCTGTTTTTCCTTGCAAAATTACGCGGTTTGGTGTAATATTAAAGCGATTTTTCAAAGTGCCGCTCTCGCCAGCCACCGGCAGTGATGCGCGGTAAATCGATGCAGCAGGTGAATTGGCCATAAATCTCAAAGTTTCCACTAAGGCTTCTGGAGTAATTAAATTGTGCCGAGACAAGCCGGAACCGTCGGCTAATATGTAGCTGTTTGGATTTACTCCTAATTGAGTTAAAACTGTCTTTAGCTCTTTCAAACCGCTTTCACCTGTATCCTCTTGTGGCACAGGCATCTTGCCTGTGAGTGTTGGCGGCAGGGGGATCTTGTCTGTAACTTTTCCCAGCAATCTCAATAAAACTTCTGCATAAAGATTGTTGCTTTCGCGATTAGTTTCTCTCACCAATTCAGCCAGCGGCGGCGATTCAACGGTTGCTAATTCTTGATTTGAATTGCGAGAAGCCGAGGCAACTAAAGTCTGTTTAACAGGAATTCCCTCAGTCGCCAGGGCTTGTTGAAAATACTGCAAAAAATTATTAGCGGGGTTGACAACTGCGACATAAGCTGATTCAGGTTCGCCACCAACTTTCAACTGTCCGCTCACTCGAATTATAGGTCGATCGAACTCCCGACCAACTTCAATAAACTCAGATTCGCTTTGGGCGACTGTTACTGAATTGTTCTGAAGTTGCCACTGATTTGCCAGCTTTGGTTCGGCAAAAGTAACTTTCAGAGGTTGCCCGATCGCCTGCGGGAACAAGAGAAGGTCGATCGCATTTTGATTGAAAATTAAACTGTTAACCGGCGCGCCATAGCCAGCTTGCGCGTCTTCCCATTCCCAATTCGGATTGACTGCACTGCCCTGAAAATAGCTGTCATCGCCAATCAACTCGTTTATGCGATCGACTCCGCGCCGTTTCAACTGCTGCGCTAAGTCCTTCAACTGAGCCTCGGCAATGCTCGGATCGCCCCTACCGGCAACGTACAAACTCCCATTTGCGCTGCTGTAAACCGATGTCTTAATCCGAAAATCTGCACCGAGTTTCTGCAAAGCAGCCGCTGTGGTTAGCAGTTTGACATTGGATGCTGGAATGAAATATTTGGTGGCGTCGCGGCTGTAGAGAGTCGCGGTAGATGATAGCGGTTGAATCAAAATGCCCCAGCGCGATCGGCTAAATTCGGGACGGTTGGCGATCGCATCTACTTGCGCCCCCAATTCCCCAGGACAAATATCCCCAGCAACCGCCGGCGTTTGAGCAGCAACCGCCGACGGACGCCCCAGCACCAGCACTAACAAACTAAGTGCAATTCCTTGGATTCTCAAGTCGTACATATATGCCTAACTCTGGTTGAATAACCTATTTATGATCTGATAATTAGTAGTTTGTGATTGTTAATTGGCTAGATAAAGAACCACAGCTAAGCTGCTACGCAGCTAATTCGCACAAACAGCATTACCTTTTTTTTATTTTTTTATCCCATCTAATCACAATTTCTCCTTCATTTAATAATTTATGGAGTAATTATTCAAATTCTTATACTGATTCACAGGACTTACGCTGCATGAGCCAATTTTGACACTATCTGTAGTCGTAAGGTGCTTATGGCTCACCCTACAGTAGATAACTGAGGAGCGCATCGAGGCTGATTGCATTACATCCCCTCCAAGCGTAGGAAATGCACCCTGCCTGATGAGTCACCCGCGACAATCGTCACCCCATCCGATGCAGCCGCACAGGCAAGTAACTCATCCTCACTATTGAAACTAGCAATCACTCTGCTACTCCGTAAATCCCAGACTCTAAGAGTGCGATCCTCTGAAGCTGAAACTGCTAGTTGTCCTTTGGGTATGATAGCGACTGCCCATACCTTGTCAGTGTGCCCGATGAGCGTACGAAGTTCTTTTCCTGTTTGTAAATCCCACATTTTGAGGGTGTTATCCCTTGAAGCTGAAATAGCCTGTTGCCCATCTAGGGTGATGGCAACTGCCTCTACATAGCTGGTATGCCCTATAAGAGTATGTAGTTCTTTTCCTGTCTGTAAGTCCCAGATTTTGAGAGTGTTATCTGATGAAGCTGAAACTACTCGTTGTGCATCAGGAGTAATGGCCACTGCATTTACCACATAAGTATGCCCGAGCAGGGTACGCAGTTGTTCTCCACTATGTAAATCCCAAACTTTGACAGTGAAATCCCCTGAAGCAGAAACAGCTTTTTGCCCATCGGGAGTGATAGCAACGGCTCCTACATAGCTGGTATGCCCGACCAGGGTACGCACTTCAGTTCCTGTTTGTAAATCCAAAACTTTGAGGGTTTTATCCCACAAAGCAGAAATCGTTTTTTGACCATCGGGAGTAATAGCAACTGCCTCCACTTTGTCATTATGCTCAGTCAGCGTACGCACTTCAGTTCTACTGTGCAAATCCCAGACCTTAAGGGTTTTATCCCAAGAAGCGGAAACAGCCTGTTTCCCATCAGGAGTAATGGCGACTGTCCACACCAAATCGGTATGCCCAGTGAGATTAGGCTCTTTAACACTTCTATGCAAATCCCAAACTTTCATGGTCTTATTGCTTGAAACGGAAACAACTTGTTGCCCATCTGGGGTAACAGCAACTGTCTGTACCGGGCAGGTATGACCTGTAAGGGTACGCAGTTGTTCTCCGGTCTGCAAATTCCAGACTTTGAGGGTGTTATCGTTTAAAGCACAAACTACCAGTTGCCCATTGGGAGTAATAGCAACCGAATTAATCGAAGCTGTATCCTCCTTGATAGTAAGCACTTCAGTTCCACTTTTTAAATCCCAAACTTTGATGCTATCCCAGGAAGTGGATACAATCTGTTGCCCATCAGGAGTAATAGCAACTCCCACTATTGAGTTAGTATTCCAGTTAAAGGTACGTACTTCGCTTCCAGTGTGCAAATCCCAGACCTTGAGAGTTTTATCCCAGGAAGCGGAAACAGCCTGTTGCCCATTCGGTGTGATAGCTACGGCTTCCACAAAAAAGGTATGCCCAGTCAGGGTGCTTACTTCGGTTCCATTCTCCAAATTCCAGACTTTAAGTGTGAAATCTCCTGAAGCAGAAACAGCTTGTTTTCCATTGGGAGTGATTGCGACTGCCTCTACGAAGTTGGTATGCCCAGTGAGAGTACGCACATCCATTCCACTTTGCAAATCCCAAACTTTGAGGGTGTTATCGAATGAAGCGGAAACAGCCTGTTTTCCATCGGGAGTAATGGCGACTGACCGTACTAAGCTGGTATGCCCGACGAGAGTGAGTAGTTCTGCGCCACTTTGCAAATCCCAAACTTTGAGGGTGTTATCATTTAAAGCGCAGGCTACCTGATGTCCATCGGGCGTAATGGCAATAGCACCTACATCCTCATTAGGCCCAGTCAGGGTACGCAGTAATGCCCCGCCAGGTGGTGTTAGATTGGGTATCAAAGGATGTAACCAAGGAGCAACTTTCCACTGCTTTGCCTGTTCCAAAAGTTCCTTAATTATTGACTCATCAAAAGACATCAAACGCCCCAACAATTGTCCTGCTAGTTGCGTTTTATCTTGCTCCAGGATGTGTGCGGACAACCGCAGCGCACCTTGAATTCTTCTCAGATTGTCACTCTTATTCTTAACCCAATCTTCAGAATTTAAGATGTCTGAAGTGAAAGCCAAGTCATAATCTTCTATCAACGGTTGTGGCCCTAATGCAGAAACCTTAGCCTCAATAAACTCAAAATTACTTAACAAGCTCTGTAATCGTTGTGCTTCAAATGCCTCAGCTAGATAACGCGGTAGACTTTGCAAAGCTTCCCGTCGTTTGGAAGGAGACATATTAGCTAACCGTCTCTTTAAATCACTCATCGCCAAACATGGCCTCCCAAAGGTTATCTGACTTCTGTTTCTTAATAGTTTTGAGCGAAACTCCCGCCGCCTGCACAATATCTTTGCGATGCAGAAAATCTCGGAAACTGGCGTGATAAATGCTGTAACAAGTCTCCCCTTCAATTATTGGCTTATGCAAGAACTGCTCCCATTCGTCCAGCAGTTCTTGCACGGTCAACTGCTGTTCGCCAACATACTCAGAGATTAGCTGGCATGAGATCGGCTGATGTGATTCAGCCAAGTGATACACAGTGTTAATTTTGCTCACAGGTAGCGGTTTGGCAGTCATCCCCATATGTCGCCAGTGAAATTCATAGTATTGTTGCAGACCTTGAGGAAATCTTTCGAGGCTCAAGTCTTTATACAAACCCTGCTCAATATCTTGCAGTACATAAACCAAGTACATAAAATTGTTCTCACTTTTTTCGGCAATCTTTTCGATGAACTCAGCCTCCGTCTCCCCTCGCTCAACAATCCGCTGGCGTAGTGACTCACTCCCATTAATTCGATTCTGAATATAGGTGCAAACATCTTCACGGCTTTGGTTTTCATAATCCATTAACTTAAAAAGTTGCTGTGGTGCGTCAGTTATGAAGGGAATTTCAACTCCACGCCGCCTGGTCATTACAAAATAGATACCTTCGGACAGGTAACGAGGCAGGTAGAGAATATTGTCATTACTATTGTGGCTGGATCTATCAACTTCATCTAGAGCATCAATGGCAATTACCACTTGTTTCCCATTTCTATTTAGGGCAGTTTCAGCTAACAATTGATCTAAAAAAGCTCCATATTGTTTGGCATCATCCGGTAGAGTCATAGAAGTTAGCTGATAGCGATTGAGTAGTTCAGTGCAGAGAGTTTTCAAGAATTCCTTAGCTGTCTCATATTGCCCTTGTACATTAAAATGAACCACGCACCCAGTTTGTCGCACATACTCCGCTAATATGGCACTTTTGCCTATTCCAGGGTCGCCCTCGATGATGAAATAGCCTTTAGGGTTCTTTGTCAGGAATTTAGCAATATCCTCGAATACGTATTGACGACCAACGAAATCCTTAGTCTTGTCCTCGATTAGCGATCGGAACTGTCCGCGCCAGTCCCTTGCTGCTGCCTCCACGGCGTACTTGATTTCTAGCCATTCTCGTAACCTTTCTGCTTTGTGAGGGCCAGCATTAATGAGTTCATTACAGCCTTTGGGCTTTTGCTTACTCCAAGTAAACTTGTCATAGATGCCTTTTCTTCGTTGTATATAAGCTTGCTTATTTAATGTTAGCTTTTCTAAAACGAGTTCTTCAATCTCCCTCTCAGCCTTTTGTTTATTTTCTTCATCAAAGCGTAACAAAAAAACTTCTGTCTGCGATGGAGATAAATCAAAGTCATCAGCTTTTTTTCTCAAAAAATCAATCCATAGCATGAATAGCCCCTTTAATTTATTCTAAGTGTAACTAACCTTACACTTAGTTTTATTCTAAGTGTAAGCAATTGGGAACTGACATTGAGATAAATCAAGTTTATTGTGGATTTAAAGGTAAATTCCAGTACCATCCAATTGAAATTGAGGCATTAAAATTATGGAAATACGACAACTTTCTCTTTTTCCCGAAGAATCAGGACAAGGTTTCTCAAACACTTCCCCTCGAAAATCAAAGACCACTCCCAAATCAATATCTGCCAAACTCCCCACAGAAACCAAAACGATTCAACCAGCCAAAAAACGTTCAAAACCTTATATCTGGCCGACTTGGATTTCTAGTTTAATGGCTGAAGAAAATCAGTGCCAGTTCAGAGCATGGTTTTTAGCTAACTACCAGTTCCCCAAGCTACCCAGTGATTTTGACTCCTCTGCCCATGACAAGATGGTAAACCAACAGAAAAGGCAATATCAAGCCCAAGGGTCTGCTGTGTATGTTGAGGATGTTAGAGTCGATAGGAGCATTTCTATTCCTACCTCTCCTTCAGAACCGTGCATGAGACTTTCACCTCACACGGCTCCTTGATAAAACCACCCTTGTTATGGGTACGATTCAAAACGGATTGTCGTCC
>Ga0163147_10006345_pt1 | contig 13897 bp, 11 predicted proteins | sample OliLakLV19MP6G1_FD_148597 | JGI IMG/M metagenome (GOLD analysis project Ga0163147, IMG submission 148597) | Freshwater microbial mat bacterial communities from Lake Vanda, McMurdo Dry Valleys, Antarctica- Oligotrophic Lake LV.19.MP6.G1 | ecosystem: Environmental > Aquatic > Freshwater > Lake >...
CGAGATGATCGCCAAGGTCATCACCGGCGTTCAGTTCAGAAACGGAGTCGAAGTGCCGAAGAAGGACCGTCAGAAAATCGCCGCCTGATCAAATCGCCGTACACAACATTTGACAATATCTCGATGAATTGTTCGATACCTATATTTGCAAGGATGGGGCCACGAAATTTCGTGCCGCGCATCCTGGCTACAGCCCGATCACTTCTGCCAACTGCCTTGCTTCAGGGATTGACATTGTTTCAATCGCACAATTGTTGAGAATTCGAGAAACCTCAGGAGTAGTTCAATGAGACCGACAGAATCGCTTCAATCGAGGTTCAGGGATGGCTGCGGGACCGCCACGCGCAAACGATCGTTCAAGAGAAAGGGGACTCTGCTATGCGTTTAATTGCGTGGTTGCTTGGATGCTTGATGTTTGCCTCGGCCTGTGCGCAGACACCGCAGCGCTCGACCTATCGTTGGACGCAATTCGTCCAGGTTGAAAGTCAGCCCGAGCCGGTGCCAGCGGAATGGGTGTCAACACCAGAAGGCAAACTGGCTCACTCGATCCGGATTCCGAATCCTATACCGAAGGATAGTGGTTACCGGCCAGGGATGACGAGCCAGCAATATTTTGAGCATCTCTGTAAGAGCGAGGCGGGGGAGTTCATCTTCAACACGACGGAGAACGTGGAAGGGTTCTACTTTGCCCGTCCGCCAACGCGGCCATCCGACGACGACCTCATGGATCGGTACAAGCTCGAGGCTCCCGAGATCGAGCGATATTTCCAGCTCATGCGCCCAAACGCTGCAGAGCGAAGCATTACATTCGTTAGCGGAGACGAGCGGACGTTCAAATTCGTTGAGGAGTCTGACCGCCAGAATCAACATGAATATATCCGGGCGTTCGGTTTCAAGGACCAAGTCACTCCGCACCCGATTCAGAAAGTGACCGCTCTAGCTAGTCAGTTTGGACTAACGTGGCGCGGCTTGCGGCGGGAATCTGATCGAGAGCTCGGGATTAGCGCAGGTGAGTGGATAGTCTTTGAGTTGAAAACGAAACGCGTGCTGGCGGTACTGCGGACAATCGGGCTGTCACCGAAAGCAAACAATACGCCGGATCGAATTTGGTGGTTGTCAGCAACCCAATGCCCTGGCGCAACGAGGATTCTTACTCCAGCTGGCAATGGAGAGCAGCTATACAGATTTTTGAAGAAGACACTCAATCCGGAAAAGGGAGTGAAGTAATGGCCAACAATATGCAGTCGTTGTACGCATACGTCCTCCAGCAGATGGTCGCAGAGAGTTACTTGGAAGGAATCACAGACTATACAAGTGCTTTGGTTCGCCAACGTTTGGGAGCTGGAAACGCCCGCAATGGATTTTCGTCAATTGCGCTTACGCGCTTCACCCCCGACCAATCCGACGATTTTCTCGGGCGGTTTGCTATCAAACATCAATGGTCAGATAACGCCACATCGTCGAGCACTGGCGCAGTTACACGCCCGATGAGCCCGGGTGATATCGGCTTTATCGCTCGCAACGGCGAGCAGATTCTCGCTAACAGCGGGTTGTCCGCCACGCTGATTCAGGAGAAAGGCACCGACAACTACACGCTTTCCATCCGATCTACGGAGTACTTGAACTGGAAAGAAGGCGGCGATTTCGAACGTGACGGCAATGGCGCCGACTTCGCATTACTGAAGAACGGATTTGCGCTGGCGCAGCTGGATTCCTTGGATCGCTATTACGAATGGCTCAGGAGCACTGACAGCGGTGCGCTACCTTTGCTGCCGACCAACGCCGTATTGAGCGTTTCCGGCTTCAGCCTTGGTGGCCATCTCGCGACGGTTTTTACGGAACTGCGTTCAGCGGCAGTGGCCAAGACTTACACATTCAACGCGCCCGGACGCGGTAAGTGGAACCAGTCGAGCGGCTCACTAAGCGACATGCTTGCCTACTATCGTGCTGTTCTTGCGAATCCTGAAGCCGCGGGGTCCGCACCCCCGGAGGGCGATTCGAACCGTGCGATTTACCTGAGCGCAGTGAACGCCAGAGGATCGCTCGACGCCCGCAGGAGCTATGATCGAAAGTTGTGTATGACGTGAAGTGAGAGGGCGGCGTATTCTTGATGGTCGACCAAGACTATCAACCTTTTACAAAGGAGTGAATACGCCGTGAGTCACGATAACGTTTTTGCGTTGAAGAATCCAGCGGTGCCGAACGAGGTTCGGGACGCGTTGACGGAAGTGCTGCGAGAAGGAGCCCGGACGTTGCTGGCACAGGCGATCGAAGCGGAGGTGGCAGAGTTCCTGGCCACGCATGCCGACAAGTTCGACGCGGCCGGTCGGGCGCGGCTGGTGCGCAACGGTCACCTGCCCGAGCGCACGGTGCAAACGGGCATCGGCGCGGTGGCGGTGAAGGCGCCGCGAGTGCGCGACCGGAGCGGTGAGCTGCGCTTCAGCTCGTCGATCCTGCCGCCGTATCTGCGGCGCACCAAGACGATTGAAGAGTTGTTGCCGTGGCTGTACCTGAAGGGGATCTCCACCGGTGGCTTTGGGGAAGCCTTGGCCGCGTTGCTGGGTCGCGATGCCCCGGGCCTCTCGGCGGGGACCATCAGCCGCCTGAAGGCGGTCTGGCAGGAAGAGCACGCCCACTGGGACAAGCGCAGCCTGGCGCACAAGCGGTATGTGTACCTGTGGGTCGATGGGATTCACTTCGGGGTGCGGATGGAAGAGGCCAACCAGTGCATTCTGGTGGTGATGGGGGCGACGGCTGAGGGCAAGAAGGAGTTGGTGGCGCTCACCGATGGCTTTCGCGAATCCGCGCAGTCGTGGAAAGAGCTGTTGCTCGATATGAAGCGGCGTGGTCTGAAGATCGATCCGAAGCTGGCCATTGGCGAGGGTGCGCTCGGTTTCTGGAAAGCGCTGCCGCAGGTGTATGGCTCGACCCGTGAGCAGCGGTGCTGGGTGCACAAGACGGCCAACGTACTCAACAAGCTGCCCAAGCATCTGCAACCCAAGGCGAAGTCAGATCTGCAGCAAATCTGGATGGCCGAAACCCGGGACGACGCGCATCGCGCCTTCGCCACCTTCGTGCAGACCTACGAACCGAAGTATCCGAAGGCCGCCGAGTGTCTGGTCAAAGACCAAGATGCCATGCTTGCGTTCTACGACTTCCCGGCGGTGCACTGGATCCATTTGCGCACCACCAACCCGATCGAATCGACCTTCGCCACGGTCCGCTTGCGCACGGTGAAGTCTCGCGGCTGCGGCTCGCGCGCGAGCATCCTGTCGACGGTGTTCAAACTCGCGCAGAGCGCGGAGCAGCGGTGGCAGAAATTGCGCGGCGCCGAGATGATCGCCAAGGTCATCACCGGCGTTCAGTTCAGAAACGGAGTCGAAGTGCCGAAGAAGGACCGTCAGAAAATCGCCGCCTGATCAAATCGCCGTACACAACATTTGACAATATCTCATCCCAGTGCCGCCCATCGAACTTCAACGTAAATTCGCTCGCCTAGTGAATGTGACCGAATTGGAGAGTAAGGCGCATCGAGCGTCGCTCGCCGAACTCGACGCACTCTTTGCCTCCCTCCAGCACCGCGCCTTCCGGGGAGAACTGTAGCCATGCGCGGTCTGTCTTTTTCAAGGACCCATCGTGGACCAAGGTGAGTTCACTGGCCGCTACTGCGCAAGGCCGGAGAACTTTGCTTGGTTCCTCGGAGCAGGTGCATCGCGCGCCGCGGGACTAATGACAGCGTCTGACATCATTTGGGATCTGAAGAAGCGCTACTACTGTCGCGAGGAGAATCAGGAACTCGACCGTCACGACATACAAAACCAAGCTGTCCGGGAACGCATTCAGAGCTTCATGGCCTCGCGTGGATTCCCAGCTGAAGGCGCCGATGTCGAATACGCGGCTTACTTCGAGAAGATATTCGGAACGGATAAAGAGCTTCAGCGCAAGTATCTGAAGGCGACGCTATCGGAGGACAAGGTGACACTTTCGGTGGGGAATCGCGTGCTGGCTGGCCTGCTGTCGGAGAAACGCGCCCGCGCGGTGTTCACGACAAACTTCGACACCGTTGTTGAACGGGCCTTCGCCGAGGTAACAGGCGGGTCAATCGCGGCCTATCACCTTGAAGGAGCAGATTCCGCAGTTCAGGCGATTAACAACGAGGAGTTTCCCATCTACGTGAAACTCCACGGGGATTTCCGACACGACAACCTGAAGAACCTTCCCGCCGATCTTGCAACCCAGAACGATGATCTTGCGCGTTGCCTGACCATCGCGGGCAGCCGCTTCGGTTTTGTCGTCACTGGCTACAGTGGTCGTGACGCTAGCGTGATGGATGCATTCCGCGCCGTCCTCGCTGGATCGAATCCGTTCCCTCATGGCATGTTTTGGACAGGTATGAAGGGCACGCCGGTACCGCAGCCCGTGGCCGCACTGCTCGCAGATGTCCGGGCGTGTGGCATGACTGCCGAGTACATCGAAGTTGAGACCTTCGATGCGCTGCTGCTTAGGCTATGGCGGAACATCGAGGGCGCAAACAGAGAGCTTGACGCGAAGATCAGAAGGGCACGCCTTACCGCCATTGACATCCCGATTCCGCAGGTCGGCACGCGCGAGCCGCTGATCCGGACAAACGCACTTCCCTTGCTATCGCTCCCCACGCAGTGTCTCGCGCTTTTGTTCCACGCTCCGAGAACGGGCGAGGAAGTGCGCGCGATCCGAGACAAGGCGAAGGCTCGAATCATTCTTGCCCGATCGCGGGATGGCTGGTGCTGGGGCGACGAGGAGGTCATTAAGGCAGCTTTCGCTCCAGCATTGAAAGCCATTGAGCCGGTGCAGATCCCTGGGGACCTGTCGTCTCCCGACAACCTTCACCTGAAGGGGTTCGTTGAGGAGGCGATTGCATCTGCGCTGGCACTCGGCAAGCCGCTTATCAGCCGGAGCACACGCCAGGGATCATTCCTCATCGCGAACCCGGATGCGTCTACCAAGAATGCCCTCACTCCGCTTGTGACGGCCGTCGGTAGCACCGGGGGTAACGTCACCGGCCTTAGGACCTCGCCGACTAACGGTAGCGCGCCGGAGCAAGTGCGATGGGCTGAGGCGTTGCGCGTATCGGTGGAGGTGAAGAACAGTCGTCACTGGCTTCTGATCGAGCCGGACGTCTGGATCTGGCCGCGATTCGCACGCAAGAATGCGAGGGACTTCATCGACAGGCGCCGCAAGGACCGCTTCAACGCGAAGCATGATGCCCTGCTGAGGGCCTGGATTCATCTCATTTTTGGAACGGAGAAGGCTAACGCGACTGTTTCCGTTCAAGCGTTCTCGAGCGGCAGCGAAGCCGCAAATCCATCGTTCACGATTGGATCGCGCACGGCCTACACGCGAGGGCTTGCATCATGAGCACGAGCGTTGAGCTGGCAGGCTACTCGGTGATTCCGGAACCGGAGCTGCTCTTCGCCGAAAACAAGAAGCACAAACACCCCCTTCTCGGCCTCATTGCGCATGGCCCCTACGGCCTCCGCTTCAACGCTCCGAGCCGCGTGCGCGTCGCATTGCTCGCGCCACAGGAGCACATTCCCCGCTTGGCGGGCCTTGTCGATGAACTAAATCGAGCCGCGAATCCGATTGAAGCGAAGAACTACTACCCGAAATACGAAGGGTTCGAGAGAGTCTTCAGGACGAAGCTGGTTCCGGCCGACAAACGGCTCTCGATTGCGCTGCCGCGGGACCTTGATGTTCTCGCCAGCAAGGGCGACAAAGTCGCGCTTGCGAAGGCGCTATTCCAGAGTATCGCGCAGCTCCAGAGCGTGCGATCGGAGTTCGACGTTTGCCTCGTGTACCTGCCTCCCAGCTGGGCGGCCTGCTTCGAGGGCGAGGCGTTCGATTTCCATGATTACCTGAAAGCTTTCTCCGCGCCTGCCAGCATCCCGATCCAGATCATGCGACAGAACAGCTTCGATCGGGCATGCCGTGCCAACGTGATGTGGGGACTGAGTGTCGCGCTTTATGCCAAGGCGGGCGGCGTACCTTGGAAGTTGACAGGAATGAAGAGGGACGAGGCGTTTGTAGGAATTGGCTATGCGATGAAGACCGCCGCGAGCGGAACGACGTTCACGACCTGTTGCAGTCAGATCTTCGATCCGGACGGAATAGGCTTTCGTTTCGTAGCGTATGACGCACGTGAGTTTACTCAGGACAATCGGCAGAATCCGTATCTGTCGTACTACGAAATGCAGTCAGTTCTGTCCCGCAGTCTTGAGATTTACCAAACGGGCCACTTCGGACGGGTGCCCCGTAAAGTCACTATCCATAAGAACACAGCGTTCACGGAGGAGGAAACGCTCGGAGCCCTCGACAGCTTCCGCGACACGACCGAAGTCGAGCTTGTTCAGATTGTGCGCAATACCGCCTGGTCCGGCATTCAATACGACACGAAATCGCCACCGTCCCCGCACAACTACCCGGTCAGGCGCGGAACTTACTTTCCGCTGGACAAGCGCGAAGCACTCCTGTGGACGCAGGGCAGCGTTGTCGGTGTTCACGTGGATAACCCGAGGTTCAACGTGTACAAGGAAGGAGCACTGAGGCCGACGCCAGCGCCGATCCTGCTGCGGCGATTTTCGGGCGTCGGCGGCTGGCACGACACGTGTGCTGGGATCCTTGGGTTGACGAAAATGGATTGGAACAACAACACGCTTTACAAGAAGCTTCCGGTCACACTGGTCTACTCGAAGCTGTTCGCCGATATTGTTCAGCAGAATCCGAGCATGGTCGATGGCGTCTATGATTTCCGAAGCTTCATGTAGCGCTGCCATGCTGACGACAGTCGAACAACTCCAGACCTGGCTGGCCGAACCCGAAGGCGCTCGCCTGGAGTTCAAGGAAGCGAAGCACAACTACCACTTCGAGAAGCTGGTGGAGTACTGCGTGGCACTGGCCAATGAAGGTGGGGGCAAGTTCGTTCTCGGTGTGACCGACCGGCGCCCGCGCCGCATTGTGGGCACGTCAGTTTTTGCCGAGCCGGGGCGAACGGAAGCCGGCCTGCACGAGCGGCTGTCTCATCGCATTCCGGTGGAGGAACTGCGCACGGTCGAGGGTCGAGTGCTGGTGGTGCATGTGCCTGCGCGGCTGCCGGGTACGGCCTGGCAGATCGACGGGCGCTACCTTAAGCGCGCCGGGGATGAGTTGGCGGCGCTGACCGATGCGGAACTCAGGACGATGTTCGCCGAAACAGGCCCGGACTTCTCGGCTGAATCGTGTTCCGGCGCTTCGGTGAGCGATCTGTCGCCGCAAGCCATCGCAGTGTTTCGCGAGCGGTGGGCTGCCAGGACGCGCGACGAGCGCAAGACGCGATGGTCCGATGAGCAGACGCTGGCGAATGCCGAATTGCTGATCGATGGAGGCATCACCTACGCAGCGCTGATCCTGTTCGGAACCCGAGCTGCTCTGGGGCGCTGGCTCGCACAGTCTGAGCTGGTGTTCGAGTACCGCTCTTCTGAGGCTTCCGGTCCCGCTGCAGATCGTGAAGAATTCCGGGAGGGCTTTTTCCTGTGGCAGGACGCCATCTGGAACAAGATCAATCTGCGCAACGACCGGCAAAGCTACCAGGACGGGCTATTCCGCGCCGAACTGCCGACCTTTGACGAAGTTTCGGTACGCGAAGTCCTGCTCAATGCGGTAGCGCATCGGGACTACCGGCTTGGCGGCTCTGTGTTCGTGCGACAGTATTCGCAAAGGCTCGAAGTGGTGAGTCCCGGGGGCCTTCCGCCAGGCATTACTCCCGAAAACATTCTTGACCAGCAAAACCCGCGCAACCGGCGGCTGGCCGAGGCGTTGGCGAAGTGCGGAATGATCGAGCGCTCGGGCCAGGGGATGAACCTTATATTCGAGAGCGCGATCCGCCAGGGCAAGGCGCTTCCCAGCTTTGCGGGCACATCCGCACATGAGGTGCGCCTGACCCTATACGGGACGGTCACCAGCCCGGCATTCGTGCGTTTCATCGAGCGATTGGGCGATGAGAAGTTGAAGTCGTTCTCGACTTACGATTTTCTCACTCTCGATTATTTGCGGCGCGAGCAGACCCTGCCCGATCACCTCAAGGCGTGTCTACCCGGCCTGGTCACCGCCGGGGCGGTGGAATCGATGGGGCGCGGTCGGGGCGCGCGATATATCTTGTCGCGCGGACTGTATGCTGCGTTGGGCAGCAAAGGGGTTTACACGCGCAAGAAAGGCTTGGATCGCGGGACCAACAAGGCGCTACTGCTGAAACATATCCAGGACAACGTATCGACTGGCGCGCAGATGGAAGAGTTCCGCCAGGTCTTGCCCGCGCTTGCGAGGAGTCAGATTCAGGTGTTGCTGCGGGAGTTGCGCAAAGAGCAAACGATTCACAGCATCGGCTTAACCAAGGGGGCGCGCTGGTTTCCGGGCCCTGTCCCGGCGAATGGCAACTCCGACGAGCCATCGTCATGACCTCGGCAATTGCCTTGTTGTATTGCTCCGCTAGCTTGTTGATCCAAAAGCAATTCGGCGGCGTCCCGATTGCAACCGGAGTGCTGCTGGTTGCAATTCCGAAGCAAATCGATTGCAAACGTGGGAAGGCCTTGGCGTGAGCGTGTTCGCCTTCCTTCGGGCCGAATGGCCCGCCGTCTTCGATGCCGCCTCCAGGGCTGCCGTAGCTGTGCATTCCGATGCCCGCACCGCCTGTTTCTACGCCAGACGTGCGCTGGAACTGGCAGTGGCGTGGGCCTATAAGCACGATGCCGCGCTCAAACTGCCGTATCAGGACAACCTCTCGGCGTTGATCCATGAGCCGAGCTTCAAGCAGACCGCGGGCGAGGCGGTGTTCAGCAAGGCGAGGGTGATCGTCACGCTGGGCAACCGCGCGGTTCACAGCCATCGTGCGATTCCGGTGGACGACGCGCTGGTCGCGGTGCGTGAACTGTTCCATGTGTCCTTCTGGCTCGCGCGGACCTATGGGCGGGCGGCGCGCCCGGCGCCGGGACTGACCTTTGACGCCAACGCACTGCCCAAGACGGCGCCCGCGCCCGGGCAGACAGCCGAGCAGTTACAGCAGCTCGAAGCCGGCTTGCGCGCACGCGACGAGAAGCTCGCCCTGCTACTGGCCGACAAGACGGCGCTCGACGAGGAACTCAAGCGTTTGCGCGCTGAAGTGGCCGCGGCAAAGCAGGCTGCGGCAGGCCAGCCGGATACGCACGACTACTCTGAGGCCGAGACTCGCGACTACTTTATCGACCTCCTGCTCAAGGAGGCAGGCTGGCCGCTGGATCAGTCGCGCGACCGTGAGTTTGAAGTTGCCGGAATGCCCAACAACCAGGGCAAGGGCTTTGTTGATTACGTTCTTTGGGGAGACGATGGCAAACCGCTCGGCTTGGTCGAAGCCAAGCGCACGCGTCGCGATGCGCGCGTGGGCCAGCAGCAGGCGAAGCTATACGCAGATTGCCTCGAGCGGCAATTCGGCCAGCGACCGTTGATTTTCTACTCCAATGGGTACGAGCACTGGATCTGGGACGACGCCAACTACCCGCCGCGTGCGGTTCAGGGCTTCTACAAGAAGGTCGAACTGGAATTACTGATTCAGCGGCGCGGAACTCGTAAGGCACTTGCCACCGCGGAAATCAACCCGGCCATCGTCGAGCGGTTCTATCAGACACGCGGCATCCGCCGAATTGCGGAAAGCTTCGAGCGCGACCATGACCGCAAGGCGTTGGTAGTGATGGCCACTGGGGCCGGCAAGACACGCACAGTGATCGCGCTTGCTGATCTGTTGATGCGCTGCAACTGGGCGAAGCGCGTGTTGTTCCTCGCCGACCGCGTGGCACTCGTCAATCAGGCGGTGAACGCCTTCAAGCGCCACCTGCCAGATGGCTCGCCCGTGAACCTGGTCACAGAGAAGGACGCCGAGGGGCGCGTCTTCGTCTCCACCTATCCGACGATGATGGGGCTGATCGACGAAACGAAGGATGGCCAGCGCCGCTTCGGCGTCGGCCACTTCGATCTGGTGATCATCGACGAGGCGCACCGCTCGGTGTTCCAGAAGTACCGCGCCATCTTCGACTACTTCGATTCGCTGCTGGTCGGCCTCACGGCAACGCCCAAGGACGAGGTGGACCGCAATACTTACAGCCTGTTCGACCTGGAAAACGGCGTGCCGACCGACGCTTACTCGCTTGAAGAAGCGGTGCGGGACGGGTTCCTCGTGCCGCCGAAGGCCGTGTCGGTGCCGCTCAAGTTCCAGCGTGAAGGCATCAAATACGACGAGCTTTCGGAGGACGACAAGGACCAGTGGGACGCGCTGGAATGGGACGAAGACGGTAACGTCCCCGACCGCGTGGAGGTCGAGGCGGTCAACAAGTGGCTGTTCAACAAGGACACCGTGGACAAGGTGCTGGAGCACCTGATGACGCGCGGCGTGAAAGTCGCGGGCGGCGACCGTCTCGGAAAGACGATTCTGTTTGCCAAGAACCAAGCCCACGCCGAGTTCATCGCTGAGCGCTTCAATGCGAACTATCCGCATTACAAGGGCGAGTTCGCGCGCGTCATCACGTTCAAGACCGAGTACGCGCAGAGCCTGATCGACAATTTATCGGCCAAAGAGAAGGCGCCGCACATCGCGCTCTCAGTGGACATGCTCGACACGGGCATCGATATCCCCGAGGTCGTGAACTTGGTTTTCTTCAAGCTGGTGCGCTCGAAAACCAAGTTCTGGCAGATGGTGGGCCGGGGAACACGCCTGTGCCCGGACCTGTTCGGCCCTGCACAGCACAAGCAATTCTTCTACGTCTTCGATTACTGCCAGAACCTCGAGTACTTCAGCCAGAATCCGGAGACCACGGATGGTGCGCTGGGCGCATCGCTCGGCAAGCGTCTATTCAATGCACGTCTGGATCTGATCGGCGAGCTGGATAGGAAGATGGAAGGCGTCAATCGCAATGCGGCGCGTGAGCAGCGGGCGCCTCCGCATGGGCACCCGGAATCCGACGACGAGGTGCGCGCACAGATTGTTGCGTTGCTCCAGCACGAAGTGGTTTCCATGAATATCGACAATTTTGTGGTACGGCCGAAGCGCCGCATCGTTGAAAAGTACGCCAACCCCGAGGCCTGGCAGGTGTTGCCCGCGGAGGCACTGTCGGAGTTGTCGCACGAAGTGGCGGGCCTTCCCTCGGAGCTCGACCCCGAAGGCGAGGAGGCCAAGCGGTTCGATCTGCTTATCCTGAACCTGCAGCTCGCGATGCTGCGTTCAGAGCCCGGTTTCGTGCGGCTGCGCGATCAAGTCAAGACGCTCGCCGGACTGCTGGAGGAAAAGTCCGCGATTCCGATGGTGCGTGAACAGATGGCGCTCATCCAGGACGTGCAGACCGACGAGTGGTGGCAGGACGTAACCATCCCCATGCTCGAAGTTTTGCGCCGCAGGCTGCGCGAGCTGATCAAACTGATCGAGAAGCAGAAGCGCAAGCCCATCTACACGGACTTCGAGGATGAGATGGGTGGAGAAACAGAGGTCGAATTGCCTGGCTTCGGTGAGGGCACTGACCACGCGAAGTTCCGTGCCAAGGCGCAGGCGTTTCTCCGGGCGCATCAGGATCACATCGCGATCCACAAGCTGCGGATGAACAAGGCGTTGACGGTAGCCGATCTGACGGAACTGGAGCGGATGCTTGCGGAGAGCGGAATTGGTGCGGCCGATGAGATCGAACGCGCCAAAACGGAATCGCAGGGGCTCGGGCTCTTTGTGCGATCGCTGGTAGGCATGGATCGAGAGGCGGCGAAGGAGGCGCTTGCCGTGTTTGTCAATGGCAAGAAGCTCAACGCGAATCAGATTGAATTCGTCAACCTGATCATCGACCATCTGACGGAGCATGGAGTGATGGATGCCGGGCTGCTTTACGAATCGCCGTTCACCGATCTCACGCCGAAAGGGCCGGACGGGCTGTTCAGTTCTACGCATGTAGACGAACTCGTTTTAGTGATCGAGCGTGTAAGGCGCACGGCTGGTGGCGTGTGACCCGACAGGGCGAGACGACGTCAATGTTGAAATAGGCGCATAGCCGGTTTCCGCAGAGAACAGGCCTCCAATCACGATGCTAGATCTCGTTACAGCAGTTCGCTTCGATGCCCGCGTGGCCTCGGGTCGTACGGTCCCGTGCCGACTGACCTGCGAATCTGCTGGGGGCGACGAGGTCGAAGTCGTGGCGAAGTTCTCTGTGGGGTGTGACCGCGGAGTCGCATCGCTTTCGATCGAAGCTATCTGCGCGATGCTCGCTGCGGACCTCGAATGTTGGACGACCACCTTGCCAGGGCGATCGAGATCGATCCGATCTACGCCGAAATCCTGGGTGAGAGCATCGAGTCCGGCGGGGATGAAGATCCTTCTTAGTGCATCGGAGCTGAAATCATGGCCGCAATCTCGAAACCTCCCTCACGCAAACCGAAGAAACCCACCCTCTTTCTGCTCCCAGGCAAAGAGGCGAACGATGTCCAGGCGTTGGCACAGTTTTTCACGCAAGTCACCGGACGGGCGGTCTCGAAGGCGGAGCTGGATGCCGCTAAGAAGAAGCTGAAGCGGGGGTAGGGAAGCGCAGGTTGCCGAACGGAGAATTTCAATAATGAACTGGCGAGACAAATGGCTCGTAGAAAAAAGACAAGTGTCGTAGACATCCTTTTCGACATCTCCGCAACGCTCCCCTGGTGGGTGAGCATCATCATCGCCGTTATGACCTATCTCGTATGCCATTCCTTCGCCACGGCGGAACTCCCTGTCGCAAAGAACATGGCCGAATTCGGTCCTGCAATTCAAAAAACAATTTTGAAGTCGCTCGCTACTGTGCTCCAGTACGTTTTGCCGGTGATCTTCTTGATTGGTGCAGCGGCGTCTGCCCTTGTTCAAGCCAAACGCAGGGGACTATCTAAAGTCCGCGAAGAACCACATTCTGGTGATGGCCAGTTTCGACGGTTCTGGGCGCCGCCGACAACGGAGACCCCCAAAGACGATCAATTCGGCAAAGATGCCTACGCGATGTGGAAGGACGCTTCGGTCCAGCCCGCGCCTCCCGAGCGTCTGGATGCGACTCGATGGAGTCCGGAGCTTTTGACCGCCCTCGACTGGAAACGCTTCGAGGAAGTCTGCGCAGGGCTGTTCGAAAGGCTCGGCTTTACGGCGCAGGTCGCAGCTTTCGGACCCGACGGCGGTGTGGACATCCGCCTTTTCCGACCGCCGGCTGAACATCCAGTCGCGATCGTCCAGTGCAAATCCATGAGGAAAGTCGGGGTCGAAGTGGTGCGCGCCCTGCATGGGGTGATGACCTCCCAGCGTGTACCTGAAGGCATCCTTGCGTCTACGGGCGCTTTCTCCGGCGACGCGCATCGGTACGGCAAGGACAACCACATTGACCTCATGGACGGCGACGCTGTCCTGAAATCAATTCGCACCCTTACAAGTGAACAGCAAACCGATCTCCTGAAGCTGGCTACACACGGGAACTACACGACACCCACATGCGCTTCCTGTGGCGTCAAATTGATTAAGAGGCAACCTAAGTCAGGTGGGAAACCATTCTGGGGATGCGTTAACTACCCGCGTTGCAAGACTACGATGTATCTTTCAAAGGCTTGATTCGACGAATATATGTGCCAATTACGGAAAATGTGTTGGCATGTAAGTAGCGCCAGTAGCCAATCTACTGAATTGAAAGTAAAACTTTCTGATGATCTTTTATCCAAAAATACTCGTATGCCGTGCTACGGACTCGCCGCATATTTCCTGAACAATCCAATCACCACCCCAAAAATCTCCAAATCCTTCTCCGGACGAATCACCGAGTAAGCCTTATTCGCCGGCCGCAAAACAAAGCGACCCTTCTCCCGATCCAGCCGCTTGAGC
>Ga0163147_10006346_pt1 | contig 13895 bp, 8 predicted proteins | sample OliLakLV19MP6G1_FD_148597 | JGI IMG/M metagenome (GOLD analysis project Ga0163147, IMG submission 148597) | Freshwater microbial mat bacterial communities from Lake Vanda, McMurdo Dry Valleys, Antarctica- Oligotrophic Lake LV.19.MP6.G1 | ecosystem: Environmental > Aquatic > Freshwater > Lake >...
TCTCCGCCGCAGGTGCTTGCTCGGCCCGGCCCGGGCCCGGCCCCCCTTGGCCTCCCATCGGACCCATGTCTAGGATGCGGCGCTTATGGACCCGAACCTGCCGGCAACGGAGATCACTGCGCTCCTCGGACGCGGCACGCACTTCGAGGGGAAGCTTCACTTCGCGGGACGACTCCGGATCGATGGCGGATTCCGTGGCCAGATCCAAAGCGCAGACGTGCTCGTGGTGGGCGAAGGCGCTGAAGTCGAAGCCGAAATCGAAGCCGGTACGGTGATCGTTAAGGGAGGTTCATTGACCGGCAATGTTCGAGCGAGCCACGCCATCGAACTTTACGTGCCCGCGCGCGTCACCGGTAACCTTCACGCACCTGAGATTTTCATCGACAAGGGCGTTCAGTTTTCTGGCAACTGCACGATCGGTACGTTGACGCCCCCCGCTGACGGCCTCGAGGCCTTGCCGCCGCCCTAAAGCGCGCTGCCTTCCTATGGCAGAAAACAGCCGTAGAATGCGACAGAGCGCTACTCGCCGGAGCCAAACTTGGCGTTGCGTGGGGACTAGCCTGCTAGTAAGAAGGCCCAAAGCTGCAGACGCCCGCCCGTACTGCCTGCCCGCGCGCCAGCCGACCCGTGAAGGTCCCGCAAACGCACATCTTGAAGCAGGAACGCCACCAACCCGAAACTCGAAACCCCGCATTAAGACCCAACCAACATGGCTCTGCCCCCCCGTTCTGGCCTCTACGATCCCCAATTTGAGCATGATGCCTGCGGGATCGGCTTGGTCGCCAACATCCAGGGCGTCGCTTCGCATCAGATCGTCACGCACGGCGTCGATATTTTGCTCAACCTCGTCCACCGCGGAGCATGCGGCTGCGACCCGCTGACCGGTGACGGCGCTGGCATTCTGGTTCAGGTTCCGCATGAGTTTCTAACGCGCGAGTGCGATACGCTTGGTTTCGCGCTTCCGGCCCGAGGGAAGTATGGAGTGGGCTTTGTTTTCCTGCCTCGCGACCGAACTGGGCGCGCCCGCTGCCGTCAGGTCTTGGAAGACAAGATCTTTGGAACGGGCCTAAAGCTCTTGGGGTGGAGGCAGGTTCCGGTCGATGAGGACGCCCTTGGGCCGTTAGCTCGCCAAAGCGCACCCGTGGTGATGCAAGTGTTCATCGGCGCTGACCCGGGAGATCCGGATGGCTTGGAGCGAAAGCTGTTCGTGATCCGCAAGTGGGCTGAACGCACCGTCCGCGAGAGCGATATCGGCGGGAAGGAAATGTTTTACATTCCGAGCCTGTCGTCCCAGACGATTGTCTATAAGGGGCTGCTTCTGGCCGAACAGCTCGCGCGCTTTTATCCTGATCTTGTTCAGCCCGATTTTGTTAGCGCTCTGGCGATGGTCCACCAGCGCTTCAGCACCAACACGTTCCCCACATGGGAGCTTGCCCAGCCGTTTCGAATGCTTTGCCACAACGGCGAGATCAACACCGTGCGCGGCAATATTCGCTGGATGAATGCCCGCGAGAAGCTGTTCGGCGGCGAAATTTTCGGTGAGGACGTGAGTCACATTCTTCCGACCATCACGCCGAACATGAGCGACTCAGCCACGCTAGACATGGTCGCAGAGCTGCTCGTTCAAGCCGGGCGCTCACTGCCGCATGTCATGATGATGCTAGTCCCCGAGGCCTGGCAAAATGATGCACAAATGCCAGCACACAAGCGCGAATTCTACGAGTATCACTCGTGTTTGATGGAGCCTTGGGACGGGCCGGCGGCGCTGGCCTTCACCAATGGTCGCCAGATCTGCGCCATGCTGGATCGCAACGGCCTGCGGCCAGCCCGCTGGACAGAAACACACGACGGATTGGTCGTGCTGTCATCCGAAACGGGCGTTTTGGACTTTCCGCCCGAAGCCGTGAAACGCAAGGGGCGTCTCGAGCCTGGAAAGATGTTCCAGGTCGATCTCGATAAGCAGCGCATTGTTGAAGACGAGGAGCTGAAGGATGAGATCTGCCGGCAGCGCCCCTACGGCACGTGGCTCCGCTCCAACAAGATTTCGCTGAGCGACCTGCGCGGGCAATCACAGCCTCCGCCGCCCTCGCGCAACACCTCCCCCATTCAGCGCCAGAGAATGTTTGGCTACACGCTGGAGGATCTGAAATTCCTGGTCGCGCCGATGGCGGAAACGGGAGCTGACCCACGCGGCTCCATGGGCGTCGATACGCCGCTCGCCGTCCTCAGCAACCAACCACAGCTTCTCTTCAACTATTTCAAGCAGCACTTTGCTCAGGTAACAAACCCCGCGATCGATCCGATCCGCGAAGAATTGGTGATGAGCCTCAAGGCCTATATCGGCGGAGAAGGGAATGTGCTCTTCGAGCTCCCCGATCAGGCACAAATGCTTGAGCTGGATCAGCCCATCTTGAGCAACGATGCGCTCGCCAAGCTGAAGGATATGCACATCCAGCAGCTGCGACTGCCGCCCACGCTGCACATGCTTTTTCCGGTTACGGAGCGCGGAAACGGGCTCAAAGCAGCGCTTGATGAGCTGTGCCGTCAGGCTTCGCTGGCCGTGCTCAATGGCCACGGCCTACTGATCTTGAGCGACCGCGGCGCCAGCGAGCACATGGCCCCCGTTCCGAGCCTGCTTGCGCTCGGCGCGGTCCATCATCATCTGGTGCGCAACGGCACCCGCATGAAGGTGGGAATCATCGTCGAAACAGGAGAAGCGCGTGAGGTGCACCATTTCTGCCTTCTGGCGGGTTACGGCGCTGGAGCGATCAATCCCTACGTAGCTTTTGAAACTATCGAACAACTGTGCCACGAAAAAGCGCTGGGCAGCGTCACGCAGCCAGCGGTCGCCAAGAAGAATTACATCAAGGCGGCCGGCAAGGGCATGCTCAAAGTCATGAGCAAGATGGGGATCTCGACGCTCCAGAGTTACCATGGCGCTCAGATCTTCGAGGCGATTGGGCTCTCCCCTGAGCTCATAGAGCGGTATTTTACGGGCACCAGCTCGCGCATCTCCGGCATCGATCTCGATGTGATCGCCGAGGAGTGCCAGAAGCGTCACGCTTCGGCCTTCCCCAAGCGTGCTGAGCCCCCCCGCCAGCTTGATGTTGGTGGTCAATTCCATTTCCGAACGCAAGGTGAGCGGCACCTTTGGAGCCCAGACACCATCGCTCGCTTGCAGCGCGCAGTGCGCCAAGAAGATGCCACAAGCTACGCCGAGTACTCGCGGTTGATCAATGAGCAGCCCGATGGCCCCATCACTCTTCGGGGCACCTGGCAATTCAAGAAGCTGCGCTCCCCAATCCCGATTGAAGAGGTCGAGCCGGCCGTCGAAATGGTGAAGCGTTTTGCTACCGGCGCCATGAGTTTTGGCTCGATCAGCGCGGAAGCCCATGAAAATCTCGCGATCGCCATGAATCGTATCGGGGGACGCAGCAACACCGGCGAGGGCGGCGAGCGCCAAGAACGCTTCGCACGCGAACCCAACGGTGACTTGCGTCGGAGCTCGATCAAGCAAGTGGCTTCCGCGCGTTTCGGGGTCACCACATTTTACGCGGTGAACGCGGACGAACTACAAATCAAAGTCGCCCAAGGTGCCAAGCCTGGCGAAGGCGGCGAGCTCCCTGGCCACAAAGTCGACGCCGTCATTGCAGAGACTCGCCATTCCACGCCGGGCGTCACGCTCATTTCTCCCCCACCCCACCACGACATCTACTCCATCGAGGATTTGGCGCAGCTCATCTTCGACCTGAAGATGGTCAATCCGAAGGCTCGCATTAGCGTGAAGCTGGTGGCCGAAGCGGGCGTTGGCACGGTGGCCGCAGGCGTTGCCAAAGCGCATGCGGATGTGATCTTGATTTCAGGTCACGACGGCGGAACAGGCGCTTCTCCGCTCACGTCGATTCGCCACGCCGGCGTCCCTTGGGAGCTCGGCCTAGCTGAAACGCATCAAGTGCTAGTGAAGAATGACCTGCGGGGTCGTGTCATTCTCCAAACGGACGGGCAGCTCCGTACTGGGCGTGATGTGGTGATGGCGGCGATGCTGGGCGCCGAAGAATTCGGATTTGCGACGGCCCCACTGGTTGCTTCCGGTTGCATCATGATGCGCAAATGCCACCTGAATACTTGCCCTGTTGGCGTGGCCACCCAGGATCCTGAGCTTCGCAAAAAGTTTGCTGGCAAGCCCGAACACGTGATCCGCTTCATGTTTTATGTCGCCGAAGAAGCTCGCGCACACATGGCGGAGCTGGGCTTTCGGTCGATCACTGAGTTGGTCGGGCACACCGAGTTTCTCGAAACCCGAAAGGACCTGGGGAAGCACGAGAAGGCCTCGCGCTTGGATTTCTCAGATGTCCTCACGCCTGTTCAAGCAGCCCCGGGCGTCAGCACGTATAAAAGCGTTGAGCAAGATCACGGTCTCGATACGGCCTTCGATCAGCAGCTGCTCACACTTTGCGCACCGGCACTGGACCATCGCACGCCCGTGCGAGTTGAGCTCCCCGTGCGCAACGTTCATCGCACCGTGGGCACGATGCTCGCTGGCGAGATTGCGCGACGTTACGGCGAAGAGGGTTTGCCGGATGGTACTATCCAAATCGCACTCACGGGCACTGCTGGTCAAAGCCTCGGCGCCTTCATGACCCGCGGGATGGAGATTTCGCTCGAAGGTGACACCAACGATTACGTTGGCAAGGCGATGTCCGGCGGCGTTCTGGCCATTTTCCCGCCAAAACGCAGCACATTTCGAGCCGATGAGAACATTCTCACCGGGAACACCACCCTGTATGGCGCGACCAGCGGCAGAGCGTTCTTCAACGGCAAAGCTGGAGAACGCTTTGGCGTTAGAAACAGCGGCGCGACGGCGGTTGTCGAAGGCGTCGGAGATCACGGATGCGAGTACATGACGGGCGGTCATGTGGTGGTGATTGGAGAGACGGGTCGGAATTTCGCAGCTGGAATGAGTGGCGGGTACGCCTACGTGCTGGATGCGGAGAAGAAATTCCGTGAACGCTGCAACATGGGAATGGTCGAGCTTGAGCCACTTTCACCGACAGACGCAAAGTTTGTCGCGGACTTGTTGCTGGAGCACATTCATCGCACTGGAAGTGCCAAGGCTGGAACGCTGCTAGCAGATTGGTCACGCACTCAGACCCAATTTGTCAAAGTAGTGCCCGTCGAGTTTCGGCGCGTCATGGAAACGCTGCTGCCGCGCCGGGAACGAGCCGACGTCGGAGTGTCCCGCTCCGAGTTAACCGTTTAACGCCCAGCCGGGATTAGAGAAATAGGATTGGTGTCGTGGGTAAAGTTACCGGATTTCTAGAATACGGGCGAAAATCGCAAAAAAAACGCCCCGTTGCTGAGCGTTTGGCGGATTCTCGAGAGTTCGAGCTTCCCGTCTTAAATTCAGATCTGGTTGAGCAAAGTGCGCGCTGCATGGATTGCGGCGTTCCCTTCTGCAACACGGGTTGCCCGCTCGGCAATCTCATACCGGATTGGAACGATTCCACGTACCAAAACGATTTGCCGGCGGCCATCACGGCGCTGCACGCGACCAATAATTTTCCTGAATTTACTGGTCGCGTATGCCCCGCTCCGTGTGAGGCAGCCTGCGTGCTTGGCATCAACGATGACCCGGTGAGCATCAAGCTCATCGAACACTCGATCATCGATCGAGCCTTTGAAGCAGGCCTCGTGAAGCCCATTTTGCCACTGCAGCTCACCGGCAAGAAAGTGGCGGTAGTGGGCTCTGGCCCGGCTGGCATGGCAGCCGCTCAGCAGCTGGCACGCGCAGGACACAGCGTCACGCTATTCGAAAAAGATGACCGCATTGGCGGGCTCCTCGTGTACGGGATCCCCGATTTCAAGATGGAGAAGAACCTGATTGAACGCCGTGTGGCCCAGATGAGGGAAGAGGGCGTTGTCTTTAAGCCTGGCGTCAACATTGGCGTGGATATTACCAAAGAGCAGCTTTTGCTCGATTTTGATGCGGTCTGCCTCACCACGGGTTCACGCGTGCCGCGTGCCCTCGGCGTGCCTGGGAGCGAACTCGCTGGCATTCACTTTGCTATGGACTTTCTAGAACAACAGAACCGGCGCGTGGCGGGCGACACCCTCTCAGGCGAACAGCTGCTGGCCACCGGCAAGGATGTTGTGGTGATTGGCGGTGGGGACACCGGGAGCGATTGCATAGGGACCTCGCACCGTCAGGGTGCACGAAGCGTGACCAACTTCGAAATTCTCCCGCGGCCGCCCGAAGAGCGAGCCCCGCAAACGCCTTGGCCGCTGTGGCCGCTGATGCTGCGGAGTTCTAGTTCGCACGAAGAAGGCGGCACACGCGATTTCAGCATCGCGACGGAAAGCGTGAGCGGTAACGGAAAAGTTGAGAAGCTTCACTGCGTCCGGGTCGATTGGAAAGGTGGCAAGCTTGAACGGGTGGCCGGCACGGAGTTTGAAGTGAAGGCCGATCTCGTTTTGCTGGCCATGGGCTTCATCCACCCCGAGCACGGCGGCATTGTCCAGGATCTTGAGCTGGCCCTCGATCCGCGGGGGAATATTGGCGTGAACGAGGATTTCATGACGAGTCAAAAGGGGGTCTTCGCCGCAGGTGATTGCAAGCGCGGTCAGTCGCTCGTGGTGTGGGCCATCGCTGAAGGCCGGAAGGCAGCGGCATCGATTGATCGTTACCTCGAAGGTACCTCTGAGCTCGCCGTGCCCCCCCTGGCCCAGCTTCGCTGATGGCAGGCGGGAGCAGCAGGCCGTACGGGGCGCGCCACGTTCTCCCATGTTTTCTCGATATTTGTGGACTCGTTTGAAAGAACACTTTCCTGTATCGTGCGGGCTGGGTAATCGAAGAAAATCGTGCTCTCTAGAGAAAGTGACCAGCGCGCCAGATGAACGTTACCTGCGGAAGCTGTCCAGCTAAGTACGCTGTTCCCGACGACAAGGTGAGGGGGAAGAAGGCACGCATCAAGTGCAAGCACTGCGGCGCTGACATCCTCGTGGACGGCACGTCTCTGGGCGCTTCGGTGCGGCCTGCGGATTCTCACGGAGCTGTTCCTGCTTCCACTGGCACAGTAGCAATCACCACACCCCCTGCGGAATTCTCACCGTCATTGGTTCCATCGGATCGCCCCAAGGAGCAGCCGCAGGCTGCCGAGACAGCGAAACCGATACGTAGGGCGAGCCCTCTGCCCGCCCCGCGCGCTACTCTGCTCGCCAAGATCCAACCTAAGAGCATCGCGGTACCTGTCGTTGCTGGTCCGAAAGGTGGCGCTGCCCCGACCGCAACCCCTGCGACAGGTGCCTCAGCAATGGCTACCGCGACCCCGGCCGCACAGGCACCCAAGGGCACCTCCACCCCCGCTCAAGATTTAGCTCGCCCCAAACCCGCCCAGCCCAAACCGGCGCAAAAAATGACGATGGTGGGCCTTGCGGGGCCCGCACCCGGTAGCTATAGCCCGGAATCTGCCTCCAGGTTAACATCAGAAGCCTCGAATGCTCCGGATGCAAAGCCAAAGCCTCAAATCGGCTTAGCCGCAGCGCGCGGCGGCAAAGGCACCCTACTCGGTGGAATTCACACGCCCAAATTCGAACCACCGACACTTAGCGCACGCACCAGCAGCACCCCGCCACGGGCGTCCAGCAATCCCGGCGTCCAAGCTAGCCTCGCGCAAGTCTGGATTGTCGCTTTCTCGGACAGCACTCAGCGTGAGGTGAGTGTTGCTGAACTCAAGGAGCTCCAGAGCGCTGGGCTCATCAGCGACGAGAATCTTGTCTGGCAAGAAGGGATGACAGATTGGGTTCAGATCCGAACTCTACCGGCGCTCGTGCGCGCGCTCACCGGGCGCGCCTCTAGCCTGCCGCCGCCCACTTCCGAACCTCCTACCCAGACTGCGCCTTCGCCACCACAGGCTCACGATGGCGTCTGGAGCGAACCTGGCTCATGGGCTCAAGCGCCTTCCAATAAAACTCAGGCTAACGCTGATCCAGCTTTGAGCCTCGGGGAAGAGATCTCACGCGCTCTCAACACATCGGTGGCTGAGTCCGAAATGATCTCCGGCGAAACCCCGCCCACAACTACGTTCCAAAAGGCGCCACCGGCTCCCCGCGCGCCTAGCCCCGTGCCTGCCAAACCGGAGAGCGCGAAGCCGTTGCTAGCCGCACGCCCAGTTGCGGTCGGCGCGGTCGGGGCTGTCGGAGCAGGGGCTGCGGTCGGAGCCGTTTCTGTGGGAGATGCAGGGGTTGCCGTGGCGAACGAGAAGCGCGCACGGCGTTGGCCGTTCGTCGTCGTGCTGCTGCTCGGGGTGGTCGGTGGGGGCGCAGTTGCAGTTGTCTACACCACGAAAGCCCCCCCGGCGGCCTTTGCACTCCTCGACCAAGTCCTGCCGGAACCTGTGAAGCAGCTGCTCGGGGGTGCGCCTCAACCCGCAATCCAACCTGTTGCTACACTTGCTCCAACGGTTGCTACCCCACCAGCCGCTACACCTGTTGCCACCGAACCCGCAGTTCCCACAGCGGCTGCCACCGCGCCGGCGGCTCCAAGTGCTGACCTAACAGCGGCTCCCGTCGCGGCATCGGGAGCCACGGCACCCGCTGCTGGCGCCCCCCCCCCGCCAGCGCAAGCGCCCGCCACAAAAGCTTCACGCAACGAGCCAAAGCAACTCCCAGACTCTGCCAGCACGGACTCGACCTTCGATGAAGCTCGGGCCAAAGCCGTCCTAGCCCGTTTGGCGCTCGGGATACAAAAGTGTCGCGGCGCTGAGCCAGCCGGCAAGGGACAAGTTCGGGTTACCTTTGGTCCCGCTGGCGAAGCCACTGGAGCGTCAGTGGTCGGGCAGTATGCAGCATCGGATGCTGGGCTGTGCGTCATCGATATCTTTCGCCAAGCCAAAGTCCCCAGCTTTCAGGGCGAACCGAATACCGTCGCGCATGATTTCGCGCTCCAATGATTGCTACTTTTCGTTAAGGATGGATGTTCACCAGAACGCCCTCACCGAAGGGTCCTTGGGCGTAGGCGCTGTGCCAATGCTCCGGCACCTCAGGGGCGGACCACATGAAGACGTAGCGCGCATCTATCGGTGAAAGATTGATGCAGCCGTGGGAGCGTGCACGACCAAAATCATCGTGCCAGTAGGCGCCATGCAGGGCATATCCCGCTTTGAAGTACATGACCCAGGGCACATCGCGCAGCTCAAATTCGTGATCGGCGACGGCAGAGTCCATGGTGGTAGTGATGTGTTTTTGGAAAACTCGGAAGGTTCCTGTCGGCGTGCTGAGCGTCTTCGTAGGGTCCCCCAGCCCATCTCGCCCAGTTGAAACAAGAGTTGCGTAAACCGGCGTCGTGCCCTCCCAGAGCACCAAAACCTGGCTCATGATGGAAATGTCGATCCAGCGTGTGCCCTTCCGCGCGAAGCTTGGCAGCTGGCTTGGCTTGGCCGCGGTCTTCAGATCTTGGCTCCGAAGCCAAAGGCCAGTCCGAGTCTGGACCACACGAACTCCCCCCACCTCTCGCACGTTTCCATTCAGAGGCAGGAGCGCTCGGAAGCTGGCGCTGTCTTTGCGCACGAGCTGTCCACCCTCGTAGCTAAAGAGTGGCGTGTCGGGCTTGCCAGCGAAGGCGATCGGGAGCCCGACGTCGCGGATCGAAAAGCCGTGGAAGGGAGAGCCCGAATCAGCCTTGAGCTTGTCCGCTGGGAGCAAGCGTCCATCCGTGGTGACAGCAAAGCGCCGATTCTGAAAGCGCGGCCCAGTCACGAATGTCCCGATCAGCCCCGTACCCCCATGGCGACTGATCCGATTCGCGATGATCGCGTACGGAGGCGCCCGAAAGCTCGCAATGTTTGGAATACGGCGTTCGCCGTCCAACCACCACGGCACTCTGTCGTCGCCGTTGCCGCCGTACCGCTCACTCATATCCATAGGCACCGCGTGCTCCGGAATCGCCCCGATGCCAGCGCCTTCCTCGTTCAACGGAACATCGTTGGCTCCCACATCGAGCGCGTCCCACTTGGCTGCGAGCTTGCTGTAGCTGCGCAAGTGACGGTCTAGCCGCATTTCATAGCGAAACTGCTCTGTCTTGGTTGGAATACGAAGATAATTAGGCGCGACCGCGCGAACAAATGCGTATTTATAAGGCATCGGCCGCGCACGGTCCGGCTCCACCTGGATGGCCTTTGCGATGGGGTGGTCAAGCTTGATGGTCACCTCTTGGTTGATGCAAACAAAGCCAACAGGGCGGACCGCATACCAACCGTCGGCGCATCCCTTCCGGGACACGGGGAGCTGCGAGCGAGCAACCCGAGCACCAGCGCGCAAGTATCCAATTGTTTCGGACGCCCCATTCGGTGCGGCCCTGATCGGGACGACCATCGCCACCGGTGCGAGCTTCGGACCGTCAGCCGGTGGAGAGGGAAAAGCGGCCCAATCTGCCCCTTCCTGAGCTTCTTTAGTGGGTCCTGCGATTTCACCTTGGATGCGTGCCAGCGGAAGCTCCTGGTTCGCGCCATTTGAACGGCCACAGCCGAAAAGACTCGTCACGCTGGCAACCACCGCAAGCCCAGCGAGCGAGCGGCCAAGAATTCCATGAAGCATCCTTCATCAATGCCAAAACCCACAGAATCGGACCACAAAACGGCTGCTAGACAGGCACGCTCGGGCCGGCCATCCTGAGCGCCACCCGAGGGCGACGCTTCCCTCAACCAGGACCAATCCGCTGCAACGTACGAGAACCATGCCGAAAAATACCCTATCCATCACCGACAACCGCACCGGTAAGACGATCGAGGTCCCTATCACCGACGACACCATCCGCGCGATGGACCTCCGCCAAATCAAAGTCGATCCTGATGACTTTGGCATGATGACCTACGACCCGGCATTCATGAACACCGCTGCCTGTCGCTCGTCCATCACGTACATTGATGGGGATAAGGGTATTTTACGCTACCGTGGCTACCCCGTGGATCAACTTGCCGAGCAGGCGAGCTATCTAGAGGTGGCCTACCTCCTCATCAACGGCGAATTGCCAACTCATAGCGAGCTGCACGATTTCACACGCCAGGTAACGCTTCACACCTACGTCCACGAGAACGTGCGCCACTTCGTCAACGGTTTCCGCTACGACGCGCACCCGATGGGCATGCTGGTTGCCACTGTCGGAGCGCTCAGCACGTTCTACCCGGAAGCCAAGCACGTGGACGAGCCCGAGCTGCGCCGCGCCCAGATGATCAGGCTGATTGCTAAAATGCCCACTTTAGCCGCTTGGAGCTTCCGCCATTCGGTGGGCATGCCCTTTATCTACCCAGACAACGAGCTCTCCTACGCCGCAAATTTCCTGCACATGCTGAAGAGCATCGGCACACGCATCGAGATCCACCCGGAGATCGTGCGAGCCCTCGATGTGCTCTTCATCCTGCATGCGGACCACGAGCAAAATTGCTCCACCAATGTGATGCGCAGCGTCGGAAGCTCCAGGGTGGATCCGTTTTCAGCCGTCGCTTCGGCTGCCGCCGCACTCTACGGACCGCTGCATGGTGGCGCGAATGAAGCAGTCTTGAGAATGCTCCGAGAAATCGGCTCAGTGGAGCACGTTGCGAGCTTCATCAAGGATGTCAAAGGTGGAGCCGGCGGCCGCTTGATGGGCTTTGGGCACCGCGTCTACAAGAATTATGACCCGCGGGCACGCGTGATCAAGCGCCTCGCTGATCGCGTGTTTGATATCATCGGCAAGAAGAATCCTTTGCTTGAAGTAGCGCTTGAGCTCGAGAAAATAGCGCTCTCCGACGACTATTTCGTGCAGCGCAAGCTCTACCCCAATGTCGATTTCTACTCGGGGTTAATCTACGAAGCGCTCGGCATCCCGCTCGATATGTTCACTGTGCTATTCGCCATACCGCGCACCTCGGGCTGGCTCGCACAGTGGGAAGAAATGCTGATCGACAAAGAGCAAAAGATCGCACGGCCTCGCCAGATCTACACCGGCTACGACGAACGCAAGTTCGTCGATATCGATAGCCGCACCCTCGTCAGTCGAGGCGACGTGAGCGCAGCGCCGCCCCACGGGGATTGAGTGCGCCGGTTCGCAATCGCCCAGGTATGCTTGCTGCTGCTGCTAGCGCCTGGGCGCGCGGCGGCCGAATCAGGCCTCACCGGTGAAACGCGGGCAGAGTACGAAACTGCGCTATCCTTGCTCGCCGATCCCACCCGGGAGAACGTTGAGAACGCGTACGCTAGGTTGAATTCAGCCTACTCACGTAGCCACGCTTGGCAGCTCCTGAGCCAACTTGCATTTGCCGCTGCTGCACTGGAACGGCCAGGAGAGGCGATCCGCGCCTACCAAAGCTTTCTCCGCGAAGGCGGCGCGGAGATCGATGCTGAGGAACGAGCGCGCATCGAGCGCGACTTGGCCGCGCTGGTGGAAAGCACAGCATGGGTGAAGCTCCGCATCCTCGACTTCCCTGGCGAAGCTGAGCTCTCCGACACGCGTTCTGACCCAAAGCCAACCACAAACACTTACAAGCTCACGGCGGAGACGACCGAGCTTGGCCTGAGCCCAGGCCGGCATGAGCTACAGATTTTCGCCGGCGGACACAGCAAAAGGCTCACTGTTGAGCTCCTATCCGGAACGCACCGTGAGGAGCGGGTTTCGCTCTCTGCAACATCGCCAACGCGCGTGCCACCCGTTTTCCCCGTTCCAGCCACACCCGTCCGCGCCAAGCCCGAGCGAACGACAGAGACACCCCAGCAGGGTTCCTGGGTGCCCTTCTATGTCTCAGGTTCGATCACCGGGGGGCTACTCGCCGCGACGATTCTGACGGGCGTTGCCGCAGTCGATCAGCACGCTAAGTATGAACGGGTGAATGACGGGCGCGATCCGAACCGAGCCGCCGCACTGAGAGACACCGGAACGCAACTGAATCTACTGACGGACGGACTGATCGGACTCACCGCGCTAGGTTCCATCATTTCGGCGGCGATCTATCAGCACGCGCTGCACCCTGAAATCCGCCGCACGGAACCACCGCCAAAGCCCAGGCGGCGAAGCATCTTAGGGATCCAGCTCAGCTCAACGCGCGGCCTCACGCCCAATTTCGTCGCGCTGCGCGGCCAATTTTGAGTACGGGAGGCCAACAAACGCGGCACCTTTCGCAGGGCAACCGCTAACCCTTTGGGCTCTAAGACTTTGCCCTGGCGACTCCCAGTCCTGCGTGTCTAGACTCGCCCCGGATTTTCCACCCGAGGAGTTCTAAGAAGATGGCGACCGCCCGCGAGAAAATGGCCCAGATTGCAGAAAAAGTTGCCTCGCACCAGGACCGTGTGCGCGACCTTGGTGCCGTCTACAAATTCATTCTGGAGGGTGAAGGCGGAGGCACTTGGGTGCTCACGTTCACGGATCCTCCGAGCGTGGTTGAAGGCGAAGGCGATGCACAGTGTGTGATCAAGATGGACGCTCAGGATTGCGTGGACATGCTGGAAGGTCGCACGCCTGGGCAGCAGTTGTTCTTCACAGGCAAGCTCCGAATCGAGGGCGATATGGGTCTTGCGATGAAGCTGCAGTCACTGATAGATCTTCTCAAGTAAACAGCAGCAAGCGAGCATCGAGTGGCAGATAGAAGAGCCAACCTTGAGATCACCTGGCCGCTCTTCGAGACGGGCCCGAAGGGCGAGCCCATCCCGGCCAGTCCGATCCAGGAGCTTTCTGCCTACGCGCCACCGCAAGCGGAGCTCGATGAGTTGGAGCAGGGCGGCGCTGTTGATTCCGAACATGAGGCCCGCTCCGAGGCCGACGCCAGAGCACGCTCAACGAGCTTAAGCGATTCGCACCCGCCGGGGGCGCCCGATTGGATGCGTGCCGCACGCGGTTTGGCTGACGCCTTGGAGGCCATGCTCTTCGGGGC
>Ga0163147_10006349_pt1 | contig 13885 bp, 7 predicted proteins | sample OliLakLV19MP6G1_FD_148597 | JGI IMG/M metagenome (GOLD analysis project Ga0163147, IMG submission 148597) | Freshwater microbial mat bacterial communities from Lake Vanda, McMurdo Dry Valleys, Antarctica- Oligotrophic Lake LV.19.MP6.G1 | ecosystem: Environmental > Aquatic > Freshwater > Lake >...
GCGAGTCCCCTTCATGCCGATTCGCCGATACCGATAACCGGTGAGGAAGCGCCCGCGCAATCGGTTTGGTTGGAAACGATCGATCTGTCGGGCATGAAGACAGGATTCGGGTTGCCAGCGGTTGCGACCACCGTTTCTGGAAATCCAATTTCGCTTGGAGGCATCGCCTACGCACACGGCGTTGGGACCCATGCAGACTCGGAGTTCACAATTGAGTTGAATGGCAAAGCACTTCGGTTCCTTGCGGACGTGGGTATCGATGACGATCTGAAGTGTATCAAACGCATCGAACCTGCGTCGCAGCCGGACGTGACTTTTTCGGTGTGGGCGGACGGAAAACTGGCTGCCACAAGCGGGTCGACGGGACTCGGCGCACCACCCGTTCGCCTCGATGTTTCGCTCGCGGGTGTCAAGCAATTGAAGCTTGTCGCTATAAAAAAGGCTGGCACCCATTTCAATCACATCTCGTGGGGAGGCGCGGCGATCGTATTGCGGCCGGGCCAGACGATGTCGAGAAATGGGTTGCGGAAGGGACGTGTGGAACCTGCAGTCGCGGGTTCGTTGGTGCTGTCCGATCCCGATACCGTGTGGTTGGACGAGCTTGACCTGAAGTTGGCGCGGATGAACCCGGGAAATCTTTGGCTTGGCGGAATCGTCAGCAGAGCCCCGGCAAACGCCAAACCCATTCGGGGAATGACAACGTCAGAAGGAATGCCACTCCGAATGGGGTCAACGATCTACCCGCATGGTTTGGTCGCGTCTGGTGAAAATGAGATGTGGGTGGCGCTTGACGGCACGGCACAGCGATTCGTGGCACGGGTTGGTTTCGACACCAACTTCGGTTGCGGAAAGGTGAATTCAAGTGGGCGCGCGTTATTTCAAGTATGGGTCGACGGTCACCCCGTCGTCCAAACACCGTTCTTGCACGGATACAGCCAACCGTACGACGTGTCGGTCGATTTAACGGGAGCAAAGCTGTTGGTACTCAGCGCCGTGAGCGAAGGAGGCGATGCGCTTTGGGCGGGGGCCCACATTCGATTGCGCGATCGAAACTCCAAGCGGCCGAAAGTCATTGCGCCCGCTCCGGCTGGTTCGGCCGTTCTCGCAGCCCGGCGACCCGACGAACTTCGGATCAACGGCGCAGGTGTCGTGGGCGCAACGCCAGGCCGACCGTTCCTTTATCGCATTCCCGCTACCGGCAAGCCGCCTTTACATTTCGAGGCTGACCGTTTGCCACCGGGGTTGACGTTGGACGCATCGACAGGTGTGGTGCGAGGACAGTTTAGAAAAAGTGGAACGTTCCGAACGGCGTTCACGGTCAGCTCCACCGCGGGCAGCGTCCGTCGAAACATCGAGTTCGCAAGCGGACGGGACAAACTGGCCCTGACACCGACGATGGGGTGGAACTCGTGGAACGCATGGGGGATGGCGGTGAGCGACGCTCGAATTCGAGCCGCGGCCGACGCCTTGGTTGAGTCGGGTCTTGCCGCACACGGTTACCAATTTGTAAACATTGACGAAGGTTGGAGCGGAGAGCGCGAGGCCGATGGAACTTTTCGCGCCAACGCGAAGTTTCCCGACATGCCCGCGCTGTCAGCATACGTGCATGAAAAAGGCTTGCGATTGGGCATTCATTCGTCTCCGGGTCCAACGACCTGTGGGGGCAAAATGGGAAGCTTTCAACACGAATCGCAGGACGCCCAGCTGTGGGCGCGATGGGGCATCGACTATTTGAAATACGATTGGTGTTCGTATGGAAGCATTGCCAAAAACGACAGCCTTTCCGAACTGAAAAAGCCTTACGTGTTGATGAAAAAAGCACTCGAAGCCACCGGGCGTGATTTTGTCTACAGTCTGTGCCAATACGGTATCGGAAACGTATGGAATTGGGGGCGCACCGTCGGAGGGAATCTTTGGCGCACCGGAGCAGATATCATCGATACGTGGGCCAGTCTCTCGGATCTTGGTTTCACGCAAGCAGGTCGGGAATCCCACGCCGGTCCGGGCGGATGGAACGATCCCGACATGATGATCGTTGGCAAATTGGGGTGGAGCGATGACGTTCGAGCCACGCGATTGACACAACACGAACAAGTTACCCACATGACTTTGTGGGTGATGCTGGCAGCGCCTTTGCTGCTTGGGAACGATCTGACGCAGCTTGATTCGTTCACGCTTGATCTTCTGCAGAATCCCGAAGTCAACGACATTCACCAGGATAGACTGGGACGCCAAGCCAGCCGGAAATTGACCAGGGGGGCGCTGGAGTACTGGATAAAGCCTCTTGTCGACGGCGCCGTCGCGGTGGCCCTTTTCAATCGCGGCCAGCTTCCGATCGTGGCACCTTTGTCGGCACGGGCGATCGGAATCAAGGGTGAAAAGCCAGTCCGAAATGTTTGGACGCGCACCGATCTCGGAAGTTTGGGAAGCGTTTCTTCAATCGAAGTTCCGCCGCACGGTGCGGTTCTCTTGCGGATCGGTCGCCCAAGATCGTAACCCAGCGCTTCCCGGGTCAAAAACGGGAAAGCGTAACAATAAATAAAGTTCCGCGTTCTGTGTTTCCCATCCACGACGGGTGCCTTGTTAGCCCCGGTGTGAGGAAGCACATGAACCGCACTCTGACCACATCGCTGGTACTGATCCCGATTCTTCAGCTTGGATTCGGCTGCGCATCGGATACACCCACGTCAACCTGTCCGGCCCCCAAGGGCACCGAGATCTCGAATTTCGAGGACGGTGGCAACGGTGTTGCTCAGATCGAAGGCCGAAATGGCGGCTGGTACGTCTACAACGATGGTACCGGCAAGCAGCAGCCCGCGGTCGGAAAGGTCTCGCCCACCGAGAACGGCGCGTGTGAAAGTTCCTTCGCGTTGCGTACCACAGGCGTGGACTTCACCGAATGGGGCGCCGGTATCGGCACCGATCTCGCCACGGACAAGAGCAACAAAAAGACGGCTTACGACGGCAGCCGATACAGGGGTGTGCGTTTTTATGCACGCTCTGGCGCGGGTCCCATCGCGGTGCGCGTGAAGATTCAGGACGCCAATACAACCCCCGAAGGTGGCATTTGCAACGACGCAATGGCGCTTTGCAACGATGCCTTCGGCAAAGACCTGATGATCACTGCCGATTGGCAGGCCTACGATGTCGCCTTCGCTGACACTGCGCAGGAAGGCTGGGGCGACAAGTTTTCGGCAGTGGATGGCAGGCGCCTCTTCGGGATCCAGATTCAGACGCGTACATCTCCGTTCGACTTTGCTGTCGACGAGATGTCCTTCTACTAGTTTTCAAGCACAGGTGACACCACGCTCGTGGTGAACGAGCAGCGTCACCTGTGCTGCGGTTTCTCTTGCCTGTCTCGCTTCGTCACGCCTGGGACCGTGTTGGCGAAGCGAGGCAGGACCCCTTTTTGTCGTATTCAACCCCCTGTTGCGAAAGCTCCATTCATGAAGCGCACCCTGTCTTTTGTTTTGTCGGTCCTCTGTCTCGGCACGCCTGGCTTGGTGCTTGCGCAAGCCGCGGAAGAGGATGCGGAAGAGCCCTCGGTCGAGTCGGCTGGTGCAGAAGAAGCCGACGAAGACGAGGCAGTGCCGACCTTGACGGTAAAGCCGAAGCGTCAAGTAGCGCGCATCGGTATGGCAGCCGACGCCACGCTGGTGGGTGGTCAGACCGCGGGGGTCGAAGGTGGCGGTGACGGAACCTGGAAATTCAACTTCAAGGGTTTCATGCGCGCACCGATGCGCCTCAGCCACGGGACGCTCGGTGGTGAAACGCAATTTCACTCGCCTCCGGTCGTGCCCGATGCCAACTTCACGAACTGGCAGTACACCAACAACCTTCCCGGTCCGTGGGTCGAGATGCTGTTTCAGTACGGCAACGACAAGGTCAAGATGACGACGGCGCTGGCGTCGTACAACATCACTAGCGGCGGTTACCGTGAATTGCAGGCGCAGCTCGGCATTGACCGCGCGTTCTTGACGCTCAATTTCCCAGAGGCGCTGTCAGAACTCGGTGGCCTGTCGTGGAACGTCGGTGTGTTCTCGGATGCCTACGGTTCTGCTGGTCGCTACGACGCGGGCATGTACCAGACCTTCTTGTTCGGAAAGACGCGCATCGCTGGCGAAACTCTGCGCGCCAACCTGTTCGTAGGTGACGATTTTACGCTTCTCGTTGATCACGGATTTGGCAGCAAAACCGATCAACAGCACTGGACCGACCGTGCTGTGGCCGCCGCTCCGGGTGATTCCTACCAGGCGTACGAGCCCTATCCGGGCCCGCAGCAGCAGGGCAGCACCTTGTTGCACCACGCGCATCTCGCACTGGTGTACAAGGATCTGCTGACGACCACGCTTCACTACATGGACACTTGGACCCGTGACCAGCGTGCCACGGCTGGTCAAAAAGACGGCAAGATTCAGATTGTCGGTGTCGATACCAAGTTCAGCGGTGGCTGGATGGGTGAGGGCTACATCGGTGTGTCACAGATCAATGCGGCCAACGCGGTTGCGGTTTCGGATTCGATCGAAGTGTTGCATTCGCAGGGCGGTTGGCAGTTGGCGAACAACTACCTCGGCTCCGACGGCAACGGCAAGGTGACCTCGGTCCTGTTTCAGTATCGCTTCTCGCTTGCGGCCTTTATGTTGCGCCCGCAAGAGTGGTGGGGCGACGGAACGGATCTCGTGGTGCACCTCTTCGGTATGTACAACAAGGTGGATAGCGGCAAAGACGTGCCACTCAATGGACCAGGAAAACAGAAACTCAAGTTCGGAGCAGACGCCATCTACACACCGTTGCCCGTCCTCGGGTTCGGTGGTCGTTTCGACCTGGTTCAGCCTGATCTCGACAACTCGCGCCGCTCGTTTGCGGTGTTGACGCCGCGGATCGTTTTGAAGTCGAATTACGTCACACACGAAGAAGTCAGCATCATGTACGCACGCTACTTCAACAAGTCCGAGACAATGTTGCCGTTTCCCTTTGGTGGTCAGGGTGCACCGTATCCGGCTCCCGGTCCGGATGACGGCGTGTTCATGGTTCAAGCCACGATGTGGTGGTAGCCATGAAGAAGGCCATCGTTGCGAAGTTTGCGGTTTCTTCTCTGCTGCTGCTGTCGTTTGTCGGCTGTTTGCCTGTGGCAGGACAGGGCGGAGGAAGAACGGTTCAGGTGTCGGGGCGCAAACAAAAGGGCATTTTGGGTGAGCCATTTTATGACGGTCCCGACAGGGGAATCACATCGAACAACCTTGTTGGAAATGCGAGCTTCAACGATGGCACCAGCTTGCCGTGGACGGTGTCGTTCACGGCCCCGGCCGACGGCGCAGCCGAGGTCAAAAATAAATCGCTGTGCGTGAATGTCAAGAACCGCGGTCTCAATAACTGGGATGCTCAACTTCGCCACCGAGAAATGGTGGTGAAGAAGGGTCACACCTATGTGATGCGATTCAAGGCCTTCGCTTCGGCGTCGATCCGCCTGCGCGCCAAGGTCGGGGAACAGGGCCCGCCCTATCGCGAATACTGGGTTGGCAATCTCAAGCTCGACGAGAAATCGCGCACCTTTGAGGGCACCTTTGTGATGACCACGAAGGACGATCCGATGGCCGAGTTCACGTTCCACTTCGGCGGCAACCTTGCATTCAAGGCTCCACAGCCCTTCTTCGTTTGCTTCGATGACGTGAGGCTTGAGGATACCGATTTCGTGCGCGCCGCACCGCCGCCAGCCGAGGCGCCGCCGCTTGTCCGGGTGAATCAGGTTGGCTACGCCCCGCAGCTCGTAAAGTTCGCGACCCTCATTTCGGAAAGCCGCGAACCGGTGCAGTGGAGGTTGCGGGATTCTGCTGGCCAGGACGTTTCCACCGGAAAAACCGCGGTTCACGGCGTGGATGCCCCTTCCGGTGATTCGACGCACGTCATCGATTTCAGCAGGGTGGATCGCACGGGAACCGGCTTCGTCCTGGAAGCGGCTGCAAGCAAGAGCCATCCCTTCGACATCGGCAAGAACATCTACGAGACGATGGCCGCGGACGCGTTTCACTTCTTCTACCAGAATCGCAGCGGCATCGAGATTGCGATGCCCTATGCCAAAAAGCCCGAATGGGCCCGTCCCGCAGGCCATCTGTCGGACAAGAAAGTTCCCTGCGCCGAAAGCGCCGGTTGTGACTACAGCCTGGATGTTGCGGGCGGCTGGTACGACGCCGGTGACCACGGCAAGTACATCGTCAATGGCGGCATCGCGGTGTGGACTCTCCTCAATCTTTGGGAGCGTTCGCAACACCTCGGCGGCAGCCACGCGTTGCTTGACGACGGCAAGTTCGCAATTCCAGAACAGGGCAACAAGGTTCCAGATCTGCTCGACGAGGTCCGCTGGAATCTCGACTTCATGCTGAAAATGCAGGTCCCGGATGGCCAACAATTTGCCGGCATGGCCCACCACAAGATTCACGATCGCGAGTGGACCGCGCTTGGACTTGCACCCCACGACGATCCGGTTCCGCGCTTCTTGCAACCGGTATCCACCGCTGCAACCTTGAATCTCGCTGCGGTGGCAGCGCAAGGTGCCCGCATCTATCGACCCTACAACGCGGCTTTTTCCGATCGCTGTCTGCAGGTTGCCGAGAAGGCCTTTGTGGCGGCCCAGAAAAATCCCAAACGCTTCGCACCGGGTGGAACCGTCGGTGGCGGTCCGTATGACGACGTAAACGTCGACGACGAATTCTATTGGGCAGCCAGTGAGTTGTTTGTCACGACGGGCAAGGATGAATACCGGAACGCCATGGGGCGCACACCCTTCTTCCTGAAACTCTCCGCCCATTTGCAGAACGCCAAAGAAGCCGGGATGGCATCACCCATGAACTGGCAGGAGACCGAGGCTCTTGGCACGATCTCGTTGGCGATTGTTCCCAACAAGCTTTCGGATAAGGATCGGGGACAGGCCCGTTCCAGCATCGTCGCTGCGGCAAGGGAGTACGCCGCCATGGTTGAACGCCGCGGCTATCGCGTGCCGATCGAATATGGCACGAAGAACATGGCGGCATGGGGCTCCAACTCGATGATCCTTAACAACATGATCGTTTTGGCGCTCGGTTACGATCTGTCGGACGACAAGAAGTTGCTCGATGCCGTCGTACAGGGGATGGACTATCTGCTCGGACGCAATGGCATGGATCAGTCGTATGTGACGGGCTACGGCGACCGCCCGGTTCGCAATCCACACCACCGCTTCTGGGCCAAACAAGTAAGCCCCAAGTTCCCGTCGGCGCCTCCGGGCATCGTTTCCGGTGGACCGAATTCTGGTCTTGAGGACCCCTACGTTCAGGCCGCAGGCCTCAAAGGGTGTGCCGCCGAAAAGTGTTACGTCGACCACATCGAAGCCTGGTCTGCGAATGAGATCACGATCAACTGGAATGCGCCTTTCGCGTGGACAGCAGCCTTTCTGGACGAACAGGCCGGCAAGCCGAGGAAGTCGGCAGCGCCAACGCCCACTGTCAATGCAAAGACGACAAAGCAGACAAAGAGGAAAATGCAATGAATCTTCCCATAAGTAGCACGAGTCTGATTTGTCTCGGCTTTTCTAGTCTTGTTCTGTCGCTGACGGGTGGATGCGTGATGCCGGGTCAAAAGCCGGCGCTGTCCTCCTCGGTCGAGGCGCAGGTTTCCGAGTGTGACGACGAGGCATTGATTGACGATGGTGAAGACAACAACAATCAGGGCGCAGTCAAGGCGGGACGCGGTGGCTACTGGTACACCTACGTCGACGACATGGGCTCGACCGTGAATCCGCCCGCGGGCTCCGTCGGCGGTCAGTTCACGATGAGCGAAGGCGGCGCACAGAACTCGCAATTCGCCGCACGTATGAACGGAGTACTGGCAAGCGGCGGCGTGACCTTCGGCGCGATGGGCGTCAACTTTACCGATCCGAAGGACGTTTACGACGCCTCGAAATACGGGGGTGTTTCGTTTTGGGCGAAGCGCGGCGCTGGCAGCATCGACACCGTTCGCATCAAGATGCCCGATACCAACACCGACCCCGAGGGTGAAAACTGCAGCAAATGCTTTGACGATTTCGGCACTGAAATCACGGTGACGGAGAGCTGGAGAAAGTTTGTCGTTCCATTCTCCAACCTGCGACAGCAAGGCTGGGGCGACAAGAAACGCACTGTCGACAAGGGTCAGTCCTTCGGTTTGCAATGGCAAGCGCAGGTGCCGGGTGCCAGCTACGACATCTGGATCGATGACATTCGCTTTGTCGGTTGCGAAGGATGAAGGCGCACCGAAACGGGTTGATCCTCGGGTCGATGGCGAGCCCATCGACGGGACGCTGGTCCCCCATCGAGCCGCTGGTGCCCGTACCTTCATCGACGTAACCCTGTAAACAGGTTGATGCGGGCGCATTGCGTCGTAGATTTCCCGTTTTTACTGTCGATGGTGTGTAACGGGAAACGGGGCGCATTTCGCGAAACAGCATGACCAGCACAGGGTTCCAATCGAGGGTGATCTTTGCCAGCCTGGCGATGTCTTTGTCCTTGCTGGCGATTCCGGCCCAGGCGGCGCCCCAGTCTGAAACCGTCGAGCAAGCCTCGCGGGTTCTTCAATTGAACCGCGATGCGATGGAAATGTTTGGCGAGCTCGAATTTGAACTGGCCGAGTCGACACTGAACCAGGCGGTTGCGCTCGTCGATGGCTCGGCCGGGCTTGGCCGTCATACGGTTGCGGTCAAAACCTTCATCAATTTTGGAATTGTCTATGCCGTGGGTTTGAAAGACCGCGACAAGGCGGCTTTGCAGTTCGGCCGCGCACTGGCCATCAACCCGAGCGCCCAGTTGCCCGCAGAGCAATCAAGCCCCGAAGCCGTCGAGGCTTTTTCGATCGCCAAGTTGCCGCCCGATAAACGTCCTGTCGCAACGCCGCCCGTTTTGGAATCGGTCGCTCCGGTTGCAAGCACCGGGGGCGTGCGTGCCAAGGGCATGCTGCCTTTGCGTTGCCCGGCAAGCGGCGAGGTCTTCGCAGGCGATGATGTGACACTAAAATGTATAACCCAGGCGGGTTTTGAAGCGACTTCGGTTGTTCTGTACTACAAAGCTATCGGCGTTGAAGAGTTCGAGAGCGTGCCGATGCAAGCTTCGCGATCGCGATCGAACCGCATCACCTGGATGGGGCAGATCCCGGGCTCCGCGGTGCAGGGAACCTTTTTGCCCTTCTATTTCGAGGCCCACAGCGAGCAGGGAGAGACGATCGCCACGGCGGGGCGTTTCGATAGCCCGAGTCTCATCTCGATCAAGGGCGCTTTCCTTGACGATGGGCCCTCGGCGGCCCAGACGATCTCCAACAAAGAATCGGACGAAGATCCCCTGGTCCGCAAGGGACTTGGGCAAAAGCGTCCCGAAGCGGCGGCGCGCGATGGTCGCTTTTTCATGGGACTTGGCCTGGGCTCGGGGTTTGGATACGCAGCAGGCCCTGGCGTTGAAACGTACCGCGAATACGTCCGCAACTATACTCCGGGCATTGCCGGCTACGGTTTGGGCCACGGTTTGCCCGAGCTTGGCCTCTACGTGTCGCCGACCGTTGCGCTCACGCTGCAGGGTCGCATTCAGTATATCCCACGGCCAGACAACGCGACCGCCGGTGGGGCCACCCTCGTGCTCGCCCGTGCTTTGTTTTTCACGGATTCGGGACCGAACCGTTTCTATGGTTCCGTATCGCTTGGTGGCGGCGAGGGCTTTCGTATGGTGGTTGACGCGCGAACCGTCAGCGGCAAAACGGTGCAAGATACGGTTCGTGGCGGCCCGATCGTCGCGGGCGGTGGCGTGGGTGGCAGCTTCGATCTCTTCACGACCGATGGCAATGCCATCTGCAGCTGGATCATCGAGGCCAACCTGCTCGCGGGACTTCCGGATTTTTCACTCGGCCTCGACTTCAACACCGGCATTCATTACGCCTTCTGAGCGGCTCATATCCCCAGCGCGAAAGGAACTCACCTGTGAAACGAGCATATTTTGGGCTTGGCATTCAAAGCGCCCGGAGAAGGTGTCGATGATGTTTGCGAACTTCCGATCGCTGTGGCTGGCCGTTGCCGCTTGTACCGTTGTCTTTTCGTCTGGGTGTGAAGGTGACACATCGGTGTTGCTCACCGTCAAGGGCGAGCCAAGTCGTGTTGCATCGCTGTTCGGTCGGGTTATCGGTCGCACCGGGCCGGTCGGTCCGGTTCACCGTTTCTCCAACGGTGAAGTTGTGTTGCCGGGGACGATCCTGATTCAGACCAGTGCTTCGACCGCGCGCCTGGGTATCGTACTCTGGGCGGAAGACGGTTCTGGCAAAATCGTATCACAGGCGCGCAGCGGTGTCTGCTTTGCAGTCGCGTCGGGATCGCAATCGAAGTATCAGATCACAATGATGCCCGCACAGGCGGGATGGTCCGCAGCCATTGCCGATCAATGTTATTGCAACGAAACGATGCCGGACTTGGACATGTGTCCGCCCGGCGGCATTCCCGACGACATCAAGAACCAACAGGGCGGCACGTCGGGTACGGGAACGGGTGGCAATGGCGGAGGCTCGGGCGGCACCGGCGGCGCGCAAACGAACGGTGGCACGGGCGGCACAGTCCCAAGTGGTGGCACGGGCGGCACCACCCAGACCGGCGGCACGGGTGGCAACCCGGTCACGGGCGGCGCCGGCAGTACCGCAACGGGTGGGACAGGTGGCACGGTCGCGACCGGTGGTGCAGCCGGTGCAGCCGGTGCAGCCACGGGCGGTACCAGCGTTCCTGTCACCAACAGTCTGTTCTCATTCGATACCGCCACGGACTGGTCGACGGATGGTGGTACGGTTGCGGTTGATACCGCCGTCAAATCCCAGGGCACCGGATCCATTGCGTTCACTGTCGCAAGTAAAACCGTGATTCGCAGCCGATCCTTCGCAACCAGCGAAGTTCCGGGTGCCACCTCGAAGATCAGCCTTGACGTGTATTTCGAGACTGCGCAGGGCAACCAGTCGAACATCCAAATGTGGTTCGAATGCGTCGCTGCCAACGTCTACAACGGATACGTCGAATACAAGGCGACCGGTGGCATCGCGGCAAAAACGTGGACCTCCGTCGTATTCACCATGCCGGCGCCGGTCGCCGCGGCCTTCCAGGGCAACTTCATCGGTTGCAAATTGTGGATGGATTTTGAGGCAACGGGCCTCGTGCGCTTCGACAATCTCGGATTTGTGCCCTGAGATTAATGCGGCGAACGCCCAGAATCTTCTACCCGCGTGCCACTTGCACTCGGGCATCGTTAAACGCCGCTTGACCGCCGAGATCCGCAAGGCCCTCGGAAATCACCGTGTTTGCGGTGTTGCCGTTCTTCGTGTGGTGACCCCAGAGTCCCTTTGGCAAGACGACCACACCGGGTCGGGTCTCGTCGGACACGCGCGCCAGCGTTCGAATCTCGCCAAGCGTGTTCCAGATGCGGATCTCGTCGCCGTCGGCAATGCCGCGTTCCCGGGCGTCGTCGGCGTGGATGTGCAGCGCAACCGTCTTGCGGCGCAGGCTTCCGAAGGTTGAGCTGATCTGTTTGGCAAGCGCAGGTGAAATCAGAGCGAGTGGGTAATCGGCGTCACCCGGATCGGCCTTGTAGCGATAAAGCCCGCCCGCTTCAAGATCGAGTGATTCGGGAAAGAGATGCATTTTCTGATCGGGCGTCCCGGGAAAGGTATCTTTGAACAAGACGGGATTGCGCGTGCGCGGCGGTGCCGCAACGCCCTCAGTTTGTAGCTGGCTTTTTAGGACTTTCCCGTCGGGATGCGAGGCAAAGATCGCATCGACCATTTCGTCGTCCGTGTTCGGATCGCCGGGCCGTTCCAGATCGAGGCGGCGCAACAATTCGCCGAACAGTTGATTGTTGCTGCGCGCCTCACCAATCGGTTTGATGACCGCGGCACTGTCGTACATTCGATTGACGCCATACCCACGGCGCAGATCACGGTGTTCGAGAAAGGTGGTCGCGGGCAAAATCACGTCGGCCAGGGCGGCAGTTTCGGTCATCACCTGTTCGTGCACGACGACAAAAATATCCTCACGCTGTAGCTGGGCCCGCACCCCAATTTGATTGGGCGTCGTTGCCACCGGATTCGCGTTGTAGACGAACAGCACCTCAATTCCGGGATTCTTCGCGGTTTGCAGAATCGAGCTGAGCTGGCTCATGTTTAGCAACCGTGTTTTGGGTTCGGGCTCGGCGATGGCCGCATTCCCGTTGATGGACCAGGACGCATCGCCATTGGACATGGTGAGCCCGCCCGCGCGAACGCCAAATTTTCCTGCCACGGCCGGAATGGCCATGATCGCGGCGATGGCGCTGCCCCCGTTGCGGTTGCGCTCCACGCCCCAGCCGATCCGTATCACTGCGGGAGTGGCTTTGGTGTAGAGCTCCAGGAATGACTCGATTTGCTCAGGTGTGATGCCAGCCGTGGCCGCAGCCTTTTCAACCGACCACTCGGCAGCGGTTGATCGCAGCTGCTCGGCGCCCGTTGTGTGATTTTCGAGGAATGTGAGGTCCGCATGATCCCGTTCCCAGAAGGCGGTGAGTATGGACAGGGCCACCGGCAGATCCGTTCCTGGTCGCACCCGTAGATGCAGAGAAGCCCTGCGAGATAGAGAGGTGGAACGAGGATCCACCACGATTAACTTTGCCCCGCGTGCGAGTGCGCGATCGATGATGGGAATCAGGTGAATGCCGCTCGCCACCGGATTGAAACCCCACACGACAATCAGATTCGCGTGTTCGTAGTCTTCCAGTGAAACGCCCGGCATCTTGCCGTACAGCCCTTTTGCAGCGGCTCCAGCGGCGGCGGCACAGAGGGTGCGATCGCAACGTGAGGCGCCCAGTCGATAGAAGAAGCGACGGGCCAGAGCGCCCTCGCTGAGCCAACCATTCGAGCCCCCGTAGTGATACGGAAAGACGGCCTCACCCCCGGAACGGGAAATCGTGTTGCGAATGGTGGTGCTGACAAGAAGAAGCGCTTCCTCCCAGGTTGCCCGTCGGTATGAGCCCGAGCCCTTCGGGCCGGTGCGGACGAGCGGGTGGGTGATGCGATTGTCGGCGTAGACCAGATCGGCGATGTTCCGCACCTTCGTACAAATGAAGCCGTCGGTGATGGGCGACCGGGTGCCGCCCTTCACGCGGGTGATTCGGCCCTCGTCGTTGAGCTCGACCTCCAGATCGCAGGTGTCGGGGCAATCGAGCGGACAGGCTGTGTGCACGGGACTACGAGGCATGAGCGGCAATTTACCCCGATCGCTCGAAATAGTGGTTGATCTGTCAGAGGATGTAGGTTAAATGCGGTCTCACCTTACTTAGTCCTACATTAGCTCCTCTTCTTATTCTTGAGCTTGAAAGCCTGTCATGACCCCTCCGGCACCCCCGTGCCGGTTGGGCTGGCTGGCAGCGGTGTTGTTTTGTTTTTCCGGCTGCGGTGCCACCCCATCCGAGCCCGAAAACCCAACACCATCGAATGATCCCACCGCAGTGATGCCGTGGATGGCACCCGAAACGGCGGCCCAGCCCTCCGGCTATCGGCCCGTGTCCACGCTGGCGGGCGACTTTGTCGGGACACTCGTGCTTGAAACGCCGACCGGCGGGTCGTTGCGCGTCGAGGTGGAGGCCAGGGCTCGCCGCCCGGATCCGCTTGCGACAGACTGGGACCTGTTCTTTTTCGATTCGACCCGGACCCTGAGCCCGACCGGTGTGATTGCACTTGTGGGTGGCTCGGGCAGCTGGCTGGCAAACGAGTCCGATACCCATGTGTTGCGATTGGGCTTGATCTCCCTGTCGGAGGGAACCCTCGGGACGCCAGGAGCATCCGTGTTTCGCCATGATCGCACCGGTGACTTGCGGGGTGAGATGTGGTTTCG
>Ga0163147_10006358_pt1 | contig 13871 bp, 10 predicted proteins | sample OliLakLV19MP6G1_FD_148597 | JGI IMG/M metagenome (GOLD analysis project Ga0163147, IMG submission 148597) | Freshwater microbial mat bacterial communities from Lake Vanda, McMurdo Dry Valleys, Antarctica- Oligotrophic Lake LV.19.MP6.G1 | ecosystem: Environmental > Aquatic > Freshwater > Lake >...
TGTCACGACAGACGCTCCGGACAGTCACAGGTTGATCACTAGCCGCGATGCACTGGCCGGTGCTTCGATGCAGCATGATGAGCGTCGCAATTCCCTTTCCTTTGTCGATCCCCGGCTCCTTAAACGGCGGCCGAAAAACTGTCAGCCGGCAGCAGGCCACTCCGCGCTTCGAGCGCGTGGCCGTGAGCTGCGTGTTCGGCAATCCGCGTGACTTGCGCTCGTGGTCGGGTGCGCCGGCGAACGTGTCCAATGCGATCGAGCGGCTGGGCGTGACCGTCGAGGCGATCTACCCGCGCCTCGGCCGACTGGCGAAGCTCGGCATCGCCGCGCGCAACATGCTGGCCGGCCACGGCCGACCGGTCAGCGGCGAGCAGATCCTGCGCAGCCTGCTGGCCCGGCGCCACATGGCCGAGCAGGTGACGCGGCAGGCCGAGCAGCTCAGCATCGGCCACGTGCTTCACACCGGCACCCTGGACCTGCCTGCCGGCGACCTGATCCGCGGCACCAAGCACTATCTCTACTGCGACCACAGCTGGGCGCTCGCGCGCCGCCACCACGTCCATGCCGATCGATACACCGCCCGGGCGCTGCGTGCCTTCGAGGACACGGAGCGCGAGGCCTTGGCCGGACTGGCGCACGTCTTCACCTTCGGCACCTACGTGCGCGACAACCTCATCGCTCATTACGGCCTGCCGCCCGATCGCGTGACCGCCGTCGGCTCCGGCATGGGCGCAATCGAGCCGTGGTTCGGCCCGAAGGACCATGCGCGGCCGGCACTGCTATTCGTGGCCAAGCACTTGTTCCAGGCCAAGGGCGGCCTGCTGTTGCTGAAGGCTTTCGATGAAGTCCGGCGCCAGCGCGACGACGTAACCCTCACCATCGTCGGCGACGAGCGCAGCCGCGCCGTCGTCGGTTCACGACCCGGCATCGTCTTCCAGCCCCGCCTGCCGTGGTCCGAGCTGCAGGACCTTTACCGCAGCTCGACGCTGCTGGTGCAGCCGATGCTGAACGATCCGTGGGGTCAGGTCTATCTCGAGGCAATGGCTTCGCGCACGCCGGTCATGGGGCTGGCGCGCAACGGCTTGCCCGAGCTGGTCGACGGCGGCCGCCACGGCTTCCTGGTCGATCGCGCCGAACCCGCTGCGCTGGCAGCCGCGATCCTGTGCGCCCTTTCCGATCCGGCACGCCTAGAGCGCATGGCCATTGCCGGACAACGCCACGTGCTCGGTGCCTATTCATGGGACCGGGTTGCCGAACAAATTGTCTTCTCCTGAACGGAAGGTCGCCAGCATGCCGAACGACAAGATCGCGCTCATCACCGGTATAACCGGACAGGACGGCGCTTATCTCGCCGATTTCCTGCTCGGCCGTGGCTACGTCGTCCATGGCATCAAGCGACGCTCCTCGTCGCTCAACACCGGACGCATCGACTATCTCTACCAGGACCGCCACGATAGCGACGTTCGGCTGTTTCTCCACTACGGCGACATGACCGACTCGACCAACCTGATCCGGTTGGTCGACGAGGTGAAGCCGACCGAGGTCTACAATCTCGCCGCCCAAAGCCATGTGCAGGTGAGCTTCGAATCACCTGAGTATACCGCGAACACCGATGCGCTGGGCACGCTGCGCTTGCTCGAGGCGATCCGCATCCTGCACATGGAGAACAGCGTCCGGTTCTATCAGGCATCGACCTCCGAGCTGTTCGGCAAGGTGCAGGAGACGCCGCAGCGCGAGCAGACGCCGTTCTATCCGCGCAGTCCCTACGCCGTGGCCAAACTCTATGCCTACTGGATCACGGTGAACTACCGCGAGGCTTACGGCATGCACGCCTCCAACGGCATCCTGTTCAACCATGAGTCGCCGATCCGCGGCGAGACATTCGTTACACGCAAGATCACGCGCGCCGTGGCGGCGATTGAACGCGGCTACCAGGAACGGCTCTATCTCGGCAACCTCGACGCCCAACGCGACTGGGGTCACGCCCGCGACTACGTCGAAGGCATGTGGCGGATCCTCCAGCAGGAGACGCCGGACGACTATGTGCTGGCCACCGGCGAGATGCACACCGTGCGCGAGTTCGTCGAACTCGCCTTCGGTCACATCGGCCGCAACCTCGAATGGCGCGGAGAAGGCGAAGACGAGCACGGTTGTTGCGGACGGACGGGCGAGATCCTCGTGGCTCTAGATCCGGCCTATCGCCGACCGACAGAGGTCGATCTGCTGCTGGGAGATCCGGCAAAAGCCCTCACCAAACTGGGTTGGCGCCACCGCACAACCTTCCAGCAACTCGTGGCGGAAATGGTCGAAGCCGACCGCGTCGCCCTGAACCGAACGGGAAATCGCAATGTCCATCAGCCCTTCCTACACGCTGCGCAATAAGCGGATCTGGGTCGCCGGACACGGCGGCCTCGTCGGCAGCGCCCTGGTTCGACGCCTGCAGGGTGAAGGCTGCGAGGTCGTGGCCGCGCCCCGCGACTCGGTCGATCTGCGCCGGCCTGACCAGCTCGAGCGATGGATGCGCGAGGTCAAGCCGCAGGCGGTTTTCCTGGCGGCAGCAAGGGTCGGCGGCATCTATGCCAACGACACCCGGCCGGCCGAGTTCATCTACGACAACCTGATGATCCAGTCGAACGTCGTCGAAGCGTCGCGGCGCGTCGGCGTCGAAAAGCTGATGCTGCTCGGCTCCTCCTGCATCTACCCGCGGCTGGCGCCGCAGCCAATTCCGGAGTCGGCTCTGCTCACCGGCCCGCTCGAGCCCACCAACCAATGGTACGCGATCGCCAAGATTGCCGGCATCAAGCTGGGACAAGCGTACCGCCGCCAGTATGGCTGCGATTTCGTCTCGGTGATGCCGACCAACCTCTATGGGCCAGGTGACAATTTCGACCTGATGCAGAGCCATGTCGTGCCGGCGCTGATCGTGAAAGCGCACCAGGCCAAGCTCGCCAACGCACCGACGGTGGAAGTCTGGGGGACGGGCTCGGTGCGTCGCGAATTCCTTTTCGTTGACGATGCGGCCGACGGGATGGTCTTTCTCATGAAGAACTATTCAGACGAGGGGATTGTCAATCTGGGTCCCGGCTCGGACGTGCCGATTCGCGACTTGGTCAGCCTGATCTGCAAGGTCGTGGGCTATAAAGGCGGCGTCCGCTACGACACGTCGCGCCCCGACGGCGCGCCGCGCAAGATGGTCGACACATCCTACGCCGCCTCGCTCGGCTGGCAGGCGCACACGCCGCTGCAGGCCGGCCTCGAAGCCACTTACCGCTGGTATCTCGATCATGTCGCATCCCAGGAGCGACGTGCGGTCGCCTGAGGCCGAACTCGCGACGGGCCATCTCGTCGCCGAAATAAGCCGTCGGTCTCGCCGGGGCGGTGCCGTTCTCCTGGGCGCGCAAGCGGTGCGCGTTGTGGGACAGATGGCGACACTCGTGGTGCTGGCGCGCCTGTTGCCACCCTCAGCATTCGGCCTCCTCGCCATGGTCGCCTCGGTTGGGCTTGTCCTCGATCTGCTGAAGGAACTCGGGCTTTCTTCGGCGACCATCCAGAAGAATCAGATCACACACGCCCAGGTCTCGACGTTGTTCTGGATCAACGCCGTCGCCGGCCTGTCGATGGCTGCAGGTCTGGCCTTAGCCGCGCCATTGCTGGCGTCGTTCTACGGCCAGCCCGAACTCGGCCCCGTCACGCGCTGGCTGGCGCTGAGCTTCGCGCTAAGCGGCCTCACGGTGCAGCACTGGGCCTTGCTGCGCCGGCAGATGCGATTCACCGCCATTGCCGGTCTTGAGACAGCGGCGGACTACGCGGGCTTCGTGGCGGCCATCGGGCTTGCCCTGGCCGGCGAGGGCTATTGGGCGCTTGTGATCCAGCGACTTGTATCGCCGGCGATGCTGCTGGCGGGAAGCTGGGTGGTCTGCCGCTGGCGGCCGGCATTTCCCGCGCCAGCGCAAGGCGTCCGGGAACTGCTGCGTTTCGGGGCGTCGGTGACGGGCAGTGGCCTCGCCACCGCATTGGCACGCAGCTTCGATCAGATTCTGATCGGCTGGCTATGGGGACCGGCGGTACTTGGCCTCTATGAGCGCACCTCGCGGCTGTTGCTCCTGCCGGTGAACACCATCAACGCCCCGGTCTACGCCGCCGGCATGCCGGCGCTCAGTCGGCTCGCCGACCAGCCCGAGCGCTATCGCGCCATGTTCCGCCAGATCGTGCAAAAGCTTGGCTTGCTCACCATGCCGGCCTTTGCCGTGGTTGCCGTCCTGGCCGATTGGGTGGTCGAGATCCTTTTCGGGCCTGCCTGGCGGGCGGCCGTGCCCTTGGCCGCCGCGTTCAGCGTATCGGCCACCTTTCTCCCTGTGCTGTTGACGATGGGTCTCCTCTATCTCACGCAGAACCGGACGGGGGAGATGCTGCGAGCTACGTTGATCGACGCAGGCCTCTGCCTGCTTGCGATCGTTAGCGGCCTGCCCTGGGGTGCGATCGGTGTTGCGACCTCGCTGGCGATCGTCGGACTCTTCATTCGCCTGCCCGTAGCTTTCTGGCTCGCGACGCGCCGCGGCCCGGTCTCGGCGGCCGACACCTGGCGGGCCATCGCGCCGCCGGCGGTCGCAGCTCTTGCTGCCGCCACCGCAGCATGGATGACGCGCGAATTCATAGCGCCCGAGATGACAGTACAGGCAGTGGCAGCGGTGGTCGCGGCCGCCTTGCTGGCCGTCATGGTGGTGCTGCTGGCGTGGCCGGAAACACGGCGAGAACTGAGATCAGTCGCCTACCGCGCTGCCGTCTTCGTCCGACGTCGGCGCTCCGTTCTTGAGCCGTAAGCGGCCCTTGGCGTCGATCCACAGCCGAAAGGCACCGAGCTGCGCGAGGTTGGGACTTTGCCAGTGCGCGCCGAAGCGCACGCCGCCACCGTCGCGGGCGGAAATCTCGACGGCATCGAAATCCTTGACGTATTCCACGGTACCGCTCGGCGCGATCACGGTCGCGCGCGCCTTCTTCTCGCCGTCGAGGCGAGCGAGACCGGCGCCCTTGGCACCGGCGTCGCCGCTGCCTGCGCATCCGATCATCACGAACTGGCCCACGACATAGGTATCGATCAGCCGCTTCTGCTTGAACATGGAATAGGCGGTGCACCCAATAAGCGTGCCGAAACCCTGCAGCCATATGCCCGGCCCGCCCTTGTCGAAGTCGGCGGCGGCTTCGTGGTTGTTCTCAAAGCCGCAGTTGGACAACAAGGTGCAGCCGTTCAAGGCGACCAGGCCATGCTTGCCGTTCAGCAGGAAGTAGCAGCCATGATAGGCCGCGTCGTAGCAACCATTGACCATGGCGACGCCATATTGGCCGTTCTGCCCGAACACGCAGCCGAAGACATGGATCGCCGACAGAATGCCGGCGCGGGCGCCGTGACCCAGCGTCATGCCGTTCTTCTTGTTGTCGCGCAGATAGGTGTTGATCACCTGGCCTTCGAAGACGTTGCCCATCATGCGGCAGCCGTCGCCGCCACAGCCCTGCACCGTCACATCGCGCAGGCAGAAATTGTAGAGGTAGTGCTCCTTATGCTCGCACTCGAGGAGGATACCGTGGCCTTCCCGGCCGGTGCCCAGGATGTCGAGTCCTTCGATCAGCAGGAAGCGGGCAGTGGAATGGCTGATGAACTCGAAGACGTTGCTGCCGTCCGTGATCGCCGAATTGAGCTTGGCGCCGTGCGCCAGAATGCCGTGGCGGCGACCAATGTTGCCCTTCTCGCCGCGAATCGTCGCGACGCGCAGGGTGCGGGTCACCCGGTACGTGCCGGGCGGTATGACGAGAAAGCCCGGGCCGCCAGGTGCAAAGGTCGCGTCGAGTGCGGCCTGCAGAGCGGCCGTATCGTCGGTCGTCCCGTCACCGCGAGCGCCAAACGACGTGGCCGACAACATGGAGCGATCGGGCGGACGGGGCGAATGCTGGGCGGCGGCGGCAATCGGCAGGCCGGCCAGCGCGAGACCGGCCCCCACCCCCAACATGCGCCTCCGCCGAGGATCGATGGGCGTCATGCCGTGAGGCTTGGCATGGCGCGAGACGACTGCAGCCGCCATGGCCGCCCGGCAATCTCCCGGGGGACGGCGGCATCGGCACGCCGGCCGGCACCCACGATGGATGTCGCGGCGGCAATCAGCAACACCGCCCATGTCTTCGGCCCGACATAGGCCCCGGAGGCCTGACCCAGGATGACCCAGACCGCCCAGCAATAGAGCAGGCTCGGCACACCCAGCATCCTCAGCCAGACCGAGAGGGCGGTGAACATGATCACCCCCCACACCAGGCCGAGATAGATCCAGTGCAGCCAGAAATAGTTCGTCAAGACGTCGCCGATGCGGGTGATCTTCCACGCCGCCTGGAACGAGGACGAATTCATATAGACGTTCATCACATTGTCGGTGATGAACGGCTCGCCGGTGAGGCCCGCGCCGGCCCACGGATAATGGCGAAAGACGTCGAAAGCCACGAGCATCGGACCGGTGAACCGATAGAAGAAACTCGCGTCTTCGCCACGGGCCAGTTCGGCCAGCCGGGCAGCGAAGAGGGTCTGGCCGACCACGATGGTGACCCCGAGCAACAGCACGGACACGGCGATCGCGCCGGCGATCCGCGTCGGCGAGCGGCGGTTGGACCCACCCGACAGGAATATCAGATAAGGGATCATCAACAGCAGCATGAGAACCAACGTTGGCCCAGGCATGACCACGAAGGCGAGACCCACCAGGCCAAGGTAGACCAACAGTTTCCAACGCCATTGGCTCACAATCAGCCATGCCGAGCAGAAATGCGTATAGGCGAAGGTGACGGCCGATGGCTCGGACGTGAACAGTTTGGGCCGGATGCGGCCATAGAGAAGCTGGTCGCGCAAGTCGGCGTCGTAGACCAGGCCAGCGTCGTAGATCCGGTCGCGCACCTTGTCGCTGATCGCCTTCAGGCTGGTGTGACTCTCGAGGATGCAGCCGGCGATGATGAACAGGCTGAAGCCCAGCAGAATCCAGGCGATCTGCCGTCGTTCACCGCGGATCAGTGTAAGGAACAGGCCGTAGGCGATCACCAGGCCATAGGTAAGCTGCAGCAGACCCGTGAAGCGCTTGCTCAGGAAGGCGAGATCGGTCGCCGCCAGGACCGCGGCGAGATAGAGCGCAATGACGCCCAGCAGTCCGGCCAGATGTCGCGGCTGGATGTCGTCGCGGCGACGCCATAGCAGGATGAGACCCGCCAGACCCGAGGGCGCGCAGGTAAGCGGGACCTTCGACGTGATCTGAAGCGAGACGCCGAGATAGAGGCCGAGCAGGAACAGGACGATCAGCGCCAGGTCGACGCCGGACAAGCGCCGGTCGACGTCGTCAAGGCTAGTCGCCGCCAGGCTCATGACGTCGCTATCGCCGACAGTATCTGGCGGCCGCGGCTCGACCAGTCGAACCGGTCGCGGCAGGCCGCAAAGGCACGCTCCTGCAGGCGATTCAGCAGCGCCACGTCGTCGATCGCCTCCAGCACGCCATGCGCCAGCGCCGCATGATCGGGGAACAGCATGACACTGTCGTTGTGCCGTAACGGAACGCCGGCGAAGGAGCCAGTCAACGCAAACACCGGCACCCGATTGAAGACGTATTCAAGGACCTTGAGCTTGAATCCGCCGCCGTTGCGCTCCGGCACGATCGCGATGCGGGCGTCGTCAAGATAAGGACCGATCTCGGGAACCGTCCCGGTAAATTCGGTGGCGGCGGTCTTTTGCCGAAGTTCCGCCAGGAAGGCTTCGTCCGCACTCCCTACCGCCTGGAGTTCGGCGTTCGCGTCGGCAAACATCGGATCGGCGACGTCGACAAACTCCGCGAGGTTCATGCGCTTGGCGATCCAGTCGTAGCTGCCGACGATGACGGCGCGGCGGGGTAATGCCTCCGAAATTGATCTTTTCTCGACACGGCGGCCGCAGTACCCCGGCGTCAGCACGCCCATCGGCTTGTCGCAGCGCCGGCGGCGATAAAGCGAGAGATCCTCGGGCGTGATGGCGGTAACGAAGTCCACGGAGTCGACCAGGTCGCGCTCCAGCCAGGACACCTTGAGGGCATCGAGCCGGACGGCTTGCCGCTTGAGGAACAATGGCTGACTCTCGGCAATCTGGGCGCGCACACTTTCCTCGTGATTGTGCGAGACGTAGATCAGGCGTGGTCGATTGGGCCGGCCGGCGTAATGGTCGAGCACGCGTGACAGGGCCCAGCCGACCGAAATGCCGTCGAAGACGATGCCGTCCCAGTTGCCATGCGCCAGCAACTCGTCCAACGAGCGGCGCATGCCGGACGTTCGACAACGGTAGGCCGTGTGCGGCAGGGCGGAAGCCAGACTGCCCCAATGCGACTGGACGGCATCGGCTGGCAGCCACCACACCACATGGTCCTTTCGCCATCCGTTGCCCTTGTTGGACTCCGGCCGCCTCAATCCCAGGACCTCGACCTCGCTGCCCGAGCCCGCCACCGAGTCAATCAGCCCCCCAGAGTAAACGAACTGACCGTTATGACGGGGCTCGGGGTCGGCCAATGTAAGCCACAAACAGCGCATTGCTGATCCGATACGCCGCTTAGAAGGCGTTCCGGCCCACGAAGCCGCCGAGGGCCGTGCGCAGGATAATCTTGAGGTCGAATGCGATCGACCAATGTTCGATGTAGTAGAGGTCATGCTCGACGCGCTTTCGTATCTGCTCAATGGTGTCGGTTTCACCGCGCCACCCGTTGATCTGGGCCCAGCCGGTGATGCCTGGCTTCACACGATGGCGTGCGTCGTACTGTCCGACAGCCTCCTGATAGAGGAGCGCGCCGGCCTTTGCGGCGGTCGCATGAGGGCGCGGGCCGACCACCGACATGTCTCCGCGCAGGACATTGATGAACTGCGGCAGCTCATCGAGGCTGGTCCGCCGCAGGAACGCGCCGATACGGGTGATTCTGGGATCGTTGCGCCGTGTCAGCTGTTGGGCGCTGGCGTCAGTCATTTCGTGATACATGGTTCGGAACTTCCACACCTCGATCAGTCTGTTGTTGAAGCCGTAACGCTTCTGGCGAAAGAGCGCGGGTCCCGTGCTGTCGCACTTGACGAGAATGGCGATGGCGAGGAGCAACGGCGCGATCAACGCCAGGATCGCGGCAGCAACCAGACGGTCCTCGATGCTCTTGGCGATCCATCTCCAGTCGCGCAGCGGGCGGTCGATCACGTTGAGAAACGTATGCCCACCAAGATGACTCACCGAAACTGTTCCGAGGCGAAGACCGAAACAGTCCGGGCAAAGGCGGACATCGACCGGGACAAGGTTGAGCTTGTTGAGCGTCTCTGCGAGCAGAACGTCTGCCGACATCGGCAATGCCACGATCACCGTGTCGATGCCCTGTTCCCGCACGTCGCGCACGAGATCATCGACGCCGCCGAGGATGGGATAACCCATGCAGTGACCCGGTAGTTGCGCTGCTTGGTCGTCGTAGACGCCGACCACGCGGAAATTACCGCCAGCGGTGCCATTGAGGCCGCGCAGCAGATGCTGCCCGACTGCTCCGGCCCCGACGACCGCGACGCGCTCGCCGAGCCGGTCAGCGCGGCTCCACTGTTGCATCTTGCGATGAAAGGCGAAGCGACTTGCCCCCAGGAGGACCATTCCGCCGACGAACCACAACCCGATCCATGACCCATCCGCCGCCGTGACGGGCTCGATCGCCAAGGTGGCCGCAAATAAAGCAGCCAGCGTCAGAAGCCAGCCGAGCAGGACACGACCCAGCGCTCCGTCGAGATGGCCCAGTTGCGTAAAGCGATGTGCGCCCGCTATACGCAGAAAGTTGACGCCGAGCACCGTGCCCAGCAGCATGACCAGACCTTGCGGGCCCCAGTCCGCCGGCGACGCATCCCAATACATGGCGCCGGCGCCGGCAACGAGGATGGCGATGCCGTCGAAGGCCGCGACAAGTCGCGTGACGATCGCCTCTGAGATGCTGCCGCCACGCGTGGCGTCGTTGATCGACGCGACGGTCCGCTCCCGCGTATCGGGAGCGAGTGTGAGGGGAATTGCGCTTGGCCTCGGCCTGGCAGCAGATTTCATCTGTCGCTCCACTGTTGGACTTCGACGATAGGGGTCGATCTTCCACGCAGAACCGCCGTCGGTGTTGTGATCAACTTGAGGCCTTCGAAAGCTCTCCCGTCGCAAGATCGGCGGGGCCGCCCGAAAGGACCAGTTCGGCGAAATGGCGCGGTGTCCGCGATCGCACAAAGGCCCGCGCAGCGGCCCGATCGATGAAGCTTTGCGGCCCGCGCTCGACCATCTGGGTGATGGCGGCGGCAAGACACGCCGGATCGGATGAGTTCGCGGCCAGGCCCAGGCCGTGATCGCGCGTCAGACGTCCAACGAGGCCATACTCCTGGGCCAGCACGGGCCGACCTGCGTTCGCCGCCCAGAGCAGCACGCCGCTCGAGCCGACGAAGCGCTGGTAAGGAGCGAGCACGACGTCGCTATGCACGACCAAAGCCTCGAGCTCGGCGCGCTCCAGCCGCCGGTCCGTCACCTGCAGGTCGAGGCCGGGGTGCTGGCGTGCGAGCCGGCGTCGGGCTGCATCGATGCGATCCCGAATCGCCGGATCGACGCGACCGGCGAGCAGGACGGCGATCCGGGCGACAACAGAAGGCGCGATCTTTTCGAGCGCCTCGAGCAGCACCAGCGGCCCTTTCCGTTCCGTGAGATAGCCGAACAGGAGGAAGCCAATGCGTCCAGCCGCCGGTTTGGCGTCGGTGCGGCCGGCGCCCATCGGGACAGCGATGGGCGGCTGTGCCGGATCGGGCAACGGCTGCACCTTTCTCCCGCCGGCATAGCGTTTGGCGGCGTGGGCCGGGAAGAACGGATCGAGCGACAGCACGCGGTGCAGCGCCGGATTAAGGAGCATCAGGCGGTACAGAATGTCCTTGCGCAGGTCGCGCAGCCGTTCGCGGCGGCTCAGCTTCTGGATGCCGAAGCTGCGATAGTGGACGGAGGGCCGGAAGAGGATTCCCGACAGCGGCTTGCCCCAGGCGCCCATGCCAAGCGCCAGCGGCAGCGAGAGGAGATCCAGCGAGAGGAAAAAGCCGGAGCTGGCACGGCTGCGCCGCAGATGACGGCGCATCGTCCACCAGCGGGCAAAAGCGGCCACAGCGAGGCGTCGATCTGTGCACAACCGATGCTCGACCGGCGTGAGCGAGGTCAGGCTGATGCGCCCGTTGGCGCCAGCCGGGATGGAATGGGCAAGAGCCAGGTGCAGCGTCTCCGGCACGACGAAACACAGGGACGGGCTTCGTTCGTCCGTCATCGCATATTCCATCAGATGCTGGAGCCATTCCTGCGCATGACCCTCGGCATCCGGCTCGAACACGAGGATCTGATGACCGGCCGGGTCAACCCTGCGCGGCAAGAGCATCCAACCTTTTCAGGAAGTGGCCAAGGACGCGGGGCTTGGCATAGTTGAGTTCGACAAACTCACGTCCCCGGCGTCCCAACTCGTGCCGCAGGTGAGCGTCGTCGGCCAGGCGCAGCACCGCCTCGGCGAAGGTCACCGGTTGGTCGGGTGGCACGCAGAGAAAGGCGCCGCTGTCGCGCTGGAGCTGCCAAAGGACGCTGCCCGGGAGAGCCGTGGCCACGAAGGGACGTCCCACCGCCATTATGTTGAATACCTTCGACGGAACGGCGAAGGCGGCGGCCTCGGGGTTCTGCGGCACGAGATGAATGTCACCCGCCGCCAAGGCCGTGGTCAGGGCCTCGTGCGGCTGCAGCTGCATGAGCCGGATATTGTCGAGTCGCCGCCGCACGATCTCGGCGGAGATCTCCGCACTTTGGCTGCCGTTGCCGCGCAGGATGATTTCGATGTCGGGCCGGCACGCCGCGAGCCTCTCCGCCAGCGCGACGACTTGCCCCAACCCCTGCTTGCGACCGAGATTGCCGCTGTAGAGCACTTTGATGGAGGGCCGCGACACGGGCTCCGTTGGATGGACCAGATCGGTATCGACCCACAACGGCACCACTTCGATGGGTGCCGCCACGCCAATGCGGCGCAGCTGGTCCTTCATCTCGGCGGAGAGCACGATGACGAGATCGGTTCGATTGAGGATCGTCCGCTCGCAGGCGCGCATCAGGCGCACCATGCCGTTGCCGCCGACCATGCCGAGCTTTTCGGCCAGTCCCGACTGGATGTCATGGACGATGGCGACGCAGACGCCACCACGCCGGCGCGCCGCCACACCCAGCGCCACCGACAGGATCGACGGGCAGAGAGCGAGCACCACGGGATGGCGGCGGATGCGTCCGCTTAGCAAAGCCGCGAGGCCGCGCAGCATGAACTCGGCCTCGTTGATGATCCGAGCGACGGCGGAGTCGGTTCTCGGTGCTCCTACGCGCAGCCGTTCCACGGTGGCGCCGCCAACCACCTCGCGATGCCCGCAGGCTTCGCGATAGGCGGGAAAGACCTCACGCTCGGGATAGTGCGGCAGGCCACTCACGACAGTGGTCGCGCGGTCGTGCCGCGCCAGCCACTCGGCGATGTCGGTGCTAAAGGGCGCCGAGCCGATCAGTTCCGGCCAAAAATAGCGCGATACGAAAAGGATTTGCGGTGCCGACATCTCGGGCCTCAGCCGACAGCGGCGCGAGCGGGCCGGGCATACTCGTAGAAGGGGTTGCGATGATCGTACTGGCGGTACTGTTTGGACACCACGCGCGACAACACGACGCCAGCCACGTCACCCTGCGCATCGATAATCTGCCTAAGCGCTTCGAGCGCGCTCTCCTGACGCGTGTGACCCCAGCGCACGACGAACACCACTTTCTCGACATGCCGCGCTAGAGCCAACACATCGGCCGTGACCAAAGCAGGCGAGGTATCGATAAGGACGAATTCGTAATGCTCCGCCACCGCATTGAGCAGTTGGTGCATGCGATCGGAACTGAGGAGATGGGCGGAGCGCGGACTCCACTGGCCAGCCGGCATGACGTCGAGCCCGGACATAACGTCATGGTGAATGACCTCGTCCAGGTTGGCCGGTTTGTCGGTCAAAAGGCTGACCAGTCCCTCTCGGTTGGAGCAATGAAAGATCTGGTGCAGACTGGGATTGCGCCAATCGCAGTCGATCAGGAGCACGCGCTTGCCGTTGCTGGCGAGCAAGCGACCGAGCGACGCCACCATCACGGACTTGCCTTCCGATGGTGTGGCTGAGCTGAACAGTATAGTGCGTGGCACTACGGCCAACTCGGACAGCTCGACGCCGATATGCAGCCGGCGCAACGCCTCACTGTAGGCGGACGTGGGCTGACGCAGCGGCTGCATGGCTGGCGGGGTGCGTCTGCCAAGCTGCGGCACCATGGCGATGACTGGCAGTCCGGTGATTGCTTCGATCTGCTCGGCGCGGCGGAAGGTGTGGTCGCCCTTCTCGCGCATCAGCGCGATCGCCGCTCCGACCATCAATCCGCCGGCAACGCCGAGCATGGTGATCAACGACTTCGGGGGATAACTCGGCGCCTCGGCCGGCGCGGCCGGCGACACGAGCTTCGCGTTGGCCTGCAAGATGTCTTCAGATCCCATCGTCTGCTTGGCGCGAGACAGCATGGCCTCGAGCAGATTTCGGTTCACCACCGCATCGCGCTCCAACGCTTCGAGCTGGATCGACTGGTTGTTGACGGAGCCCATCTGGCGTTTCAGGCGCTCGAAATTCTGGGCAAGGGCGTCATACCTGGCGCTGGCCGTGCGCGCCTCGCGCGACAGGCCATCGATAATCTTGGCGACCTCGGCATTGATGCGAGCGCGCACGTTGCCGGATTCGGCCCGGGACGGCGCCATTGAAGGATGGCGGGCACCGAGTGTCGCCGA
>Ga0163147_10006361_pt1 | contig 13867 bp, 13 predicted proteins | sample OliLakLV19MP6G1_FD_148597 | JGI IMG/M metagenome (GOLD analysis project Ga0163147, IMG submission 148597) | Freshwater microbial mat bacterial communities from Lake Vanda, McMurdo Dry Valleys, Antarctica- Oligotrophic Lake LV.19.MP6.G1 | ecosystem: Environmental > Aquatic > Freshwater > Lake >...
GGCCACCAGGCGCAATCCCAGCGCGGGCATAATCGAGCGCGCCTGGCAGGAATGGCAGCGCAGCAGCAGTGATCCGTAGCCCAACGCCACTATTGCGAGCAATTTCGGCGGCATGGCCAAGCAACCCGAATCCGGTAATATCGGTTGCACTATGGATCTCAAATGCCAGCGCCAGTTCGGCAGCACGCCTGTTAAGCGCCAGCATACTCTGGATTGCAGCCTCAAGATGGGCTGGCTCAACGACACCACGTTTACCAGCCGTGGTGATCAGCCCCGTCCCGAGCGGCTTGGTCAGCAAGATCCGATCACCAATTTGAGCATTGGCCTTGGGGGTAATCTTTGCTGGATCGATCATGCCAGTCACGCACAGGCCATACTTTGGCTCCTGATCGATCACTGTGTGACCACCAGCGACGACTGCTCCCGCCTCAGCAACTTTGTCTGCTCCGCCCTGGAGAATCGCCTGAATAATATCGGCAGGCAAATCGCTGGGAAACCCAGCTACGGCCAATGCCAAGATCGGCTTGCCACCCATGGCATAGATATCGCTCAGCGCGTTGGCAGCCGCAATCGCCCCAAAGGTGTAGGGGTCATCCACAATTGGTGGGAAGAAATCGACAGTCTGCACCAGTGCAGAAGTCTCGCTCAGCCGATAGACAGCCGCGTCATCGCTCACATCCAGCCCAATCAACAGATCTGGATGTGTCGGCAAACGCAATCCCGCTAATATATTCGATAGGGCACCCGGCCCCATTTTTGATGCTCAGCCGGCACAGGAGGCCATGTCGGTCAGGCGGCGAATATCATCTCGGCTGTGCATATGGCCCTCTGCATAGATTGACGCGCTGATAGTCGTCCACTAGAATTATACTCGATTCAGCTGTATGGAATGCTCAGGTATGTTTCCTGGCGTTATCATATGGGAAAGTGTAATGAATATGCCCGAATACCCCGTCGATGCGCCACGGCTCACATATATGTGGCATGGGCATCGTATCGCCTATTATACCGATGGGGATGGCCCGACCGTTCTGCTCATTCATAGCATCAATGCCGCTGCATCATCATTCGAGATGCGCCAAACTCTGGCTGGCTTACGCACCAAACACCGTGTCTATGCACTCGATTTCTTAGGCTATGGTGGCTCGGATCGGCCGGCGCGGCGCTATAGTGCCGATGACTATGCAATATTGATCGCCGATTTCACACGCGAGGTTATTGGTGTTGGCACACGGGTGATCGCCAGTTCACTCAGTTCTGCTTATGTCATTCGCGCCGCTGCCCGCAATCCCGGCCTGTTCGGCGCATTGATCCTGGTCTGCCCGACCGGTATCGTCGATCTGGCGCAACCAAAGCAGCCTGGTGCGGCCTACGCGCTGCTGTATAGTGCAATTGGCGATGCGCTGTTTGCAGGATTGACCAGCCGAGGGAGCATCCGCTATTTTCTCTCATCGCAATCCTACTACGATCCAAAGGCAGTCGATGATGCGCTTGTGGATGGGTTTTGCCGGGCAGCAAACCAGCCAGGTAGGAAGTATGCGCCGATCTGCTTTCTGACTGGGCTGCTGAACTGCAATATTGCCGAGGAATTTGGGCAACTGCAACAGCCAATATTGCTCGTATGGGGCAAGAACGCTGATATCACACCGCTCGAACGGGCACAGGCATTCCTTGAACGCAACCCGCGCGCACGACTGGAAGTGTTTGATCGAGCACGGCTTTCAATTCAGGATGAACACCCCGCCCAATTTAATCGCCTCGCGCTCGAATTCTTCGCCTCAACATAAACCTATGGCAGCGTGAAGCGATCACGCTCAGTGCCATCAGAATCATAAACAACCATCTCCAGTACATCGGCGCGAACCTCGGCAACCAGGTAGTGAAAGTAATCGCCACCAAAGCCACCATATGGCCACGAGCCACTGGTTCCGACAATAAGCTGGGGAACGCCATTGATCACCTGGCGATTATACAGATGCTCATGGCCACAGATATAGGCCGTGACACGATACTGGCCAAGCAGCGCCCAGAAGCGATCACGCTCCTTTGGGTACACATCAAGCGCGCTGCCAACATGCGGCCCAATCGGGAAGGCCGGATCATGGCTAAAAACAAATGTGTAGCGATTGGGGTTATTCTGTAATTGCGATTCCAGCCAGGCCAACTGCTCATCCCCAAAATGGTGTGCATCGCCATACATCTCCGAATGAACCGAGATGAAACGCACCCCATTGTAATCATAGGCATAGCTCAATCGTGCCAATCCCGGTGGGCCATTCTCGGGCAATTCGGGAAACGCCTCGCGCATCATATCAGTGGCCCATGCATTGCCCTGAACATCGTGGTTGCCTGGTGTCGGCAGCAACCAAGGCATAGCAGTACTAGATTCGCCAAGCGGGGCGATAGCAGCACGCCAGCGCAGCCATTGCTCACGAACACTCTCCTGATCATCAAGTGCATTGATCAGATCACCAACTGCCAGGGTAATTGCCGGTTTCGCAGCAGTTGCAAGCCCAACAATCTTTCCCATCATTGCTGGCGGATCAAGGCCCTCGGTACGCGTATCCCCAAGCACAACAAAACGCCATGCTGCAGGTGCTTGCGGTGTTTGTGTTGGCGCGATAGTGGGGGCGAGAAGTACTGTTGATGATGGCGAGGGTTCGATAGTGGGTGCCGGAGTGGCAAGCGCTATTGTCGTTGCAGCAGTGCTGATCGGAGCCAGGGTTGGTATTGGCGTCCGAAAGACCCGTACCGTCGATTCGGGTGGTTTGCCACAACTCGCAATGGCACACAATGCCAAGCACAAACTAAACAATGCAACAGGTTTCATGCAATAAGTATAGCATGTTCAACGATGATCAAACTCAGCGACGATCAAATGGTGGCGTTGCGTTATGCACCATCTGCTCAAGCTCATCGAAGGCCGCATAGGCGGCACGATACGCAACAGGATCGCTGCTCGCTACACCGCGTGTCTCGAATTCATCAATATCCAGGCGCAACAGGCTCTCTCGATCCGGCGGTACAAACAGATCCAGATCGAGATCATCAGAATGGATGGCATCGGCAGTAAATTGAGCCGGGTAGGAAATATTGCAATACCAGCCCTTCAGCATGCCATCCGCCGAGTGCAATTCGAAGATCGCATACCAACGCTCGGTATAGTAATGTTCATAGAAGCAATCGCCTGGTTCAAACACAACATAGCCCAGATCGAGCCGTGAGCGCGTCCAGGGTGCCCGTATAAGCCGGTAGGCAGCAGTATCGATCAGGAGTTCAGCCTCAAATGAGACAGTGGTCTGTTTATGGGGTTTATGCAGATGGATAGTAATCGGCATGAGGGCTAGTTTAACTCATCACCCGAAAGGCTATCCCGCAGGATATCGATATACTCAAGCGCCAGGCCGGTTCCAATCGCAACACAATTGGCTGGCTGATCGGCAACATAGCATGGCACACCAGTAACATCAGTCAGCAGATCGTTAATGCGCCGCAGCATCGAGCCACCACCCGTCATCACCATGCCCTTATCGATAATATCGGAAGACAACTCTGGTGGTGTTTCGGCCAGAACCGCACGGGTCGCATTCACAACAGCATCGAGCGTTTCCTGAATGGCCTCGGTGATTTCGTTCGAATTGATCTCGATTGTGCGTGGCAACCCCGCAACCTGGTCACGCCCGCGAACCTGCATCGTCAGCGGGCGATCAAGTGGCAGCGCTGAACCGATCTCAATCTTGATACTCTCAGCCGTTCGCTCGCCGATCAGCACATTATATTTGCGCTTCACATAGGCCGCGATAGCTTCATCGAATCGGTTGCCACCAACTCGCACGGAAGTACTGACGACAATATCATTCAGCGAAATGACAGCCACTTCGGTCGTTCCGCCACCAATATCAATAATCAGATTGCCAGATGGTTGCGCAACCGGGATATTTGCGCCAATTGCAGCGGCGAGTGGTTCACGGATGAGGTAGGCTATTCGAGCACCAGCATCCTCGGCTGCACGCTTCACCGCCCGCATCTCGACCGTCGTCACGCCAGCTGGAATACAGATCATCACATCTGGTTTGCTCATGCTGAAGCGGCCATTGGCCTTTTCAATAAAATATTTGAGCATCGCCTGGGTAATATCATAATCGGCGATCACACCATTGCGCAGTGGCCGGACGACTTCAATACTCTCTGGTTCGCGGCCCAGCATTGCCAGCGCATCCGCACCAACCGCCTTGATTCGATTGTCTTTCGTTGAGAGCGCGACAACCGATGGCTCCGAGAGCACAATTCCACGACCTTTGACATACACGAGCACATTCGCGGTGCCGAGGTCGATTCCAATTTTGCGAGCCATAGCCTTTATTCCAATACCACATGCTGAATGACGAGTAACAACCGACAGGTGCCATTCATCGGTTTCATTCTAACCGATCACTGGATCCTGTGCGTGTCACTCGTCACGCGGCATTCATTGCCCGTCTAGCGCGGTTTTCTGAGCCGTTGAATACCAGCAACCTTCAGCTGCACAAGCGCCTTGCGAAGTTCAGCTTCGGCGATCTTGATATCGCGATCACTCTGCTGCCCACTCAGGAGTTCTTCTGCACGCTTGCGAGCTGCTTCCGCACGAGCTTCATCAATCTCGTCTGCCCGATCAGCTGAGTCGGCCAGGATTGTTACGCGGTTTGGCAGGACTTCCATGAAACCGCCGGTAACGGCAAATGGTGTCGTCTCACCATTCTTGATAATATCAAGTTCACCCACGTCAAGGATGGTCAGTAGCGGCATATGCCGTGGCAGAATACCGATGCGGCCATCCTTGGTTGGTGCATTGATCTGATCGACATCATCAGAGAACACAACACGTTCAGCAGTGATGATTTCGAGATGAATAGGCATAGATACCACCTAGTTACTTACGAGTTGCCTCGAACGCCCGCAGCACATCATCGAAGCCGCCCTGCATATAGAAGAGTTGCTCAGGGATATTATCGCCCTCACCAGCCAGAACCCGTGCGAAGCTCTTCACCGTTTCGGCAATTGGAACATACTTGCCTGGCCGGCCTGTGAACTGCTGTGCAACGTTGAACGGCTGCGAGAAGAACAATTCAATCTTGCGCGCACGAGAGACGGTCAACTTATCATCGTCGGAAAGCTCTTCAACACCAAGAATGGCGATCAGATCTTGCAGATCTTTGTAGCGCTGCAAGATACGCTGCACTTCGCGCGCAATACGATAGTGATCAGCACCAACAATATTCGGATCCAGAATACGGCTGGTCGATGCCAATGGATCAACGGCCGGGAAGATTGCCCGAGCAGCGATGCTTCGCTCGAGCGTAATCGTCGCATCCAGGTGTGCAAACGTCGTCGCCGGAGCCGGGTCGGTCAGGTCATCGGCTGGCACATACACGGCCTGCATTGAGGTGATCGAACCACGCCGAGTGGTCGTGATCCGCTCTTGCAGCTCACCCATTTCTGTGCCGAGTGTTGGCTGATAACCTACTTGCGATGGCATACGGCCAAGTAATGCCGAAACTTCCGAGCCAGCCTGGACGAAGCGGAAGATATTATCAACGAATAGCAGCACATCACGGCCTTCATCGCGGAAATACTCTGCCATGGTCATAGCTGTGAGTGCCACCCGCAAGCGTGCCCCAGGCGGCTCATTCATCTGCCCAAAGACCATCACGGTCTTGTCGAACACGGTCGTGTTCTCATCGATCCGTGCTTCCTGCATTTCGTGAATGAGATCGTTGCCCTCACGTGAGCGCTCACCAACGCCAGCAAAGACGGAATAGCCCGATTGTTCCTTGGCGACATTGGCGATCAATTCCTGAATAACGACCGTCTTGCCCACGCCAGCACCACCAAAGATACCCGTCTTGCCACCACGGGTAAATGGTGCAATCAGATCAATCACCTTAATACCCGTCTCAAAGATCTGGGCCTGTGTCGACTGATCCTCAAATGAGGGCGGTGCCTGATGAATCGGCCGATACTCAGCCGCATCTACTGGCGTATCATTATCGATTGGTTCGCCGAGTACATTAAACACGCGGCCAAGCGTTCCTGGGCCTACTGGTACCGAAATTGCGCTACCAGTATCAATGGCCTTCATCCCACGGCGCATACCATCGGTGGTGCTCATCGCAACAGCCTTGACCCGACCATCACCAAGATGCTGCTGAACTTCGGCAATCAAGCGACCGCCTCCATCAAGTGCAACCTCGATTGCATTGTACAGAGCTGGTGTTCCATGCTCGGGGAACTTTGCGTTCAGCACAACACCAATGATATCGGTGATCTCTCCTGTGGCTCCGGCCATGTCTGTCACCTCATTTCTTCCAGCGCCGCTGCACCAGAGGCGATCTCGGTGACCTCCTTGGTGATGTTGGACTGGCGTGTTTTATTATATGTCAGGGTTAGTTCGCGCCCGAGTTCTTTGGCATTATCGGTTGCGTTGCGCATCGCAACCATGCGTGCACTATGCTCGCTCGCAATCGACTCAAGCACAGCTTGATACAGCTGAACCTCAACGAAGCGTGGCAGCAATTCGCGCAACACATCCTGCTGATCCGGCTCGTAGTTATAGTCGTTCATCTTCTCGGCTGGCTCGGTTGGTGGATCGACAGGGATGAGCCGCTTAACAACAGGGCGCTGCGTCAGCGTATTAACGAACTGACTATACACAACATAGGCCTCATCATAGCTTCCATCAAGAAAGCCATTGATCAGGTTTGTCGCAATTCCAAGTGTATCCGCCAGGCTCGGGTAATCGCCGAGCTTTGTCACCTCGGCAGTCAGCGCCTGGCCATTTCGCACCAGGAAATCGCGCCCTTTTTTGCCAATCGTCAAGACCTTGACACCGCGATCTTGTTCGCGCTGTTCAAGAATAAAGCGACCAGTGCGGCGCAGCACATTCGAGACAAGGCTCCCTGCCAGCCCACGGTCGGGAGTGATGACAACAATACCAACGGCTCGAATAGGCTGGCGCACTTCCAGAAGCGTTCCAGTACGTGGCCCAACAATCCGAGCGGTCAGTTCTCCCATCAAATCAAGCATGCGATCAGAATATGGGCGCGTCGCAAGCACATTGCGCTGTGCACGGCGCATCTTGGAGGCCGATACCATCTCCATTGCACGTGTAATCTGTGAGAGGTTCTTGACCGAACGAATACGTCGGCGAATTTCGCGTGTGCTTGGCATATCAACCCCAGAATTCAGAATTCAGTATTCAGAAGCCAGAAGAAGGCACTGATAACAAGGTTACTTGCTACGTCTATGGCTTTTGTTATGCAGTGTTGTCTATTCTGACTCCTGACTCCTGACTCCTGAATACGTACTACTCGTAGCTACTCGTCTGCTTGAATTCCTTGATTGCGTTCTCCAGCCGGCTCTTGATCTCTGGCGACGGGAACTTGCGATCCAGCCGATTCTCATAGATCAGTTTCATCAGGTCGGAATGAGCCGTCTGCATATACTGCAAGAAATCAGTCTTCCACAGAACGACTTTTTCGACCGGCACGTCATCAAGGTAGGCATTATTGGCAGCAAACAGAATGGCTACCTGTTCCTCAAGCGGCAATGGCGAATAGGCGGGCTGCTTGAGCACTTCCTGCAATCGCTGTCCGCGATCAAGCTGCGCCTTGGTTGTGACATCCAATTCGGAAGCAAACTGGGCAAACGCCGCTAGAGCGCGGAACTGAGCCATGTCGAGCTTTAGCTTATCGGCCACCGAACGAATGGCGCGGGTTTGGGCAGCGCTACCAACACGCGAAACCGAGACACCAACGTTCAGCGCTGGGCGAATACCAGCATTGAACAGATCACCTTCAAGGTAGATCTGACCATCGGTGATCGAAATCACGTTGGTTGGAATATAGGCCGAAACGTCATTGGCCTGTGTCTCAATAATTGGCAATGCCGTGAGTGAACCGCCGCCATAATCCTCACTCAGGCGAGCCGCTCGCTCAAGCAGGCGTGAATGTAGATAGAACACATCGCCTGGATATGCCTCGCGGCCTGGAGGGCGGCGCAACAGTAGCGAAACCTGGCGGTAGGCAGTTGCGTGCTTGGAGAGGTCGTCATAGACGATTAGGGCATCCTTGACAAGCTGCCCATCGATCATGACGCCATTTTCCATCACTTCCTCGCCCATCGAACAACCGGCATAGGGAGCGATCCATTGCAGCGCAGCCGACTCAGAAGCCGTTGCGGCAACAACAATCGTATACTCCATCGCGCCGAACTGCGCCAGCGAATTGACGATCTGGGCGACCTGGGCGCGCTTCTGGCCAATGGCAACATAGATACAGACCATCCCTTTGCCTTTTTGGCTGATGATCGTATCGATTGCAACAGTCGTCTTGCCCGTCTGGCGGTCGCCGATAATCAGCTCACGCTGACCGCGTCCAATCGGGATCATACCGTCAATCGCGATGATACCAGTTTGCACCGGAGTATCAACTGATTTACGGGTAATAACACCAGGAGCAATACGCTCAATCGGTCGGCGGGATGTCGTCATTATTGGCCCATGCCCATCGATTGGTTGCCCAAGCGCGTTCACCACCCGGCCAACAAGTTCCTGGCCAACCGGAACCGAAATAATCTGACCGGTCGCATTGACCTGATCACCCTCTTCGATTCCAAGATAATCGCCCAGGATGACTGCACCAACCATATCGCGTTCCAGGTTCAGTGCAATCCCGAAGATCGATTCACTTCGGCCAGCTTTTGGTGGGAATTCGAGCAATTCCGCAGCAACCGCCTGCTCAAGGCCATTGATACGTGCAACGCCATCACCAACGGTGACAACAGTGCCGACATTGACCAGGCGCGGTCGCAGATCAACGCCTTCCTGAATGCTCTTGAACAGGCGATCATATAATTCTTGAGTAGCAACGGCCATAGTTGGCACCTCTATGTAGCTAACAGCCATCAGCCTTCGGTATTCAGTAAACACGCATGTGTTTCCCGAACCTCTACCTGATATTCGTGTCTGATGATCATATATTAACGGCTGAAAACCGACAGATCATAGCTGAAAGCTTGACCTAGCCGGCCGCCATATTGCGCTGGATTGCCCCCAAACGTGTTCGCAAGCTATTATCGAGCACCTGATCGCCGACACGAATGATCAGGCCGCCAATCAGCGTCTCATCAACCTGGAATGTCAGCTGCAGGTTCTCGCCATAGCGCCCACGCAAATCGTTCGTGATATGGTCGCGCTGTTCGCTGGAGAGTTCGACGGCACTCGTGATCTCACCAAGAAGTTGTGCCGTGCCACCCGCCTGAATATACTGCTCAAACTCACGAACAACCGCCGGTAGCTGTGTCAACGCACCAGCATCAGCAAGACCAACCAGGAAACGACCAATGATCGGCGGTGCATCAGCTGGCAGAGCTGCCGCAATTTGTGCTTGCAACTCTGGGCCATCGCTACTGGCGATCTGTAGATGCGGGGCGGCCGCTTTGAGCGACTGGAGCGCTCCGCCGACCAGCGCGTCATAGAGTGCGCGTGCCGCCTCCCGAGCTTCAGACGTACTCACGGTGCTCCCCTTCATTCACCACTAGTTTTGCCGGCCAAGGCTGGCAAGTGATTCTTCAATCAGCTTATCGTGGTTCGTTTGTAGCTCAGCCCCAAGCACCTTCGTGGCAGTCAGGGTGACTAAGCCAGCGACTTGATTCTTCAGATCGCTCACCATCTGCTCGCGCTCACGCCCAGCCTGTTCGCGTGCATCTACGCGAATGCGATCCGCCTCAGTGCGAGCCTGAGCGATGATCTCCTGCTCCTGTGCGCGGGCACGTTCCTGCGCCTGCACAACGATTCCGGCTGCCTCCTGGCGAGCCTTGACGATTTCGGCGTCGTAATCACGCTTTGCGCTGGCGAGTTGTTCCTTGATCTTATCCGAGTCGCCGAGGCCATCCTGAATACGCTTTGTGCGCTCATTCAGCATGTTCAGCACCGGCTTGAACAAAAACGTCGAGAGCAACCATACCAGCAGCGCAACGTTTGCGATCTGCGCGATCAGAAGCGGCCAATTAATACCAAGTTTTTCCACTGCTGTTCTCCTCGTCCGCAGGCGGCCGCCAGCGATGCTAGATAATGTTAAAGCCGATCAGCAGGCCGAACACCAGGGCGAAGATGAACAGCGTCTCCGTCAGCGCGAAGCCAAGGAACATATAGGTTCGCACCAGGCCCTCAGCCTCGGGGTTGCGGCCCATTGCCTGCAGCGCGCCGCTGAAGATGATTCCAATGCCAGCACCTGGTCCGATCGCGCCGAGGCCGATCGCAAGCGCCATAGCTAACAGTCGCAGGCCAGAGTCGGTCATGATAGTGGCTCCTCCTCAAAACAGTCACTCGTGTCACCAACATACGTATATACCGTTACGATCACTATGCACCCGGGCCAGCGCCCGCGAGCTCCATATTAGTGCGCGCCAGCCTTCTCATCGTGGCTCTGATCATGCCCGCCATGCGCCGTGATCGCTAGGCTAAAGAAGATCAGCGTGAGCACCGCGAAGATCACTGCCTGGATGAAGGCAACAAAAACCTCAAGACCATAGAAGGGTAGCGGCAGAAGATATGGGAACAGGAACGCCATAACCACCAGCACCACTTCCCCACCAAAGATATTGCCAAAAATACGAAAGGTGAATGCAATAATGCGCGTAAACTCGCCAATTAGCTCAAGCAAGCCCACAAGCGTCTGCAGCGCGCCCTCCTTGAAGGGATTGACAAAGAACTTACCCAGGTAACCGCCAACTCCAAGCGCCTGGAAGCCGAAGAACTCGATCATCAGGCCTGCAACAAGCCCAAATGCGAGTGTGACGTTCAGATCCGCAGCAGGAGCACGCAGCAAAGGGATGAGCTTGTTCTCGCCATAACAGGCACCCGGCCAGTTCGCAAAGAAGGGGTTTGGCGGAATGCCCTCGGCTGCAGTTCCTGCAACTGAGACGAGTGAAGCCTGCGCTTTCTCCTCGGTGTGGCAGATCCCAATACTGCCAATGCCAGGCACAAGCGCAAGCAGGTTCGCAACCAGGAAGAAACAAAAGATTGTGGCCGGAAGTGGGAAGAACTTTCCGACGTTCTTCCGGTCAATGCCCCTCGCAAAGTTGTATAAGGTCTCAATGACGACCTCAATAACATTCTGCAGGCCCGTTGGAACCAACTTCATCTTGCCCACGCCAACAATCGCCAGAATCACCAGGATGATGTCGATCAGGATCGTCATCAATAGCGAATTGGTGAATGGAATACCACCCGAACATGCCTCACCCTTGAGTGTTCCAGTGAGACAAAATAGTGGTTCAGCGGCGGCCGAAATATGCAGATCGGCCTTGGTCATCCTGACACCAAGCAGGTACAAGACTAAGCCGACCACAGCAAAAACCCCGAGTATAGTTAGTATCCGGTTACGCATGCGGTCTCAACTCCCTTCCCTGTGTACATACATTGGGAACTCTTTCACAATCTAGTATACCATAAATGGTGTAAGCGAGTCAAATCATGTTGCCCGCATTTGTCGTTCTAATTGTCGCCCTGATACTCGTTCTGATTACTATCTGAATGGAGGCATAAAAATTCAACCTGCCGATACGGACGAGGTTGATGTGTAGAGAGGAACGCCACCGTTCACATCTTTTACACCTTTGGAACGCGAGTATAGCATAGGTGGTAATAGCGCGCAAACACGCCCTAAAAAACAAAATCTGTGCGGTTCGCTAATCACCTGACTCTTTTTTTATCTATGTTTCCCTTGTTCTTGGCCTGTTGGTATGCTAGGATAGGATATGATCATACTATTGTGCTATATACACTGGCCACAATGATCAACGCTCAACCATCGCAAGTTTACAGGAACCAGCCCGTGCAGCTTGAAGGACGTCTCGCGCTTTTCCCATTTCGCGAACTGATCGAGATGGTGCTCTACAGTTCCGTTAAGGGAATGCTCGCGGTACATAGCGGCGAATTGACCGCACAGATCTACTTTCGTGATGGCCAGCCAACGCACGCCTGTGCAGCCGAGCTGCGTGGCATTGCCGCAGTTGCTCGTGTATTCGAATTGTCTGATGGTGATTTTCACTTCTATGCTGGCAGCGAACCGGATGATCAGACGATCTGGCTCGATCCACACGATCTGATCGAGCGTAGTGAGCAGATGGCCCGCCAATGGGCACCACTACGTCCACATATTCCTGCACTCACCTGGATTCCTGTACTGATCAGTGGTGCCAATACGGCAAGCATCCAAATTGGCGAAGGAATCTGGCCTGTTCTTGCAGCTGTTGATGGCCAACGTACTATTATGCTGATCGCGGATGAATTGCGGCTTGATCACTATGATGTGTGTGGTGCCCTGGTTGTGCTGAAACACAAAGGCCTGATCACAATTGGTGCGCCCACAGTACCGCAGCCACAAACGGGTGTGCCCGCAGCGCCCGCTGCTAGCAAGCGTGGCTTCTTCGAGCGCCTGATTGAGCGAACGCTGGAAGAAGAGGCGCAGAACCCGGGTTCACGATACGCTCCACCTGAAAAGCGCTACGTCGAGTCGGAGTGATCTCCTGAATATGCTGATGTCACTCCTGCTGATCGGTTCTCTGGTCGCATGGGTTGCAATCCCGGATACCCGCAGCGCTATAAGCCTCTTGCTGCTCTTATTTGCCCCTGGCGCTTTCCTCGCACACCTATTCCGATTTGCTCCGGAAGCCGCATGGCCTGTGCATGGAGCGATCTGGATCGGACTCAGTGTGGCGCTCATCACCCTGCTCTATGAATGGGCGACAGTTGTTCATCTGGCGCTGCTGCCCCCAATACCAACACTGATCATTGTGCTATGCGCGATTGGCATATCCCTGCTTGCATGGAGCAAACGTCATGCAACAATGCACAGCCATATTCTCCTGAATTGGAATATTGGCATCATGCTGCTGTTTCTGGCAGCACTCGCCCTGCGGTTCTATCAGATCCGTGACCTTGTATTGCCAGCCTGGGTGGATTCACTCCATCACGCCCTGTTGATCCGTATCGCAGCAGAAACTGGACAGATGCCGGTCACACTACAACCATACCTCCCGGTTGAACACCTAACCTACCACTGGGGCTACCATGTTGTCAGTGCAATGGCATTTCAGGCTGCCAATTCACCACTTCCAGCATCATTGCCACAGGGGATGCTCTGGTATGGGCAGATTATTGGCACGCTCATGGTTCCAGCCTATGCCGGATTAGCAAGCTACCTCTGGCGTCGGCCATTTGCGGGCCTGATTGCAGGGCTGACGGTTGGTTTTCTTTCGGTTATGCCAGCCTTCTTTATTAGTTGGGGGCGCTATACATTGCTCATGGGGCTGCTCGTTCTTCCCGCTGTTCTGATCAGCACCCATATGGCATTACATACACCATCGCTACGAACCATTGTGCTGGCAAGCATAGCATTGGCTGGATTAAGCCTGGTTCATTTTGTTGTGTTTGTGTTTGCACTGATCTGGTGTCTGGCACTCATTGTGGTGGAACGGCCAAGGCGCTGGTATACACTTGGCGCGGCGCTGCTTGGTGCAGGTACTATCACACTGCCCTGGCTGATCTTCCTGGTGGGGCAGGCTCGGCTTGGTTCAGGTGCATCAGCAACCTATGTCGCTGGAAATGTATCATATAATGCACTACCGTTCGAATTACTCTGGGCTGGGAATAACAAACTCCTGCTGATTGTGGCCGGAATTAGTGTGTTGCTTGAAGCCATGCGTAGATCTACCATCGCCGCACTTGTGACAATCTGGTGCGCATTGATTATGCTACTGGCGAATCCATGGATTATTGGGCTGCCGTATCTTTCATTTGTAACGAACGAGACGGTCGTTATCTGCC
>Ga0163147_10006363_pt1 | contig 13865 bp, 13 predicted proteins | sample OliLakLV19MP6G1_FD_148597 | JGI IMG/M metagenome (GOLD analysis project Ga0163147, IMG submission 148597) | Freshwater microbial mat bacterial communities from Lake Vanda, McMurdo Dry Valleys, Antarctica- Oligotrophic Lake LV.19.MP6.G1 | ecosystem: Environmental > Aquatic > Freshwater > Lake >...
CCTCCTCCGTATCACCGATTTTATTGAGGCCAACCTCGGCACGCACCATCTGCCGCTTATCCACCATGGCGATTGGAATGATTCTATCGGGAAATTTGCTAAGAAAGGCAAAGGCGAATCTCTCTTCGCGGCGCAGCAATACGTCTTCGTCCTTGGCCACCTAGCCGCCCTCGCCCGCGCGAGAAGCGATGAGCCCACCGCCGCCCGACTCGACGCCCTGCGCGAAAAACAAACCGCCGCCATCCTCGCCTGCGGATGGGACGGCGCCTGGTGGCGACGTGCCTTCGATGACGACGGCCAGCCCGTAGGAACTGCCAGCGCGGAGTTTGGAAAAATCTGGCTCAACACGCAAAGTTGGTCAGTCCTTGCCAACGTCGGCACCCCCGAACAAAACCAGCGCGCCATGGACTCTGTCGCCGAATTGCTCGATACCAACCACTGCGGGATCATGAAACTCACCCCAAGCTTCAAATCCTTTCCCGAAGTGCAAGATCCCTATAGTGGCTATTCTCCCGGCTGTGGCGAGAACGGTGCCATTTTTTGTCATGCCAATACTTGGGCCATCATCGCCGAAGCCCTGCTCGGACGTCCGGATAAAGCCTGGCACTACTATCGCCAACTCGTGCCGCATCTCGCCTTACAAAAAGTCGGCCTCGAGCGTTACAAAGCCGAACCCTATGCCTATGTGAGCAATATCATCGGGCCCGAAAATCCCAAGTATGGATGGGCCAACGTCACCCAAGTCTCCGGCACCGCAGCATGGATGGATCTCGCCGTCACCCAATACCTACTCGGGATCCGCCCAGAGTTAGACGGCCTACGCGTTGCCCCCTGCCTTCCCGACGACTGGCCGGGCTTCACCGTCACACGGCTCTTCCGTGGCTGCACTCTCCACATCGAGGTCCGACGCTCCAACGACGAGCCACCCGGCCTCAGCCTCGACGGCAAAGCACTGCCCAGCCCAGTGATCCCTGCCTCCGCGCTCGCCGACCGCCCCTCTGCATCCGCCTTGCTCATCTTGCCCAAATCCGACGTGCCGTATTAACCCGATAACGACTTTCCGGGGGAACGATCCGAACATTTCAGTCCGTCTTGGCGTGTGCGTAGCCCAATCCGGGATTGAGGCCCAGCATTGCTAGGGGCAACAGCTACCAAGCCCGCACAGGCTTGGCTTTGTCAGCTACCCGGTAGCGACCATCGGCCATTTGACTGCGTTCGCGGTGTGCCAGTCGCATCCAGTTTCTATCAAGGGGTGCTTTGGGTGACCCGGACGGGAAAGTTCGCGGTGGCAGCGGTGTGGTCCGTGGTGGTGATCAGGGCAAAGATGCGGTAGTTGCCTGGTTGTTCAGGTGCTTTGACTTCGATCCCGCTCGCAGTCGCTTTCCACGAAATGGCGGGGAGTATTTTAGTTTCTGGTTCCACGTCGCCACCGGATTGGGTAGCGGTGGTTTCGGTGCGAATCTCCACGGAAACCTTGGCTGGGCGCTTACACTTCCACTTGAGGGCGATGTTGACGGTTTCGCCGGGTGCGAATTCACCGGAGGGGCGTTCGGGCTTCCACTGGAGGATTTCTGGAGCGGGCTTCGCAGGAGGCCGACCCGTCCAAGCGGTTTGCATGGCATCTACCATGGCGGTGCGTTCTCCGGTGAAGAGGTGCATGCTAAACCAAGTCTGCGTGCGCTCTTGCTTCGGTCCCCACACGAAGGCGTAGCCGCCGAGGGATTGACCGGGGCGGGCGACGACTGCGTTCTGCCAGTTTTCGGCGTAGAGTGCGGCTTTTTCGGTCGAGGTTTGTTCGATCGGTGCGCCCCATGCCGTGGGCTTCGGAATGCCGCTGGGTTCTCCCTCGTAATACCAGTAACCCATAGGGCCGAACTCGGTGAGTAGGTAGGGTTTGGTCCAGCCAAACTTTTTTAAGTTGTCCGGCCATTGATCCGCCAGACCATACCAATTGACACCGAGGGCATCAAGGTCGGGACAGTAGTCCAAGAGCTCACGGATCTTTCTTTCGTCGAAGCCGGCTACTACGGTGATGACGGGTCGCGAAGGATCTTCCTCGCGAACCATACGCGCAATGCGATTCACTTCTTTCCAAAGTCCAACCGTGTTTTTCGCATGCATTTCTGGTTCATTACCGATGGCCCAGCAAAGAATCTCGGGATCGTTTTTGTAGCGACGAATCGTGGCCCGAAGCCGTTCGAATTGCTGGTCGAGCGACACTTGATCCGTATAGTCGAAACCTTGGCGTTCCCGACCAATGTGGAGTCCGGCCATAATAGTCAGGCGGTGCTTTTTGGCCAAGGGGAGCATCCACTCAATCTCGTCGGCGTAAGTGCGAATGGAGTTTCCCCCCGCTTTGACAAACGCTGCGATGGATTCGGGAGTGGGCCAGTTTGCCCCCTTGACGAGGTAGGGGGAACCATTGCGCAGCAAAGTGTGCTGCCCGTCGGGTGTTGTGCGGATGGTCACATCGCCACGCATTGCAGGTATGGGAAAAATCGCAATAAGGAAGAAGGTTGCAACGCACTTTAAGGTGTTTCTTTTCATAGAGGGAACTTCCCGAATTTGATAGCAGCGGTGAGGAGTTGGTGCCAAGCGATATCGCGCCACATGCCGCGGAATTGCGGGCCACCAAAATTGCTGGTGGCAATGGCGGCCATCCAGCAAGGCAGACTCCGCAACACTGACCGCATCGTTCTTTTGTTCGGTTGGAATCACCCCGCGATGCCAATCTCTTCCTTGCGAACTCCGACTGCGTGGTCTATACGAAATTTATGCCTGATACATACAATATGAAAGAAGCTCAGGCCAGCCTTACCAAGCTCTGCCGCTCGGGAAAACGATTCGTCATCGCGAAGCGCAACGAACCCGTCGTCGTAGCCCTCCCCGTCGCCGATTTCGAAGCCCTTATGGAAACGCTGGACGTCCTCGGCGATCCCAATGCCATGGTCGCCATCCAATCCGCAAAAGCAGGCAAGACCACCTACCGTCCCCTTGATCTCGACGATGAAAATTTCGGCCTCTGAGCAGGTCGCGGCGTGGCTCATCGCCCTGCCCCCGAAGACCAAGCACCGAGTCCGTCTCGCCCTCCGCGGCCTTGCAAGGGGAAGAGGCGATATCAAAGCCCTCCAAGGCCCGCTCGAAGGATTCAACCGCCTCCGCATCGGCGGTCTCCGCATCATTTACCGCCAGATTTCAGGAAGAGAAATTCTCCTCGAATACGCCAACACACGCGACGCCGTTTACGAACTCTACGAGCAGATTTTAGAGAGTAAAAAGTAGTCGCAACCTCGCGCAAGATCCGCCTGGAAAGATCCATCTTCGCCGACAATCTCTTTCAACAAGCTCGGAATCCCATCGTTGGTAAACTGCGAGGTGGCGATATGGCTATCGAGCGCAGCGCATGCCGCTGAGCGAATCGCAGGATCGTCGGAGGATCGCTTGGCCATCTGCACGAGCACACTGCCCACGGCACTCCATGCGGGCGGTGGATCTGCCGCCTGGCCTCCCAGATACACTGGCAACAGGATTGACATCCTCGCGCAATGGTGAAACATTTCCGTGAAACAATGAAAACCGCAAGCGTGAGAGACATCCGGCAGAATTTTCCCCGCGTCATGGCATGGATTGCGGACGGCGAGCAGGTGGCGATAACGATGCGGCGCAAGGTAGTGGCGAGGCTGATCCCTGAGCCTGAGAAGGCCCCGGCACGACCTGATTTCCGGTCGCGTTTCGGCGGCGCGGCCCCGGCGGGCGGGCGGCGGGCGGAAAGTGCCGTCACCTTGCTTTCCAAGGAGCGCGGCGAGTGACCTTTTGCGATTCCAGTTTCCTCCTTGCACTGCTGCTTCCAAGCGACTTTTTCCACCGTCACGCGACCCCGCTAGCAGCCCGCTTCCGGGAGGGCATCCCCTACACTCTGCTTGCCGAGCTTGAAGTGACAAACACCATCCGGCGGGCGTTGCGCGATGGCGCAATCACGCGGGCGGAGCATGACGCTGCCTTTCGACAGATCGAATCCGACCTTGCGGACGGAATCCTTGCCAGACGCGACACCCCACAAGGCGAACTTTACAGGATAGCGCGTGAACTTTCCGCAACGCACACCCCGGAGATCCCGGCCCGCTCCTTGGACATCCTGCAAACCGCATCGGCCCTGCTGATCGGCGCAGCATCCCTGCACACCTTTGACGAAAGGCAACGCCAGCTTGCCAAAGCCTGCGGCCTGCAAGTCTTCCCAAAAGCGATGCCGAAGCCGCGCTCCGACTATCAGGAGCGGTAATAGGCGGCAAGGTAATCACTGCCGGCTTTAGAAAACACCCTGAGAAACTAGGGTACCAGCAGGCTTGCTGCCTTTTGAGAGTCTTTCTCGACCCCGACCCCCCCTTGCGTAGCAGATACCAAGGTAGAGAGCAGCATTAGGAAGTTGAATAGCTTCAGCTTGTTGCGCCAGCTTGAAAATCTCCGTCGAAGGAACGTCCCTGCTTATGGCAGCGCGGATAAGCCTCAAAGTGCTGCATCCCGGCGGGGGATGACCCGAAAGCCCCGTTGTTCCTGAGACTCTGTGGGCGTGAGATCGGCGGAGCGCACGGACTGAGCCGGGAGTTTCGCAAGCTCATGCACCGGGCGGGCATCTTCGCGGAAGGCGAGGGAGATAAAAAGAAAGATGGCAAGGGGCGGCGGTTCATGGAGTTGAGTTTCCACAGTCTGCGACACACGGCGATTTCCGAGCAGGCGAACCGGGGGATTGCCCGCGAAGCGCGGATGAAGCTCTCCGGGCACAAATAAAAACACTGTGGAGGGCATTCTGGCACGTCGTTTTTCGCGCCGGGCGATTCTGCCGATACACCGGCAACATGGTTGACATATGCAAACGCTGTGATACGATTTACGTAGCACAATGAAACCACTGATGCAAGAACACCGGCGGGCGAGCGTGCGAGACTTGCGCAACCGCTTTGCAGACGTGGCGAAGTGGATTGAGGACGGCGAGAGCGTGACCATTACCCGGAGCGGTGCGGACTTTGCGACACTTGCACCCGCCCGGCCCGAGCAACCCAGAAAGCCGGATTGGGCAGCGTGGTTGAAGGCGAACCCGCCGATTCCCGCAAAGCGGAAGCTGACCAAGAAAGAAACCCAAGCCTTTTATGATGACATGAGGGGCGAGCTATGACCCCGGCGGAAGCTTATGCGGATTCCTCTTTCCTTATGTCCTTGTTCATGGAGGACGGAAACACGGGCGCGGCGGGGCAGTTCATTGCCCGGCATCCCGCTGTTCTCGCTTTCAATCCCCTGCATCGGTTGGAAGTCCGCAACGGCCTGCGGCTTCGCGTTCACAGGGGAGAGATTGACAAACCCGCACGGGCGGCGGCATTGCGTCGAATTGATGAGGCCATCGAAGGCGGAAAGCTTGCCCATGCCCCCTTGCCGTGGACGGATGCCCTCCGCAAAGCCGAGCAACTGAGCGCGGACCATGCCGAGCGCATCGGGAGCAGATCGGCGGACACTCTCCACGTTGCGGCGGCGATGCTGGCGGGAGCCCGGCGGTTCCTCTCTTTCGACAAACGCCAGCGCGAGCTTGCGAAGGCGGCAGGCTTGGAGGTGAAGCCATGAGCGGGAAAACAATACCCGTCTTTTTCACCCCTCCGCTACACCGGGGAATGTCCGCTATTTTGGCGGGAATGTGCAGCAGTTTGCGTAGTATTTCCTTTTTTAAGCCCTACGGAAATTCTCATACGATACATCCTTTCAACAACTTATTGAAGGGGAGCGGGTGAAGGGAATCGAACCCTCGTGTCGAGCTTGGGAAGTTCGCGTTCTACCATTGAACTACACCCGCGGAGAGAGCAAGCTGACACTAGTCCCACGAGCGGACTTGACGGCGAGCATTGGTGCTTACGTTCCAGACTGCGACCTTCTTGCGAAGGACGGTGCTGCCCGAGACCGAACCGTTGGCCGAGACCCCGATATTGTTATCGTAATCAGCATCAAGGCTAATGGAGTAGGGGATATTTGTCGTCCAAGGATCGACGAAGCCAAAGCCGTTCGTTCCGCCTTTTCCTTTCTTTGCCGCCTGAACTTCGAGGAAGGGGATCCCGCGAGGGTTGTTATTAGTGTCTAGTCCAATCAGCACGGCGACTAGATTAGTGTTTACCGTCGTTGTGTTGGCGAGCGGCAACCTCCCATATTCCGTTTCATAAGCCGCCACGGCTGTGGCAATTTGGGTGACGTCGTTCTTCGCCTGAGTCTTGCGCGCTGTATCAAGCACACCGTTCACGGCGGGGAAGAGAAGACCCATAAGAATGCCGATGATGGCGATCACGACGAGGAGCTCGATGAGGGTGAATGCTTTGCGGTTATTCATGGGAGGGTGTTTTTGTAACGTCCCACCTAGGCCGCTGTGGTGCAAGCTATTTCTCCCTCTTGGAGTCTCCTGCTCCGGATGTGGGTGGGGCTTTTCTGCGCATACCCATATTTTCCTTGCAATTGGCTTCGCCGCGCCGCGTGGGAGTTCTACAATTCTGCTATGGATGAATTTGATGTTATAGTTGTCGGTGGTGGCAGTGGGGGGTATGCGGCGGCGCGCACGGCGGCTGGGCTGGGGTTACGCACGGCTGTGATTGAGGGCGGACGGGAGGTGGGTGGGCTCTGCATTTTGCGAGGCTGCATGCCGAGCAAGACCTTACTCGAGTCTGCAAAACGCTATCGCACGCTGCGACGGGCGGCGGAATATGGCTTGCAGGCGGAGGGTGTCGGATTTGATGCCCGGCAGATTGCCGCACGCAAGCGCGAGTTAATTGCCGGGTTTGCAGACTATCGGCGCGATCAACTGATGGACGGGCGCTTTGCTTTCTTCCGTGGGCACGCAGAATTTTCCGACCCCCACACCGTGGTCGTAAGATCCCCTGAGGGCAACCGCACGCTGCGGGGTAGGGCGTTTGTCCTTGCTACGGGATCTGTTGTCTCGGTGCCGGACATTCCGGGACTGGTGGATTGCCTGACGAGTGATGATGTGCTGGAGTGGGAAAGTCTGCCAAAATCGCTCATCGTCTTGGGTGGTGGCCCCGTGGGACTCGAGGTTGCGAGCTTTTGTCGAGCCTTCGGAGTGGGAGTCACGATCATTCAACGCAGCAGCCGCATCCTCCGAGAAGCAGACTGCGAGACGGCAATCGCGCTTGAAGCGGCGTTGAGAGAGGACGGAATCGAAATTTTCACAGAAACTGCTCTGCGGCGCGTAGAAAAAGACGACGGGGTATTCCGAGTGACCTTCCAGCACGATGGGAAAGAACGAACGATCGCTGCCGAACAAGTGCTCAACGCCCTCGGACGCCACGCGGCTTTGGAGGGATTGCAGGGTGCGAACATCAAGATCGTAGGAGGCAGGCCTTGGGTTTCCACCTCGCAGCAGACCTCCACGTCGCACATCTTCGCGGCAGGGGATGTGTGCGGGCCGCTGGATGTCGTGCACCTCGCAATCCAGCAAGGCGAGGTCGCCGCTAGGAATATCGCACGATACCTGCGCGGGGAGGCAGAGGAACTAGAAACGATGGACTACCGGCTGAAGTTGTTTGTGGTATTTACTCACCCGGAACTCGCCGTCGTAGGAGCCAGTGAGCAAGAGCTCGATGCGGCAGGAATTCCATTTTTCTCTGCGACTTATCCCTTCAGCGACCACGGAAAATCTCTCGTTATGGGCGAAGTGCAGGGCATGGTGAAACTGATTGCAGCCGCGGACTCGCGGGAGATCTTAGGGGCATCTGTCGTAGGGCCGGAAGCTTCCGATCTCATTCACGAAATCGTCGTAGCCATGCACTTTCGGGCGACAGTAACGGACCTCGCGTCCATCCCGCACTACCATCCGACACTTTCGGAAATTTGGACGTATCCCGCTGAGGAATTGGCAAATCGCCCCGGGCTGGGATAGGCTTGCATCCGGGCATGCCCGTGAAGTATGGTTGCGGCCTCACAAGCCGGCGTGGCGGAATTGGCAGACGCGTACGACTCAAAATCGTGTTCCTTCGGGAGTGTGGGTTCGAGCCCCTCCGCCGGTATTTTTGTGTGGGTGAATTGACGCTCGCGGCTTGTAGTTTCTAATGAGGCAGGTCAAAGTGCCGGCGTGCTCAGTTTTGTGATTCGGCGTTTAATGATCAGTGTCGTTCTCCTTTTTGGGATCAGCATTATTTCGTTTTTGATCATTACGATGGCACCAGGAAGCCCGTATCCGTGGGGGGAGTTGAATCCAAAAATCAGCCCGCAGATTAAGGAAACATTTCGTAAAAAGTTCCACTTAGATCGTCCATTGCCAGAACAATATTGGCTGAATATGAAGGCGCTCTTCACTGGCGAATTGCGAAGCATCAAAGATGATCGTCCTGTCATTTCCAAAATCTTTGATCGCATGCCAGCGACGCTCGCTCTCAATGCGGCTGCAATTGTGCTCTCGCTGACTTTCGGACTTTTGTTGGGCATGCTTTGCGCGAGGCACGTGGGCCGAGCGCCGGATACGTGGATATCTTTGTTGGCGTTTGTCTTCATTGCGGTGCCGACTTTTTGGATTGCCAATATGGCATTGATCGGGCTGGTGAAATTCACGGCCGTGCCGGTGCTGGGCACCCAATCCTTTGGAATCGAGTTCACCAGTATCTTCGCCGAGGCTCTTGATCGCTTGTGGCACATTTTTCTGCCCGCGATTGTTCTCGCGCTGGGCGGGATCGCGGTACAATCGCGCTTTATCCGGTCGAGTATGTTAGAAACCTTGCGGGAGGATTACATCCGAACAGCACGGGCGAAGGGCTTGGATGAGGAGGCTGTTTTTTACAAACATGCACTCCGCAACTCGATTCGTCCACTTGTCACGGGCATCGGCGGTCTGCTACCGGCGTTGATTGGCGGGGCGGTGATCGTAGAGACGATTTTTGCGTATCCGGGCATGGGTCGCTTGGGATACGAAGCCGTGCTGGAGAGGGACTATCCCACGCTTGTTGCGCTGAACTTCATCGTGGCTGCCTTGGTGCTCCTTGGAAATCTTGCGTCGGATCTCCTCTACGCGGTGGTGGATCCGCGGGTGAGGTTGGAATGACTTTGCGGTGAAAAAGGCACTCCTCATTTTTAACGAAAAAGCAGGCCAGAAAAATGACGGCCTCCTAGAACAAATCACGTCGCTACTAGGCGACAATGTCACTGTCATTCACCTTGAGGATATCAGCGACATGAAAGAAATCCCACTCCGCGCCCGGGAGGCGGGTGTGGACTACGTCGCGGTGGCTGGTGGTGATGGGACAATCGGTGCGGTAGCCTCGGCACTGGTCGGAACGGATATCCCGCTGGGCGTGATTCCGGTCGGCACTTTTAATAACTTCGCGAAGAGTCTTCACGTGCCCCTGGATCCCGAAGCAGCGTGTGGTGTGATACTCAATGGAGCAGCACGGCCTGTGGATGTCGGCATGGTCAACGGAAAGCCGTTCTTTGAGGCATTGGGAGCCGGCATGGATGCGGCGTTGTTTCCGATGGGGGAGGAAATCAAGGGCGGCGGCATTATGAAATGGCTAAGCCTCTTTCACCTCGCGCTGCGCTACCCGCGCCACCACTTTCGCCTCACGCTAGATCGCCCGGTCATAGATGCATTTAGCCACTCGACATCTCGCGAGAGTCGTCGCTTCGCACGCAAATATCTTCGGCACAAGGGCGTGGAATTGTTGATTCCGGCCTTTATGGTTATCGTCTCAAACGGGCCATACTTCGGAATGAACTTTGCCCTCGCGCCACAGGAGAGAATGGATGATGGCCTCTTCACTATTTCGATTTTAACACGCTTCAATAAGTTCCGGCTTTGGTGGCACTTTTTTTCGATCGCGCAGGGTCATCGCCAATATTCGCCGATGATGCTCGCCTTGCGGGTCTCGAGTCTCAAGCTCACGGCTCGCCATAAGCTTCCGGTTCATTTGGATGGCACGCCGACAGATCTCTGGCCTCTGGAAATTTCGTGCAACCGGGGCGCTCTGCACGTCTTTCGGAACAGTCCGGCGACGTAAAGAAATCCTCGCTCGCAGCGGCAGATGGAGGTAGGGTTGCCGACCTTTATGAGTTCCCAAAAATCTGCACCTTTGCGTCCACATTCTTCAGTTATGTTCGATGGCCCGAGCCGCGCAGCGAGTCGCGCGATGTTGTATCCGACGGGCTATACGCCGAAGGATTTCAAAAAATCACAAGTCGGAATTGCCTCCACTTGGAGCATGGTCACGCCTTGCAATATGCACCTCGACCAGCTTGCCCGCGAGAGCGCGCTAGGGATAAGTGCTGCGGGGGGGAAGCCGACGATCTTCAATACCATTACGATCTCGGACGGCATTTCCATGGGGACTCAGGGCATGAAATATTCCTTGGTCTCGCGCGAGGTCATTGCCGATTCGATCGAAACCGTGGTGGGCTGCCAAGGCTTCGATGGCTTCGTTGCGATCGGCGGCTGTGACAAAAACATGCCCGCATGCATTATCGCCATGGCGCGGCTTAATCGCGCTTCAGCCTTTGTCTATGGGGGCACTATTCTCCCCGGCTGCCTCGCCGGACGGAGCCTCGACGTGGTATCGGTCTTCGAGGCGATCGGCCAACACGCAGCAGGAAAAATTTCCGCGCAGGAATTGCAAGATGTCGAGGCCTGTGCGATCCCCGGCCCCGGATCCTGCGGTGGCATGTATACGGCCAATACGATGGCTTCCGCAATTGAGGCCATGGGATTTAGCCTGCCAAATAGCTCGGCTCAGGCCGCCGTCTCGCCACAGAAGCGCCAAGACTCCAAGGCCGCTGGGGCCGCTGTGGTAAATCTTATCAAGCGCGGCATTACCCCAAGTGACATCTTCTGCAAAGAATCTTTAGAAAATGCAATCACCGTGATCATAGCGCTTGGAGGTTCGACAAATGCCGTTCTCCACATGATTGCCATCGCCCACGCGGCGAAGGTGAAGCTCACGATTGATGACTTCACGCGCATCGGAAAGCGCGTGCCTGTGATTGCAGATCTCAAGCCAAGCGGGCGCTACCTTATGTCCCAGCTGATTGAAATTGGTGGGATCGTGCCCATGATGAAGCAACTCCTCGGCGCCGGGCTCCTGCACGGGGATTGCCTCACGGTCACCGGAAAGTCGCTGAAAGAGAACCTCGCACGATTCAAAAAGTATCCGAAATCACAAGACATCATTGCCCCAATGGATAGGCCGCTCAAAAAAGAAAGCCACCTTGTGATCCTGCGCGGCAACCTTGCAACCGAGGGTGCCGTAGCCAAGATTTCCGGAAAGGAAGGCGAGCTTTTTCGTGGAAAGGCAAACGTCTTTGAATCGGAAGAAACCGCACTCGCCGCGATCCTTGCAGGTAAAATTCGCAAAGGCGACGTCATCGTCATTCGCTACGAAGGCCCCCGTGGCGGGCCCGGTATGCGCGAAATGCTTTCCCCCACCAGCGCGGTCATGGGCCGAGGTCTTGGCAAGGAGGTGGCACTCATTACCGACGGACGTTTCTCGGGTGGCACCCACGGATTTGTGGTCGGGCACATCACTCCAGAAGCTTGCGAGGGAGGGCCCATCGCAATCGTTCGGAATGGCGACCAGATCACGATTGATGCCCGGAAGCACGTTCTGACTCTCGACGTCCCCGCTGCGGAAATTGCTAAGCGCTTGTCCAAGTGGAAGAAGCCAAAGCCCCGCGTAACGCGCGGTGTCCTTGCCAAATACGCAGCGCATGTGACATCGGCTTCTCTGGGTGCGGTGACGGACGACTTTTAGAACATGAAGGAAACCTCTGCCAATCCGATGCAGGCCGCCGCCTATGCAGAGCACCAAGCGTATCCACGCAGCGGGTCGGGAAACCTCCAGTGTTCCATTAGCTTTGGCGAAGCACTGCCCGAAGACGGCGCACGGGCCGCATGGCGAAATGTGGCCTTACGACATCCGATCCTGCGCAGCGGATTTTCCCGAGTGGAAGCCGATGCGCCTCTCCACATTCGCGAGGCCACAAATACCGAAGCCGCTTGGACGTCGCTCGACTGGCAGGCGATGCCCGTAGAGGTCGTAGCGACGAAATGGGTGGAGCTTCTGGCTGCTGACGCCGCCTTGCCCTTCGAGACTACCGCCACATCGCTCGTGCGATTTCACGCGATTCGTCTGCCAGGAAATAGCCACCAATACCTGTTCACTTGTCCGGATTTCTTACTAGATGACCTGTCGGTGGCTCGCGTCCTTTTGGACTGGCTGGTCTGCCTGAGCGGAGGAAGTCCTGCGCCACGCGGAGACGACGCTGAGCCGACTCCGGGGAACAAGGCGGCCTGGAGAGACATTCTTGCCGGAGCCACTCAGCCCTCCGCCTTCCGCATGCGCGGCAAACCCTCGCCTGCGACATCACTGACCTTGAGTCGAGAGGCGACAACGGCTTTCTTGGACTTCTGCGAATCCCGAAACCTCACGCCTTCTGTCGTGCTTCGCGTCATCTGGGCTTTGACCTTGTGCCGCTTTGGGGCAGATGGAAACGTGATGCTCACACGCTGCGACCTTCGCGGCACTTCCGCGGAAGCGGGCAACTTTGAGCAATGGCTCCCGGCAGCTACAACTCTTAACGGCACACTTGGTGAGTGCTTCGTCGCTGCCGAGCAGCAAGAAACCCTGCGCCTCGCCCACGGTTGGTTCAGTGCCGAGACTGCCCTTCAGGGGCTGAACATGGATGCGGATGCCCTAGCGACTTTTTTTACATGGAAGGGATTTGATCTCAACGACATCATCCACACGGCACTTCCCCGGTGGATTAACTTCGACGCACGGATCCAGACTCGGCCCGCTGAGGGTCTGCACCTTCGTGGGCAAAGTGGATCTCGCCTTGAAGTGACACTCGAGGGCTGGCCGGGTGAGGCCGAGAGCATCCTCCCCCGCATTGCCAACTTGCTCAGCCGTTTGCCCAGCATAGCTGAGGAACAGGTCGCAAACATAAGCCTACTCACGGAAGCCGAGCGCGCGGAACTTGCGGAATGGTCGCAAGGTCCAGCCCAGCCCACAAAGTCCGCCACGCTTCTCACGGCTTTCCGTGCCGTCCTCGAACAGTGCAGGGCACGTGTCGCCGTGAAGGATGGGGACTACGAGTTGACCTACGAGGAACTTGACGCCCTCTCGGACAAACTGGCGGCGCATTTTGCCCACCTCGGCCTCGCTGGTGGCTGGCATACAGGACTCTTTCTATCCCCTTCATCGTGGATTGCCATAGCCCTTTTGGGGTGTTGGAAGGCGGGGAATTCGTGCATTCCGCTCGATCCCTCGGCTCCCATGGCATGGATTGAAAAACAACTCTCTGCGAATGACTGCGGCCTCGTGCTTTGCGACGCAGCGAGTGCGCCGTTGCTAGATACAGCCAATCGTCGGCGTATTGTTCTGGATCTAGAGTGGGAAACACTCGAGGTGGGGGACGTGCCAACGCCGGAAATCGAGCCGACGTCCCCTGCGGCTAGCCTCGCGGGATTTTTTGATCACCAACCACCAGACTTTCGAGCCCTCAGCCATGGGCTCTTGGTGCAGAGTGCGAGCGAGGGATCGCGAATTGCGGATTTTCGTGAGGAGGATATCTTTCTTGCACACTCGGCGGCGGGGGGCGCGGCCTTTTTTGATGAATGGTTAATTCCGCTCCTGCGCGGAGGCTGTGTTCTGATCCCGACGAGCGACATTCTCGATCCTACCACGGCAGCCGCCACGCACCTGAGGCTCACGGGGCCGGAGTGGAGCAACCAGGCTGCGCGCTGGCAGCGTGGGGAACCTGCAGCCTCGACCACGCTGCGGCGTGTCCTTGTCGAGACAAGCCTGCCCGTGGCCGCGGCGTTGGCGTGGTGGCAATCTGCCAAC
>Ga0163147_10006366_pt1 | contig 13861 bp, 11 predicted proteins | sample OliLakLV19MP6G1_FD_148597 | JGI IMG/M metagenome (GOLD analysis project Ga0163147, IMG submission 148597) | Freshwater microbial mat bacterial communities from Lake Vanda, McMurdo Dry Valleys, Antarctica- Oligotrophic Lake LV.19.MP6.G1 | ecosystem: Environmental > Aquatic > Freshwater > Lake >...
ATCCTGATCCTCGACAAGTCGCTGGCACGACAGGCGCAGACCATCGCCTTCTTCAAGGTGGAGAACGACGGCTTCGGTCTTGGCGCCCAGCGCCGCGCCATCGAGAAGAACGACCTCCCGCAGGTGCAGGTCGAACTCGCCGCCTACCTGCAAGCGCTGCGCAGCGGCCGGGCCCCCGACGAACTCAAGCCGACCTGCGGCTTGATCGTCGCGAAAGAGAAGATCGCGGCAAATGGGGACTACAACCTGAGCGGGGAGCGGTATCGGGAGGGGGCGGCCAAAAGCCAAACGCATCCCTCGTATCCGCTCTCCGATGTATGCGACATTTTTAATGGTTCGACGCCGTCCAAACAGGAACCCCGCTACTGGGAAAACGGGACCGTCCCGTGGTTCACGGTCGAAGACATTCGGAAGAGTGGTCGAATCATTGAGAAGACCGAAAAGTTCGTGACCGTTGAGGGTCTGAATGAAACAAGCCTCAAGCTACTTCCCAAGCATTCTGTGCTTCTTTGCTGCACAGCATCGGTTGGTGAGTATGCCTTCACTGAAATCGAGCTCACGACCAACCAACAGTTCAACGGACTGGTTGTGAAGAAGACTTTCGCGGATCGCTTGCTGCCAAAGTTTTTGTTCCTCGTCTCAAGTAGGTTCAAAGACGAACTGCTGAGGCTCTCCGGCAAGACAGCATTCAACTTCGTTTCCGTTGGGACTCTGAAGACGATTGAGATGCCCCTGCCGCCGCTGGAGGTGCAGAAGGAGATCGTGGCGGAGATCGAGGGCTACCAGAAAGCCATCGCCGCCAACCGGGAGCTGATCACCAACTTCGAGAAGAAGATCCAAGTCACCCTCGCCCGCGTCTGGGGGGAAGAAACAGGAGATACGCCGAAATGACCGCACCTGAACAAAAGAAAGTAGCTTCCGCGTTTCGGGCACCAGGCGCAGTCGACTGGCGTGAACTGGTGGCTGAGGACGTAGCCGACAAGGCCAAGCAAGAGGAGGCCAGGAAGGCCAAGGACGAACTGAAGAACGTACTGCTCGCGTCCTTGCAAATGCAGCACCTTGTAGTCCTCGCCGGTTCCGGATGTTCGCGATCCGCTGTTGGACCATCGATGCAGGACCTGTGGAATGGCGCAGTCGGTGAAGAACCATCGGCTTGCGCGAAAGCGACGGCGGAAAAGGTCAAACACAATCTCGAGATTCAGAACATCGAAGCGTTCCTCTCCCGGGTTGAGGCCTTCTTGCAGGTGGATCCGGACGACAAAGACGTCAGCACGTTTCTGGACGCGAGTAAGCAAGTGATTCTCAACAAGTGCTCGGTGTTTCTCGACCCAGCCAATCTTGGGGCTCACAAGACCTTTCTGCATCGGCTCTCCCGCCGCCGTGTTCGGGATCAGCGGCTCCGCGTATTCACCACGAACTATGACCTTTGTTTTGAACGGGCCGCCGCCGAGTTGGGCGGCGTGGCGCTGGACGGGTTCTCCTTCACCGCTCCTCGCCGTTACGACCCACGCTTCTTCGGTTACGACATTATCCGGCGACCGCGCAGCGGCGACGATCTTGGGCATTACCTCGAGGGCGTCTTCCTACTCTACAAGCTCCATGGATCGGTGAACTGGGCGAGGGGGGAGGAGGGAACGATCTACGAGAACGACAAGCCGGCGCCTGCGGAAGCCTGCTTGATCTATCCCGCGACCGGAAAGTATCAACAGAGCTTTGTTCAGCCCCATCTCGAATCGATGGCGCAGTATCTTGCCGCTGTGCGCGAACCGAATACGTGCTTGCTCGTCGTCGGCTTCGGCTTCAATGACGATCATCTGGCCGAGCCGTTGTTGGCTGCGGTGCAGTCAAATCCACATCTGCGCCTGATCGTGGCGGACCCTGGGGCACAGTCCAACGCGACGAACGCTAACCGGTACTGGAAGCGGTTCTTCGAGCTGAGTGAGCGTGGCGAAGATGTCTGGTTTATCAACGCGTCGTTCGCTGACTTTGCCCAGATGGTCCCTGACCTCAAATCGCTGACGCCAGCGGACTCTCTCATGAAGGCCATCAAGGGCGTGACGAGGGAACTATGAGCAAGTTGAACATCGATGAGGCTTTCCCCAAAGGACTGTTGCGCCCTGAACTCTTCCTGGGTGTGGCGTCCTCGGTCACGGCCCGGACGGTCGGTGTAAATCTCAGCGAAGCCGGTCAGCCGAGCGGGTCCCATTTCGCGGGTGGCCGCTATGGCCGCGGAGAGGTCGGCGAATTCGTCTTGATCGAAGGCCAGCAAAGCCTTCTGCTGGGCCGTATTGCCGAAATCCACCTGCGCGAACAGGAGCGCCGCTCCATCAGGCGTGACTTCGTCGGCAACAGCGACTTGGACGCCCTCGGACAAATCCAGCTCCTGGGCTGCGTTTCCATGGACGACCTGCTGGTAACCGCGGGCGTCGATGCGTACCCGCGCCTCGGGGATCGCATCTACGCCGCGCCGCATCGGTTCATCGCGCTCCTGCCGCGACTCATGGAGCGAGAGGAAGGTGACAGCGAACCTGTCACGCTGAATCTCGGCGCGATCGATGTGGCCCACGAGAATGCCGTGTCGATCAAGCCCGAACGGCTCTTCGGCCGCCATTGCGCCATTCTCGGCGCGACGGGCGGGGGCAAGAGCTGGACCACGGCGCGGATCATCGAGGAGTGCATCAAGCACAATGCGAAGCTGATCCTGATCGACTCCACCGGGGAGTATCGGGGCTTCGACGACAATGGCGTGACGAACTGCCATCTTGGCGAACCGGTAGAGAAGGCTCAGGCGTCGGTCTCGTGTTTGCTGCCACCAACATCCTTTTCCGAATCAGATTTTGTGGCGATGTTTGAGCCATCTGGAAAAGTACAGGGCCCTAAATTGCGTGCAGCTATTCAGAGCCTGAGACTTGCAGAGTTGGAATCATCAATCGCCAGTGATGGTCTGATCATAAAGACAAACAAAGACAAGGGGCCGTACAACAAGGCGATGTCCCTGCATGCCTCGAAGGTCAACGACCCGAAGCAGCAGTTCAAAGTCCACCTCTTACCTCAGCAAATCGTGAACGAGTGCGTACAAGACTACGGCGACCTAAAATGGAAGGGACCGAACGAAGCGGAAGTCGGCTACTGCGCGTCACTGCTTACACGAATCAATGGAATTCTCACCTCACCAGTTCTCCAATGCGTATTCGGTGCCAATGACAAGCCCTCTCTGACCACCAAGATCGACGGGTTCGTCGTGGATGCAACTGGGAGGTTGCTGCGAATCGATATGAGCGGCATCGCCTACGAGTATCACTCGCGCGAGATCATCGCCAATGTCATCGGCCGTCATCTCCTGAACAAGGCCCGCGCCGACGTGTTTCAGCAGCGGCCGACGGTGGTCATGGTCGATGAGGCGCACAACTTTCTGGGTCGACACATCGGCACCGAAGATTACGCCGCCAAGTTGGATGCCTTCGAAATGATCGCCAAGGAGGGCCGGAAGTACGGCCTGAATATCTGCCTTGCGAGCCAACGCCCGCGTGACATTACGGAGGGCGTCCTCAGCCAGATGGGTACCCTGATCGTGCACCGACTGACCAATGACCGGGACCGCGAGGTGGTGGAGCGCGCCTGCGGCGAGATCGATCGTGCGGCGTCCGCGTTCCTTCCCAACTTGCGGCCGGGCGAAGCAGTCATCATCGGCACCGACTTTCCGATCCCGCTGACGATCCGGATCCACGAGCCCAGCACCAAACCGAGATCAGACGGCCCCAAGTATCAGGAGCATTGGGCTGCCAACCCAGCCTCGGCGAGCGCGTGAGCCATGGAAGAAGCCTCCGAACTGGGCAACTACCTGCCGCTCTCGTTCAAGACCCGCAGCGAACAGGATTACATCGCTTTCCTGTGGGACGCCTTCGAGACCAACTACACCCACGGCAAGTACCAGTTCGCGTTCCTCGCCTACCACATGCTCACGATGAGCTGCGTCTACTTCAACATCTGGCAGATCAAGCAGACGAAGCCCAAGGACTTCGCGATGGGCCTGATCGGCTTCGGCAAGGATATCGAGAAGAGCCTCCTCGAAGCGACCTCACCGTTCGTCTTCAGCGCGGTGAATGAACGCACCATCCTGCGTTTCCTCAAACTCATTGCCTGCGACAACAGCAAGATCGGCACCTACGCCAAGCTGGTAGACGATCGCAACGAAACCGCGCATCCTAACGGCAACATTTTCTTCAGCACCGAGGCGGCGCTCGACGCGAAGATCACCGAGATCCTCCGCGTCGTGGACGAGATCCAGACCCACTCAAGACCGGTCATTGAACACTGCTATCGCGACTTCCTGCTCCAGAATCACGACCCCGAGGAACGAGAGTACCCCGACGCTATCGACCAGATCCGCGAAGTGCTGATACACGGCAATTACCTTTCGCAGAAGGATGTCGACATCTGCGTCTGCTTCGATCCGGAGACGTTGCACACAACCCGGGCATTGCGAGCATCCGCGAACTTCATGATGCGCTCGTGGCGAAATACACGGCCCATGATGCGGAAGTGGGGGTGTGAGATCAAGGGTCAGACGGCGGCACAATTGTTCGACGCAATCAGGGAACCAAAGTCTGAACCAAAGTCCCTGACGGCTAGGAAGGGGGAGCGATGGGAAGAGCGCAACGCTCATCCACGGGCGATGTAAGCGCAGCGTGGAGGAATATTCCAGGATTTCTCTACCTTAACGGCGATGTCGTTGAAGAGATCCGCCAGCTTTCTGGCGCCGGTGGTAAGGGCACGGTAGACGAACTCGGGTTTCAAGTTCTATACGACCGGATTGCGGAACGGCTTTTCCCGTGGTGCTCCACGCTGACATCCAGGGCCCGCTACTTCTTCTTCAGCTTGGCTGTACTCGACATTGCTCTGCAGGAAGCGATTGACGATACCCACGTAGACCCTAACCGGGATTCTGCTGACCTGGCGCGCGCGGCTGAGCAGAGGCGCGGGCCGCTGATGCGTACGGTCAAGCGCATTGAGCGCGCTTTGGCGTTGTCTCTGGTCGCCAAGCACGCTACCGAGGAACGCGGCGTCTTCGGCTCGCTGCGATGCAGAAGGTGGTTCAGGGAAGACGCTGCGGTCGCCGGTCGCGGAAAGATTCTTTCAGCCGACGCACGATACCCGAATGCCATCTACAGAGGCTCTTGTCGCGCTCTGGGTATGTTCGTCCCGAAGGACTCGTCAACCACCGGCTTGCTTCGTGCCCGACTCAGCGGTGTCCGCATCTTCGACCTGGATTGGCACACGCACTCCAGAATGGCACTGGCTGCTGTCCGGCAACTGGACGAGTTCTGGCGCGATGCTGCGGAGCAAGATCTGACATTCTCGAAGGCGCGGGTGCAAATTGCCAAGCTTCCAGCCTTCAAAACGTTTACTGGTTTTGCCTTAAGGGGTGATGAAGCCCGATTTCTTTATGGCCGGATTCAGCAGGCGACCCCCTATTTCTCCGAGATCTCATTGACGCAGCTGACGGAACTGCTGGAAGAGGGAGACCTGGATCTGCTTAAGTTGAAGGCATCGATTTCTGACCGCACGAAGCACGAACTATTCGACGCCGGCTATCACATAGATGCCGTAACAGCTCCATTTCGTGCGCTGTATCAGCAGTATTCGCAGAATCGTGCGGCCGCGCAACAATCGAAAGTTGCAGCGGGTCGGATCCGCAAGTCACTGGAGTGGCTAGACGCCAAAAGTGAGGCCACCGACCTCGAGTGGGCATCCATTTGGCGAGGAGAGATCTCGGTCCTGATCAAGGACTGGCTGACACGAGTCAACGCCGATCACTCTCCCGGGACCTTGCTGGATAGTCTCTGTGAACGAGCCGAGCAGGTGGTAAGGGGGCGGGGTCAGGGAAAACAGGCACCACATCAAAAGAGAGGCGACAAGGAAGACGATCTCAAGGTGGAACTGGAGATCCGGGAGACAAGCTTCCGTCTCGGAAACGGAACGCTGATCCTCAAGGACATTGGGTCAGGCGTGGGCGATTCATGACGCATCCCGTCGAAGTACGCCTTCTTGAGGCGTTGATCCCCCCACCGGATTTCGATCTGGTGTGCCTGGTCGGGACGACCTACAGCTTGAGCCCGGCAGTGTTCTTGGCCATCGTGTCCGCGGCTTCATTCGATTGGACCAGCCGTGGCGGTAGCGTGGGTTTTGACAGCCTCACAAAGGAAGAATGGCGAGCCCTCATTCTGGAGAAACGCCAGAACTGTCTCATGTTCGTCGACCATCACGGTGCTTTTGAAACGGGTGCAGGTGGCTTGAGGCCCCTTGAAAAGGTGTCGCTGGACCAGATCATCAAGAAGCGCGGCCGCGATACTCACCAGGGTGGCAGTCTGCACTCGAAGCTCATTGTTGCCCTATACAAAAGTTCGAAAAACGTCGTTATCGGCCGGATATTCGTCGGCAGCAAGAACTTCACAAGCTCACAAATGCAGGAGTTTGGTGCTGTCTATGACTTGAGACACGCCGCGAGAACGCCCGGCAATCGCCTGCTTATCGACCCTTTGGTCAAGTACTTGGAATACCTGCGAGACGAAGAGGGATCCGGAACGGGAGCCCGCCGGCTTCGGCCAATCAATCAAGCGCTCGAAATATTTCGGACGGAAACGCTGTGTGTGGACGATGCCTCGTGCGCTTTCCACTGGCAGGGTCGTCAGCAGGGCAAGAAACAGACACAATCCCTAGCGGCGCAATTGCAGCATTTGCTGAAACAGAGTTGGGACGGAATTTTTGTTCATAGCCCGTGGACACGTCAATCCGCAGTGAGGCACATAGCGGAGCCGATGCCCAAGGTGCCGATCCACATCGCCTGTTTGAAGGAGCCGGGACTTTCAACGTTCAAGCGACCGAACGTCCGCTATCAGCTGTCGCACTCCGCAAGCGGTCTCGTTCAGCCCCATCAATCACACGCCAAGATCTATCTCTTCTCGCGTCGTGACGATTCGGTTCTTGTTTTCGGGTCCGCGAATCTGACTCCAGACGGATGGGGGCTGGCCGTTCCTGGATGCCGCCCTAACGCCGAAATTCTCGTGTCCACGAAAGTAAAGGCCAAAGACTATCGATACCTGTCGGAAATCGGCGGGCGAATGGAGGATCTGACCTCTACAAAGTCCGGCCCGACTATTCAGGAAGAGGTGCTGTCGCTGCTGAACGCAATACAGGTGCGTGTCAGCTTCATCCGCGAACCGGCGCACCTCCGGTATGAGATCGACCAGCGGGGAGTGTTAGACGGGTTCAAAGAGAGAGTGTTCATTGCTCACGCGTTGATCGAAACATCTGGGAGCGAAACGTCAGGCGAGATTTCCGTATGCGACGGTTGGCCGCTCCCATCCGAGTCAGCGGTTCCTTGGGCAAGGAGCGACTTATATCGAGTTTCCTCGCTTATCCGAATCTGCTGTCCAGCGCATGCGGTGGAGACACATCTGATCGTAGACCTCGATGCAGAGTTCTACGAAGGGCGCGGAAGGCTCAGAGCCCTTCAGTACAAGGCGAACGAGATACTTGAGTCTCTCGCGCAGCTGATGGATGTCGTTTTGCCAACGAGGTCCCCGCCCCCAGATGGCGGCGGCAGCAGCCCCCATGAGCAGCTAGCGGCGTTGCTGGACGGCATGAGAGCCGAACGTTATGCGTACAAGATGTCGCGGCTGAAGACGCGCGAGCCGACTACCTACCGAAGGACCGTCGATCGGGTGACGAAACTGATTACTGCGGCAGAAGTCGACGAAAGTCTGTCAACCGATCTTCGATTCAGGAAGCTTATCCAGGCCGTGGAATGTATTCATGCCGAACTCTCTCGAGCTTAGAGACTTTCAGTGGGCCTCCGTAAAATCCGTCTGTGAAGGATTGGAGCGGCACCGCATCTTTGCACTGGCCGACGAAGTAGGTCTCGGCAAGACCCTCGTATGCGCGGAAGTCGTCAATCAACTCGTCGCGGGTCAGCCGAAGAAGACGCCTCACCTTATCTATTATGTGGCGCCTTCAATCGAGCTGCTGCACCAGAATTTACGGTCCATCCGTCGCTATCTAGAAGAGCGCTGCGGAGACCAGTTCCATATCTGGACCTCCATATCGCGACTCTCCCAGGTTCCAAGAGACTTTGCCGAACATAGGCGTCGTGTGGGCAATGACATGTCGGGAAAGGGAGTCATACACATCATCGGGCTCTCGCCGGGCACGTCCTTCAATCTGCGCGGAGCCGGACAATTTTCTGAACGCACATACTTGGCCGCCCTCTTTGGCTTCAGAAGACTACGGAAGAACAAGTTAGACGTTGCGCGATTCTTCTGGTGTTTGAACCGGGATTTGGATTTAAGGGTCGAGCAGAAATACTGGCGCCGAATTAAAGGCTATGCCTCGGAAGATTACCTGGGGCAACTCTTGGGATTCCGAGCGACAGAGCCTTTCCGGCGTTTGCTGGCTGACATTGCACAGGCGAACGCGTGGTCGGCATCTGAAATTCGAATCAAAGTGGCCGAAGTGCGCCGCCACGTCGTCGACTTCCTGATTGCGTCGGTGTCGCCGAGATTTGTAATCTTCGACGAGTGGCACAAGTACAAGAGGACGTGCTTCACGAACGAACTACTTGGCCGCTTTCTCGAGCAGTCCCGTGCCTCGTCTAAGACGAAAGTATTGTTGGTCTCTGCGACGCCATTCTCCGTGGAATTCAAGGAAGGCAACCAGGGCGAAGCGCAAGTGGAGGATGGTGGCGATCTCGAAGGCCTGCTCCAGATGGTCCGGGGCAAGGAGCTGTATGTTCCGTATTACCAGCGACTACTCGATGATCAAACTGCTTATGTGGAGGCTCTCGCGGCCTACTTGAAGGAGCCCGCTTTAGGCGATGGAGCGCTCGAGGCACGCCGCGGCGCCTATGAGCACCACTTACGTGACTATTGCACAAGAACGGAACGGCCACGCGTTGACATTCAGGGCACCCAGGCGACCGAGCACGCCCACGAGGGAAATTGGAAAGCGATCGCGCAAAGCAAGTCGCTCTACAACTTCCTAAGGCGATTCAGCAGAGGCGAGCATGCTCTATCGCCAATCCTGCCGATGTGGTCGGACGGCCATGCGTTTCCCTCGCATGGATATCCCGGGCTCGCGCAGCATAGCGACTATAACCTGCCGGGATTGCATTGGAAGGTGGCGCGCCTGATCGAGCGTCTAAAGCTTGATTTCCTTTTCGAAGAGCGAGTCCATTCTTTCAGGCACCCGCCGCTGTGGCTCGGGCCAGAAGCCAAACTACGGAACCGCAAACACCTTATTTTTACAGAATTTCTCTTCGTTCCAGAGGAAGTCTGTCGCCAGCTGGACGCCGGGTCGGATAAGTTCGGAGCTGTAGCCAAGAAGAAGTGGACCGGTAGTGTGCTGGGCTACTTTCCGATAAGAAGGCGCCGAAGGATCGGGACCGAGCAATCCACCGCGGATGCAATTCACTTCATACTCTTCTACCCGTTCTTGGTGTTCGAACTCGATGAGGAAGACCGGCGACAGCGTATCGCGCTTAAGCGCCGAGAAATAGAGGAGATCATCGCAACGGAAACGCATGCGCTTGCGACCGTCAGGGGATTGGAGGAGCTTCTTTGCGAGAAAGAGAGCGACCGTCGGCGTCTCGAATATCGCTGGAGCGCCTTAGACGCAGAGGAACCGATCCCTGCATCGCTTCGTTTCAAGGACTACGCGCGCTTTCTCTTTTTGTCTGGCAAGAGTGACTGGTCGCTGAGCTCTGTTCTAGCCCGTGTTATCGGCCAACTGTGGCGAGGGGCGGGTGAGTCGGCGAAGTCTGACCAAGCTCCATTAGTCTCGAAGGACTTCGAGCACGCGACCATGCGTTTGTCAGCCGCCGTACTCCGCTTGTTCGCTTCTCCTGAAGCGCAAACCTTGAAGGCTCGTGTTCGCATAAAACTCCCTCGCCCCATTCCCCGCCGGTGGAATTCGCATGTCAAGTTCGCCATTTGGTATTCAAAGAAGTTTGATCTTGAGGGAACCCTTCGCGAGTTCGCAAATTTGTTGTCGGAGGCTGGGATTCATTCGGATGGTGTGGTAGACGAGATCGCCGCCGCAATCGCTCTTCGTAAGGGCGCAGCGGGTAATCGGTATGTGCGATCGTTTCATGATCGCAAGATAAACGATGCCGAGTATGACGGCGATACCGATGAAACTGTCTCGCTAAAGAGCCTTCGTGCAGCATTCAACTCGCCATTCCCCCCATACGTTCTGGTTTCTACGAGCGTAGGTCAGGAAGGTCTCGACTTCCACCGGTACTGCGCTTCGGTGATCCATTGGAGTCCGCCTTCGAGTCCTAGTGTCCTGCGGCAGCGCGAAGGGCGCGTCGACCGATTTCAAGCCCTTCAGATTCGGCGGGTGTTACAAGAGGCAGGCGATACGAACGAAATCGCCCATCAGGGAATGAGTCCCGACTTTGTTCTGATGAAGGGTGACAAGAGAATTAACCAAGTTGACAGAGAAGTCTGGTATCTGCCGTTCACTGCTCAGGAGGCCGCGTGGAAAAAATGTTTGCAACGGATGTACTACAGCGACCTTCTTATCGGCGCGCCGGACCCTCTTTCTGACGAAAGACTACTGCTCGGAGCCGTTGGAAAGGTTGACTTCGATGCGCGCGTCGCTCGATTCCAAGCGCTTCGAACGTATGCGATTTCGTTGCGGCCAACGATGCTTCTGCCACAAGAAATTGAGGTGATGAGATCAAATGGCAGAACCGTAGGAAAACGTTAGGGGCAGAGGCAAGACTGATGACTTGATCTTCATCGCTCACGATGCGCGTTGTTGCGGGTCGTATTCGCTGTCGTTCCCGCTGTCAATAGGTTTTCGTGGCCTCATCGAGGCTCCGATTCGGGCCCGCAAAGTCCGCGCGGTACGGAAGGATGTTGCCGTCTTCCATTACCAGCCGTGAGGTGACGAACATGGCGCAGAGTATCCAGCGGGAGCCTGCAATCCTTCGACGCAAGCAGGTCGAAACGCGCACGGGGCTTTCGCGCAGCACGATTTATCAGTACATCAAGGACGGTGTGTTCCCGACGCCCGTGCCGCTTGGGCCGCGCGCGGTCGGGTGGCTCGAGTCGGAGGTGAGCGAGTGGATCGCCGGGCGGGTGAAGGTTGCCCGCGACGGTGGCCGGCAGTTGGCGTAGCGAATCGCATGAATGGCTGGCGACGGAATTGCAGCGGCCGGGCGGCCGCGCTTGGCTACGGGCCCCGCCACCGCCGAGGTTATTGACCGGTTTCGACGAACTACGCCGCGCGCCGCAAGGGCTGAACCGCGGGGGTGGGCTTCTGCGAAGCCTGCCAAAGATCCCACTTCGTCTGCCCGGCAAGCCATGACTCGGGCGTCGTGCGGGTCAGCAATCCGATGCGGATGGCCATGTCCGCAGAGATGCCGGACCGCCCATTCAAGACGCGGGACAACTGGACGCGCGAAACGCCCAAGCGTCCGGCGACGGCATCCACCGTCATGCCTTCGGGGAAAAACTCCCGGAGAATCTCCCCGGGATGCGGCGGACTGTGCATGCGTGCCATAACGTGCTCCTAGTGATAGTCCTGGTAATCGACCAGGATGGCGTCCTTGCCTTCGAATAAAAACGTGAGCCGCGTATTGCCATCGACCCACACGGCCCAGTGGCCTTTCAGGTTGCCTTTCAGCCCATGCAATCGCCAGCCCGGCGCATCCATGTCACTTGGGACGCTTGCATCATCCAGACGAGAGAGCATGAGGCGCAGCCGCGGCTCATGCTTGGCCTGAATGCCGGCCCTGGATCTTTTCTCAAAATACCGACGCAGGCCCTTGTGCCGGAAGCTCTTGATCATGGGCGCACTGTATCATGTAACGTAGCATGTTACAACGCGTCGCTTCCAGCGCGCGACCACCAGCTCGCCGGCCCCATTTCCCTTTATCTGCTTGCGGTGGCCGACTGCGGCGAGCGCAAGACCACCTGCGACGCGATCTTCAGCCCGGGCCTGTGCGAATGGGAAACCGGGCGGCACCAGGAAATGGCCGCCGAGATCGCGACGTGTGAAGCGGCCGGCGCGGTGCACGAAGCGAAGAAGGCGGGCATTCTCGAAGCGATCAAGCGCAAGCGGCGCCGGGGGCAGGACACGGCGGGCGAGGAGTGCGAACTACAGAAACTCGCGGGCCATGCGCCGGTACCGCCGCTCGTTCCGCGGCTGCTCTACGCCGATGCAACACCAGAGGCGCTCGCCCATGCACTCGCCACCGGCTGGCTGAGCGGCGGCGTGCTCTCAGCCGAGGCCGGCGCGGTGTTTGGCGCGCACGGCATGGGGCAGGACACGATTCTGCGCAACCTTGCGCTCCTCAACGTGCTGTGGGACGGCGGCGAGAGGGCAATCGACCGGCGCTCCAAGCCGTCGTTCCTGTTGCGTGGCCGGCGGCTCACCTTCGGGCTGATGGTCCAGCCCGAGGCCTTGCGCGGATTCCTTGAGCGCGCCGGCACGCTGCCGCGCGGCACCGGCTTCATCGCGCGTTTCCTGATCGCGTGGCTTGGCAGCACGCAGGGCACGCGTGCGTACCGGCTGGCGCCCGAGGCGATGCCGCATGTGGAGCAGTTCGGCAAGCGCATTCGCGCGCTGCTCGATCAACCGCTCGCGACCGACGAGCGCAACAGCCTCACCCCGCCCGTGTTCGATCTGTCGCCGCAGGCGCGCGCCGAGTGGATACGCTTTCACGACGAGGTGGAGCGCGAGTTGGGCGCGTTTGGAAAGTTTCGTGGCGTGCGCGACGTGGCGGCGAAGGCCGCGGAAAACGTCGCCCACCTGGCGGCGCTGTTTCGCGTGCTGGAGCACGGGCCGGCGGGAACGATCCGCGCCAAGGAGATCGCCGCTGCCGGCCAGATCGTGGCCTGGCATCTGACCGAGGCGCGACGGCTTCTCGCGGAACTCGACACGCCGCCCTCGCTCGCCGCGGCGATCCGGTTCGACGCCTGGTTGCGCAATGAGGCAACCGCCAACGGCACCGACCGGGTGCCGGCGAAGCGGATCTACAGGGAAACCAAACTGCGCGGTCCGAATTGCGTCCGCGACAGCCGGGACTTGCGTGCCGCGCTAGCCATTCTCGCCGAGCGTGGGCGGGCGCGGATGGAGGAAGACGGGTGCCGGCGGACCGTGGCGATCAATCCGGCGCTGCTTTCCGGGCGGGAGTGAGCGCCAAGGACTGGATTTCGGCGCCGGAGGGGGCTGCTACTGTTGCTACCGTTCCACTCGTGCAACCCCTGATCGGTAGCAAGAGTAGCAAGGGTAGCAGGGGGTATTGATTGAGCAATCCAGATCACCACCCATGTTCCCTCGCGGTTTTTGGTGGCTCCCGACCCGCGTACCCGGCCAGGTGCCAAGCCGCCGTAATGTCCAAGCTTGACATTTCTTGATATAATTCCCGTTGTCTTGGCTCAAGGATGAACACCACATGGGCATGAACGTCAATCTCACACCGCAGTTGGAAGAGCTTGTCCGCTCGAAGGTGGCTTCCGGCCTCTATACGTCGGCCAGTGAAGTCGTGCGCGAGGCACTGCGACTGCTGGAAGAGCAGGACCGGACCAGGGAGGCAAAGCTGGAGCAGCTGCGCGGCGAGATCCGCCGCGGGTTGGACAGCGGCCCGAGCGAAACGTGGGATGCCGAGACCGTCAAGCGAAAAGCGCGCACCCGTCGAGCCTCCAAGCCAGCGGCCGTGTAGATGCCGCGGGTCACGCGGCGGCCGCTTGCAGAGGCCGACCTTCTCGAAATCTGGGACTACATCGCCGCCGACAGTCTTGCCGCCGCCGATCGCTGGGTGGACCGTCTCGACGAGCAGTTCAGGATGCTGGCG
>Ga0163147_10006375_pt1 | contig 13853 bp, 20 predicted proteins | sample OliLakLV19MP6G1_FD_148597 | JGI IMG/M metagenome (GOLD analysis project Ga0163147, IMG submission 148597) | Freshwater microbial mat bacterial communities from Lake Vanda, McMurdo Dry Valleys, Antarctica- Oligotrophic Lake LV.19.MP6.G1 | ecosystem: Environmental > Aquatic > Freshwater > Lake >...
CCAGTATTGGGAGTATGATTGGTTTGAATTTCATAGAATTTATTTGCAGATAATTTATAGATTCTCCTTTTATAGTTTTTGGTTTTCAGAAAACCGCATTGTGCGGATGAATGAGAACCTTTGGAGAATAGGTCAAGAGCTGCTCTGTTTAAATTCCAGGTCTTCAGTCAGTCAGATTACGCAGCAGATGGCCGAACGTTGCAATGGGAGCAGAGAGCTTCAGCAGGTGAAGGGATAAAAGTCCAGCTTTATTTTCGCTTCCAGTCGGTGGTGGTGGTCCGTAGCGATGGTTTTTCCACATGCTTTCCCGTTAATTCCCGTTTGCTGGTTAGAATTTAAGATTTCTAGCATTTTGGGTGATGGTTGGCAGTTTGTTGGCTTGGTATTCTCCCAGGTTTTCTTTGAATTTATCATATTGGTTAGTGACATTCCATTCTGTTTTGAGTCTCCATGCTAGTTTTAAAGCTTGTGAGATAAGTCTCCCGAGTCTATTATTTGCTTGGAGGAATGGTTGTACGGTTGTGAAGAACAGTGGAATATCGTCGGTGGTGGTTTTCATTTCGTTATAGGTTTCTTTAGATATTCCGTAGGGGTTATCGAGGTTTGTTTTGATTTTGTTGTGTATGGTTCCCAATTCTAGTAGCCAGTTTCTCATAATTGCTGGTATTAGTTGTGGTGGAGGTGCTTGGCACAGGGTATTATCTGCTGGAGTGGTTCTATAAACTCCTAATCTGCCTCTGGTTACGCCATTTCCATCTATTTCATTCGTAGGGTCATCGAGTATAGGTGCGAGCATTTTGATATGAGTTTCTTTAATCCAGAAGGCGGCTTGTTCGGATCTGAATTTATTATTTAGTTGGGTTGCATCTCTTACTGGGAAGTCTTGTTTATCTATAAGAGAGGTGAGGTATGTAAAAGCTAGGAGGTGTCCTAGTGCGTGGGGGTGTTTTTTGGTTTTCTGGGCAGTCCCCATAATATCAGAGATGGTGCAGGGTATTTTCTCTACTAGGTGTGTCTGGAGTATAAACTGGAAGACATCTTGTTGCAGAATAGTTTTAATTGGCATGAGGGTTTTATCGGGTTATTGGGTTATTTATGGTTAGCAGGCATGATTATCATTTCAATATACGCTCTGCTTATATTGAAATGATTATGGGGGTAATCCTTTATTTATTTTTATTTGGTTGGTATGGGTCGGTGGATGGGTCGGTGTGTGAAGTAGGATGGGTCGGTGGATGGTGGGTAGTTTTCATAATCCGCGGGAGGAATTGGGTGGTGTGTAATTCGTTCATGCACTTGACAGCGGGAACGAGACAATATATCTTAGCGAGTGTTCGCTAAATCGAAATCCGCGGGCAAGTAAGCGTGTTTGAAATATAACTCTTTACGGTTTCAATAGAAAGGAACCTAGAAATGGCAACTGCAACTGTTAGTCGTTCCGTTAAGTCCGTTAAGTCCGTTAAGTCCAAGTACAAGAATCTGGATGCCGTTATTTCGGCTGGATTGCTTGACCTTCCTGCTTCATCTCGTCGTCGGCTTGCGATTGGCCGGGGTGGAGCCCTTCGTATTCCCCGCAACTACATTTTGTTGGATGGTGCGGTTACGGAGTTAAAGGTTCGTTTTGACGCTGGGGACGTTGTTCCGAATCCGTTTAACCGTTCGGTGGTGTTTTACATTTTTGAGTCATTGAAGGCTCTCGGCGTAAATCGCAATCATAATTTGGTTCGGGTTTTGGATAAGTTCAAGGAACTTACGAGTGTAAAGGAAACGAAGGATGAGTCTGATAAGACATTTTGGCAGCGCTGGAAGAACAAAGAGCAGCGTACTGAGAATGGCCGGGACTATCTGGGTCGTTTCGAGCAGGTTTTGTCGGTTAATCAGCGTTTAGGTGGCTTTAACGCTCCTGGTCGTAAGTTGATTGACCTTGGTACGAAGGTTCTTGGTACGGCTGGGGTTACGTTCGATATTGTTTACGGCAAGAATGGCAAGGATGTTATGGTTCGTTTGAACACTAACTCGGATACGCCGGTTAATGAGACAAAGCGTTCTGGTGCTACGGTGGAGCAGCAAGCTGAGGCGGTTGGTGTCGTTGTCGTTGATGAAACGGCTGAAACGGCTGAGTTTGAAGAGGCGGTTGAAGAGGTTGAAGAGGCGGTTGCTGTTTAAGGATTGCCTGACAGTCAATGTTGTTCTACCCCTTCCCTTGTTGAAGGGGTAGAACAACCATCTGGTTCTTTGCTGACCGACTGACGGGACCTATAGACCCATCCTAGTTAGACTGTTGGAAATCTCGCGGTCAAAAAGTAAAGAACAACTTCCATGAATACCGCCAACACCCTAAAGGAAGGAAGGAAGGAAGCCATGACAGAATTAGAACATCCCGCTATCCTGGTATGGCGATTCTCGGACGCTCCTGATGAATATAAGAAACTAAGTCGTCACGGTGGTGATGAAGATTGGGTCGCTGTTGTTCCTCCTGAATATGCTGGACAGTGGATCGGTTGGATTGAGTCTCAGATGTTTGGTGGGTGTGATACCAGTTCTCACGATTTAGAAAACGGTAGCAAAGTGTTTATCGGGGCACACGCATAATCCTGGAAAACGCGTTTTGGCAGAGTAGCCATATTTAACCCCGTTTCTGGGAAACCAGGAGTGGGGTTAAATTGTTTAACTGGCACGAATAAATCCGCGGGCTGAAGGAAGATAGATAGGTAGTGGGTAAAGACTACTTTTTAATTTGGAGATTTAATGAAGCCTGGACGCAAGAGTTTAACTACGATGAAGCCTGAGTTTGGTGTTTCTCGTAAAGCTCGTATTGCTGCATTGATAGGTAGTGGTATGACGTTGCCTGCCTGTTGGCGAGCAATGGAGGCGGAATATCCTCAGACAATAAAGGATGACAGTGTTCGTAAGGAGCTTTGTTTAGAGCTTGGGATTATAAGTCCTGCCTACGATGCCGTTGAGCGTGACAATCTTGGCAAGGCGATTCGTCAGGTTAAAGGCTTGATGATAAAAGAGAATGCCGAATTGGAGACTCTGTTAGAGGAGGTTGGTGCTGGTGACGCTAAGTCTCCGGATCAGATTGAGTTTGTTAATCGCAAGCGTTTTGACTCGGGTTTGGCGGGATTCAATTACATTTATGGTCAGACCATTTATATGTGGTTGGTTGATGATCCGGATGGGAATTATGGGGATGTAACGTTTATGAAGAAACTTAATGGGGTGGAGGTTGAAAAGACTGAGCGTATGATGTTGGATGGTCGTTATAAAAAGGGGGATTGGGTGCATAAAGATCAGGGAGTGGGTGATAATTGGGTAGCTACTGTTGAGTCGGATGCGATAATTGAGCATGGGATGCCTGAGTCGTTTTTATCATTATGGGGTGGTAGTCCTGGAGTTGGCAAAACCAGGCTGGCAATTGCTTTATGTAAAGCGTTGAATAAGAGTGGTTATGGGACTTTGTATTTTAATGGGGAGGCTGATCCGCAGGACTTTCGTGGTTGGCTGGGGGCTGACGTTGATTCTGATTTGTTTCGGTTAGTATCTGGCGAGATGATTCGTACAGAAAAGGCTGTTGAGCAGATTTACAAGTATCGTCCTCGGGTTGTGATTGTAGATAGCATTCAGATGTTAGCGGAGGCGAAAAAGGGTCGTAATGGGGAGATTAGGGCGATGTCGGTCTTTAAGCAGTTAAAGTCTGATGATGATGCAGGCAATCCGCATATTATCTTCATTAGTCAGTTGAATAAGAAAGAGGAGCTTGCTGGTAGTCGATATTTGGAGCATATGGTTGACTTTGCGGCTCGTGCGGTCAAGGTTGAGGGTCGTATTGGGGAGTTTATGTTTGAGTGTCCTCGCAAGAACCGTGGTGGCCCCACGCCTCGTCGGTTGCGCTTTAAGCATACTTCTGGCACGGTTTTATGTACGTCTACTGGAATGAATGATGGTCCTTTGTATAAATACATTCAGCAGACTGACAATCCAGTTTTGATAAATGGCATTCTTCCGCCGGCATTTTGATTGTTTTTGCGTTGTTTTATGGTATAATGACTATTATCAATGACTTCCACTGTTAGAAAATAGGTTCATTGATAATAGTCTGTCTAATGCAGTATGTTCTGTTTAGGCAAGTCAGGTAATCCTTCACGCGCTTTTTAGCGTTTACAGGAGAAGTTATATGAGTCAGTCAGTTGTTCCAGAGCATGTGTTGCTGGGTTTGGAGTCTGTGAGTTCGGTTATGGATAGGTTAACCCATCGGGCAAAGCATACAGAGAATCTGGATGTTGATCGGGTTTTCGATTTAGGTTTACGGTATGAGGATCAGTCTCCGTCTCGTTCTCGGTCTGGTTATTACGCTCGCATTGCAGGTCGTGATATGCGATTGACAGATGGTGCGATTAAGACGGCATGTCGTCAGATCAAGGTTCGTGACAGTCGTTTTTATTCCCAGTTTGCGGATAAGAACAAATTTGTTCGGGATTTGCATGAGGGGATTGATTTGGGTACTCGTAAGGAAAAGGGGGTTTTGGTACGGCATAATGGCTTAGAGGTGACAGCTATTCTGCCTCGTGACTATGTGATTAAAGATTCTGTTGAGTTATTGGGTGATTTTCTGACTCCATTGGAGCAGAATTTGGGTAAGCCGTTGGGCATTTATTCTATTGAGCAGGGGAATGGGGATAAGTGTTCGTATCGGGTGGTAATGGGGAACAACATTATGAAGGATGTTGACACTCGTTTTGGTCAGTTTATGATGTTTATTTTGACGACATCTGATCATGGGTTACAGGACACGGAAACGGCGTTGGGTTTGTACCGTTCGGTTTGTACGAATTCGGCTCTTCGTGAGGAAGATGTATCTTCTTGGAACCACAAAACGTCTGCTGGAGCGTTTTATGATAAGGCGGCACGTTTGATTGAGTCTACTGGTGTATTTGCTGATCAGTATGGTCAGATTTTTGGTGAGTTGTTAAACACTAGGTTGGATGTTCATGCTCAGGATTTGCTTAGTGAGTTTCAGCGGGCTGAGTTGATTAGTCGTGCCCATTACGACATTGCTAAATTGCGAGCATCGGAGCCTACGGAGGATGGTCGTGAGGTTGAGACGCAGTATGACTTGTTTAATGCGTTGACTCGTGCGGCTCGGGATTTGCCTACTATTGAGCAGCGTGAGCGTGCGGAGCAATCGGCATTGCAAATCTTTACTTATCCTGGAGGCATTCGGGAGGTTTTGCGCTTAAACGAGCATCGTGAGAAGGTCAGTTTATTGGCTAACTGACTTCATCAAGCATCTTTCCTATGCGGCCCCAAAAGCCAAGACTCTTCCCCTCTTCCGCGCTTATTTTTGAACGGCTTCAATGATGGCTTGTTACGGATGGCTTGTTACGGATGGCTTGTCACGGGTTAGCGGGCATGGATGCTTTTCCATGTCCGCTATTTTTTTACCTATAGACAAATTCTTTTCTGGGTTTTCTTTCAAAAACTTTATTAGTTCTGAGAATATGACTCTACCCTTATTGGGACGTATTATAGAATGATTTCAGTGTAAGTGGGGTAAAAGCAGTATAATGATTAAATCGTGGAAAAGCGGTTAAATATGCAAACGGAAACGGAAACGGATAATCGCATTGTTCATGTTGTTGGTCCAGACATTGACCGTGAGTTGGTAAAAACCTTAACAGAAGGGGATAGGATTTTAGTTGAGATGAACGGTGTGAGGGTATTTACGACTCATTATTGCACGCTGGTAGCGGATGAGCCTTGGCGTGTTAAGAGCAATACCAGTTTTGCATTGACGATTGAGCATCCGTCGATTAAGCACGATTTGATTTTGCCTTACTCTGCTTTGTTAAAAAGTTCTTTGGTAGAGCCTGCTGTTTTTGTTATTGATGACAGGTTTTTTAGTAAGTCTGGTCCTTTGTATGTGATATTGCAGTTTATATCATATCGCATGAATTTTGTTGATGTAGGGGGTGCGTTTAAGTTGGACTATGACGTTAGTGTGTTTGATAGCATTTTAGCAGATTCAGATGCTCGTCGGGCGGTGTTGCAGAAGATATCTCAAAGGTTGGGGAAGTTTAAGCATCCTGGTTGGGGTTATAGGTCTTTGTGTCGGTTTGCGTTAAGGGCATCAGTTCGGGTAAAGGTAATTGAGGCATTTAGGAATCGTGATTGGCCTATAATCATGGAACAGTCTGTGGAAACCATAAAGCGTATAGCATCTGAGTTGGCTTGGATTGGTCATTTCAGTCGTTTGAGTGAGGACATTGATTTTGGTCCGGCAATAGATGATCTTCCCACGAAATCCGCGGGCTAAAAGCAATTTTAAGATTTTGAAAGAATGTCGAGATGCGGCAAAACCCTTAGTTGAGCATATTTATTTATGCTTTCTTCGGTGCGCCAACATTCTCGTCTAATGCAAAACCCATGCGTGGCGAGGTATTGTTCCAAGCCGCAAAACTGGTGCGCTTTAACTCTTTTGGAGTTTTATTATGGCTGCAAAAGCTGCTGCTGCTGTCGATCCCTTCGCTGCTGCTACGAAGAAAACGACTTCTACTCTGAAGTCGAAGTCCCCCATTTATGTTGCTGCTTCTCTGGCTGGCCTGGATGGTAAGGTCATTTATGAGAAGTCTGACATTATCTCCGCCATTGAGAACTTTGCTAAGGGCCATAAGCTCGAGGAGCAGGGTAAAGCGATGAAGGAGCAGGCTCGCCCGGTTGCGACTACTGGGGCCAAGTATCATTTTACTCGGGATTGGGTACAGGCACGAACTCGTCCTGAGAGCCCGAAGTACGTCACGAATGACATTGGTGATGGGGTTTACTTGTCTGTGTCGTTTAATGACGCTTCGAGAAAGCTAGATGACGCTGGATTTAATCAGCTTGCCGCATTGATTGGACAGAAAAATGCTGAGGAAAACGTTATTCGTCGGCATAATTTCTTCATTAACCCTGATTCGCTGTCTAATTCAGCTAAGGTGATGAAGAATGGCAAGGTGGCTGAACAGAACGTGATGGATGCTATTAAAGAGGCCTTGCAGGAAAAGTTTGGCCCATCGCCGGAAGTTTTGGCTGGTTTGTTTCAGGCTGTTGAGATATTTGAAACGAAAAAGGGCTTAATTGATAAAGGGTTGGAGTTTGTTGCTCCTGGAAAGACTGCTGCTGACGCTGAACGGTTGGCTCATTTTCTTGAGGTTGTACGGACCACCATTGCCTTGAAGCCTGGAGGCGAAAAGAAGGAGCCTTCTAAGTAATTCCTTGAAAGCGGCTGGACTTAACGGTTCGCCGCTTTTTTTGTTATCCACTGTTGAATTGTCGTGTATTTATGAAGTACCCCTATGCTAATGCTAAAGCATAGGGGTTTTCCAGCCGTCCCAAAGGATAAAACAGAAAGGCGACGATTCTTTATTGGAAGAATCGTTTGAATAATTCGATGAAATGTCGCATTTGTGGTCGAACTGATTTTCATAATAATAATATGTCAAGGGGCATCCATGAGTCGGTTCATTATCGTCGTGGGGAGATTGAATGGACTGGGCCTAAGCCGAGAGTTGGGGGTCGTCCGTTTATTTTTACAGCGTTGGGGAAGTCTGTATTTCCTAACACCGAATTATTGCCAGATATCTCGCAACCTAACACCGAACACGAATTAGATGCGATTGGTCGTAAGCGCATGAAGTATAGTGGCCAGCCGTGTGAGGTTTGTGGGAAGACTGGTTTTTCTAGTACAACTGGTTTATTTACTCATCGCAACTGGCACGTTCGTAATGGTGAAGCAAGGTGGGAAAAGGTTGGGAGTGTTAAAAACCTGATTAAAATTACAACTGATACACCAACAACTCTAACACCGAATCAATCGAATCAATCGAATCAATCGAATCAGATTGATATTATTGACGAGGTGGCTCTCATTGCTGCTGACAATGCTAAATCTGCGGCGGCGTTGCGGAGTTTGCAGAGTGCATTGGTTTTATTGCAGGTTGCTCAGGTTGTGAATGAAATGAGTCCTGAGCAGGCGTTGCAGGTTATTGGGACGTTGAGGACAATCGGTAAGGTGAGGAGATAATGGCGCATTCACGGACTCAACCGCGGCGTGTTGACTTTTATTTTGAGGCTCAGGATTTCCAGGTGGTAATGCTTGGCAGTTTGGGTTTTAGTAATTTGGCGATTTGTGATATAACTGGTCTTACTGTTGGTCAGGTAATGTATCGTTTGATGAAGACCGAGCGTGGAAAACGAACTGGGGAGCGTTCAAGTCGGATGAAGTATAGGAATGGGGATGGTGATATAGCGAAGGCTGTATTAACGACTGTGGCAGCAAAGAATGGCATTGTGAGCAAGTCTGTAGTAAAGCATCTTGATAGGAAGGGTTTGTATACACCGAGGTGAATAAGTGAGCAGTGTCACGGTCGTGGTCATTGTCACGGGCACAGTGAGGAAGGGTCACGGTCTTAATGAGGATGATTCAGAGACAAGCAATGGCATGGCCTATGTCACAGTCACGGTCTAGGTCAGGGTCATGGTCACAGTCATTGTCATGGTCTAGGTCACGGTCAGGGGCACGATCATGGTCTATGCCAGGGTCAGGGTCATGGTCAGGGTCATGGTCACGGTCAGGAAACAGATGAGAATGATTCAGAGACAAGCAATGGCATGGACTGCTAGGTCAGGGTCATGGTCATTGTCATGGTCATGGTCAGTGTCAGGGGCAGGGACAGGGTCATGTTCATGGTCATGGGGATGGTCATGGTCACGGTCATGGTCATTCGAATCAGATTGATATTGACGAGGTGGCTCTAAGTGAGCAGTGTCACGGTCGTGGCACGGGCACAGTGAGGAAGGGTCACGGTCTTAATGAGGATGATTCAGAGACAAGCAATGGCAATGTCATGGTCTGTATCACGGTCATGGTCTAGGTCATGGTCATTGTCATGGTCTATGTCAGGGTCATGGTCATTGTCATGGTCATGGTCAGTGTCAGGGGCAGGGGCCGGATTATCATGGTCGCGGTCATGGTCAGGAAACAGATGAGGATGATTCAGAGACAAGCGGGGTCTATGGCTCGGTCATGGTCATGGTCATGGTCAGAGTCAGTGTCTAGGTCAGAGTCATGGTCAGTGTCATGGTCAGGGTCACGGTCAGTGTCATGGTCATGGTCATGGTCACGGTCATGGTCATGGTCACGGTCATTTTCATGGTCATGGTCAGAAAACAGATGAGAGGGGCACAGTAATGAGGATGATTCAGAGGCAAGCAGCAGTGCCACGCTCTATATCATGGTCAATGTCATGGTCTAGGTCAATGTCATGGTCAGTGTCATGGTCAGGGTCAATGTCATGGTCATGGTCTATATCACGGTCAATGAAAATGACAACAGGAAACAGATGAGGATGATTCAGAGACAAGCGGGGTCTATGTCAGGGTCATGGTCAGGGTCATGGCCCTGGTCAGTGTCACGGTCAGGGGCACGGTCACGGTCATGGTCACGGTCATGGTCACGGTCATGGTCATGGTCACGGGGATGGTCATGGTCATGGTCATTTCCGCGGATTTGATTTAATCCGTGATGGATTATGCAACCGTATACAAAGTTTCAATTTATCTACCCGCCTCGGTGTGAAACGAAGATTCCTTATGAGATTGATAGTCCTGTCTTAAAGATGTGGAAGGGTTTTCCCGACGCTATTGCTCAATACAAATTAAATGGCAATCGGAATGTCATTTATGTTTCACCGAGTGGGGACATTGAATTTTGGAATCGGCATCAGGAGAGGCAGAAATATATTATTCCAGATGTAATGGCTGCTCAGATTCGGAAGTTTTCTCCTTTGGGGCATTGGACTATTTGGGACACCGAGTTATTACATACGAGGACCAAGCACATTAAAAATACCTTATATTTTTATGATTGTTTGGTTTGGGAGTCGCAGTATTTGATCGGGCAAACATATTCTGAGCGGTTTTCTATTGTTCAAAAATGTTTAGGTGATCGGTTTGCCCCGTTAGATTCTAATATGTTTATTGATAACATTTACATAGCTCGAAATATACCAGTTTCCGGATGGGATTTAGCGGCCAAGGAAACAAAAATTCAAGAGATGATGGTTGGGAAGGATTTTTGCGAGGGGTTGGTTTTCAAAAGGACTGGCAATATCAGTCGTTTAGCATATGGCTATCAGGAAGTTAATAATGGTGGCTTTATGTGTAAGACACGAAAACCAACAAAAAATTCTCAGTTCTAGCCTTGACAATCTTGTTGGGGTCGATATGGTATTAGGTTAGGGCATTTCTATATTATAGGAGGAACAAAGTAGGATGGGTCAGCACGTAACAAAGATGGGTCAGGCACGTATTGAAGGAGCTATATATATGCAGGACTATTTACGAAAAATAGCAAATCGTTTGGCTGAAAAATCTGAGCAGGCAAGTGTTAATTTTCTAGCGTTTATGAGTGAAGTCGAATCTCAATGCGATGATGATGATGATGTATTGGGAGATGATGTTGTTGCGACAACGTTGGAATCAGACTTACAGGATATCCAGAAGCAGAAGTTGTCTGATTTAGAGGAAGAAGTAAAGAAGCATTATAAGTTGCCGGATGCGGTAATGGCTGTTGCTGTTTTGGGCGAAAATGATATAAACGTTCAGGGTAATTTTGGTTTTACCAAATTGCATGAGGCGGTTATGGATAACGATTTGGTTGCGGTTATGGATCTGGTTTCAAAAGGGGCAGACCGTACTATTAAAGACAAATCTGGTCATACTCCGCTGGACAAAGCTGGACGGCTTGGAAACGCTGATATCATAAACCTATTGTCCTCTTAGCAAAGTAGGATGGGTCTAAATGAAGAAAAATGCCGCATAAGTTTGCGGCATTTTTCATTTCCGCGGGACAGAATCAGATTAAGAATAACAGAATCAGAGTAACAGAATCAGAATAATTTCAAGGAGCTTTTATGTCGATTGATATTGATATTGCGGATGATAATTGCACAATTGCTAAAGGTATTGTTGATTTCGCTGGATCTACTACAGACAAGAATTCAATTATTGCAAGAGTCATTGAGAATTTTTTGGATGCGGCTCCAGTTGATAGCGATTTGCGGATGTTGGTGCTCAAGCGTGCGGTAAATGGCATACCTGGCTTGGAGATTATTAACTCAGAGGAAGAGGAAGAGGAAGAGGAAGAGGAAGAGGAAGAGGATGAGGATGAGGATGAGGATGAGGATGAGGATGATGGGGGTGAAGATGAGGACGATGAAGAGGATGATGAGGACTTAGAAGAAGATGAAGATGCTGTATTAGCTGAAGGTGTTACTAAGCAGATTTTAGCTTTAACTGCTGACAATAGCGAACTTTATCGCCATTACACAACCAAGCCCAGGTACATGCAATTCGTGAAAGATATGCTCTCTGCGGGGTTAAGTTTACGCCATTATCAGGGGCGGGATTTCTATAATGGGCCAGCAGTTGCTGTGGACAGTATTCACACCGCATTGCAAGTGACAGGGGTTGCTTGCAAGTGGGATAATCTTGGTTTACAATACGTTGTATACCCAAAGTAATTTTCCGCGGTTAAAACGGCTATCGCAAGTTCCGGTCGTTTAACAAAGGAGCTTGAAATGACTACTGTTGAAGTGGAGCCTACTCCCACCGTTACGAAGCCTTTCGATTATGAAGCCTACCTCAAACACAGTCTTGGCAGCCTGACGGGGTGCAAGATTGTTGTCCGCAAGCTAAGCGAAACAAAGTTCCGTGTTAATTGGTATAACCGGGAAAATAATAACATTCAGAAGTCACTGTATGTTGTTTGCGAACTCGCGGGCAATGGCGAAGTGATTGTTACTACACCGAGACAGTAACACTCTTGGATTTTGGATTTTACTTTCACTTTGGAGCAGCAAAATGTCTATTGATAAAACGTCTATTGAGAACGACAGCGAGAACCCCTTCGGCACTGACAAACTCGATTGGTTTAAGAATTATATGGAGGAGAAAAATAAACTGGAGAAGGAAAATAAAGTAGTCTTAAAGGGTATTTGCTCAGAGCTTTATGCAAAGGGAGTAACCACTATCTCAATGACTTATGATGGTAGTGGAGATTCTGGAGAGATTGATAGTATTGCCGCAAGTGATGGGGATGGCAAAAACGTTGAACTTGCTGACGATACATCAGTCAAGCTAAAGGATTTGTTAGAGGTTTTTTTGCCGGATGGCTGGGAAATCAATGAAGGTTCATACGGTGAGATGGAGATTACGCTACCGGAAGGCAAGCTACACATCGACCATAGCGAGCGCATTGTTGAGACCAATAGTTCGGAGATTGATTTTGATTTGGAGCTTTAACGGGCGTCAAACGTTGATAGAAGCGGCTTTATTTTTCCGCGGATAAAAAGCACTTGTGAGATTGCATGTCAAAACCTAACATTCATGCTAAATCTTCTGCTAGACGCTATGGCGGGTTGCCAGAAGAAATATATCGACATCCATAATTGGTTTGATGAAACCAAGAGCTGGATTCCAGATAATCGGCACAGAGCCATTCGGCATCATGCTGAGGGAATTTTTCAAGCGACTGAGTTTTTTGGTGAAACCAGAGTAAACAGCGAAGGAAGAACATATCACGTTCGTGATATTGGCGAACAGCATTGCCGAGAGGATTTTGGGGGGTTTATTCCTTGCGCTGCGGATTATTTATCTGCAATGGAATCTGAACCCTGGATGTCTGCGGTACGCGGCACGTTTCCGCCGTCTGCGAGGAAACTTGGGGCTGCTAAGCGGGCCATTGCGGAATCCGAATCCGAATCCGCGGCAGAAGCAGCGTGTTCGGCAATAATGAAAGAGAATGGAGATTAACTATGGCAAAGTTCTATGTAATCAGTAAGGTGTCTTTTGAGTATAACGACGAGATTTACCATACTGGTGAAGACGAGACATATCAAACACCGAGTCAAGTATATCTCGATAAAAAGAAAGCGAAGGAAGCTGCTCACCTTCTTGAGTTAAAGGAGTGGAAAGGGCTGGATCTTTCGTCTTACTGCTATAACTGGAACGAGATTGTTTCCAGAAGCCTTGGCGATGATGCCTTGGCAGTTGAATTGGCAAAGATTTTCTCTTCCTCTCGGGCGACAAGGCCAAGCACCTATGAAAAGCGTAAGCAATCTTTGGACAGTATTTTTGCAAGTACCTTAAAGGGCACGGCTTTGGTGAAGGCTGTAGAGGCGGCTTTGGAGGAAGAATTTCCAGATGGCGATAATGAAGTTAAACTTCCTCAAGTTGATTTGGATAGCTGGTCTGTTCCGGAGGATGCTACAGTTGGGCAGATTGAACAGTGCATGAATCTCTTTACTCTGCGATTCTTTGTAGTTAATGAAGTCTTGATGAGTGAAGATGCCTTTGGATAGCCGTTTCCATGAGCGGGATACAATTAGCAATGTATTTGTCGTATTTTATTGTCGGCGGTTTAATAGGGTTTTTTTTGACCTTATGGCCGTATAAAATACGGGCAAACCGCATGGAGTGGGCGTTCGGCAACAGGCACGAATGGGGTGGCGTCGAGATTATTCTTTTTGGGTCTTTTTGGTTGCCTTTATTTATTCTGGTATTTTGCCTGACGATAAAAGATAAAAGGGCAAAATTTCGCGGACGAAATTAAAGTGAGAGATTTAAGAGACCCATCGGCAAATCAGATATAGGAGTCATGTTATGAGCACTATTTCCGCAACCCCCGCGAAACTCAAGTCCGGGGAATGGGGCGCTCGCGTTGAGTCGGCGGTAAAAATCGGCGACAAAATCAAAATCACGACCAAGGGCGGGAAATCGTGGGAATCCGCCGTCACGCAGGTCATCTGGAC
>Ga0163147_10006378_pt1 | contig 13850 bp, 16 predicted proteins | sample OliLakLV19MP6G1_FD_148597 | JGI IMG/M metagenome (GOLD analysis project Ga0163147, IMG submission 148597) | Freshwater microbial mat bacterial communities from Lake Vanda, McMurdo Dry Valleys, Antarctica- Oligotrophic Lake LV.19.MP6.G1 | ecosystem: Environmental > Aquatic > Freshwater > Lake >...
CCTCTGCCCTGACCCGTCGGTTCGGGGCCGTCACGGCGCTCGATTCCCTGACCGTGTCCATTCCCGCCGGCATCACGGGCGTGGTTGGCGCCAATGGCGCCGGCAAGAGCACATTCCTGCGCATTCTGCTCGGCCTGCTCGAGCCTAGCGCGGGTACGGCTACCGTGCTCGGCCACGATGTGGTGCGCGATCGACGGCTCATTCGACGTCTGGTGGGCTACATGCCGGAGCACGATTGCCTGCCTCCCGACACCAGCGCCGCCGAGTTTGTCATGCATCTGGGCCGACTCTCCGGGTTGCCGCCGGTGGCAGCCCGTGAACGGGCGGCTGAGGTGCTGCGACATGTGGGACTGTTCGAAGAGCGCTATCGACCGATGGGGACGTATTCCACGGGGATGCAGCAGCGCGTGAAGCTCGCGCAGGCGTTGGTGCACGATCCGCGATTGCTCGTGCTCGATGAACCGACCAACGGACTCGATCCCGCCGGCCGCGATGAGATGCTCGCGCTCGTGCGGCGCACGGGCAGTGAGTTCGGGATCAGTGTGCTGGTGTCGTCGCACTTGCTGGGAGAACTCGAGCGCACGTGTACGAGCATCATCGCGATTGAACGGGGCACGCTGCGTCATCAGATCGCGGTTGATGCACTCACGAGTGAGATTCCGCAGCTGGCGGTGGAGATTGATGGTGATGCGGATGCTGTCGTCGGGGTTTTGCTGCGCGAGGGATGGGAAATTTCGCGCGACCGCACCGGGTTTGTGTTGACGTTGCCGAGCGGTGAACGGGAGACGGCGGCCCGGGCTGCGGATGCGGTGCGTGATGCGTGCGTGACCTTCGGCGCGGGCTTGTTGCGTCTTGAGCGCGGCCGCACCCGACTTGACGCGCTGTTCGCAGATCATGCGCCGTCAAGCGCGGGCAACGGGAATACCGTACCCGCGAGTGCGAGTGCGAGTGCGAGTGCGAGTGCGAGTGCGGTTACCGCGACACCGGTGCGCGCGACATGACGAGCACGATTCACGATCTCGGCTATCGTCGCTACGACGGCGAACGCTTGTCCACAAGTTCGGCGTGGAACGCACTCTTCGTGCAGGGGATGCGCACGCTGTTCGGATTCGGCCGGCCCGCACGCGCGAAAGCACTGCCGGTGTTTGTGTTGGTGTTCTCGAGTTTGCCGGCGGTGATCAGTGTGTTCATCGCTTCGGAAACCGGCATGCCGGTTCGGCATTCGGCGTACTTTGCGGGTGTCTCGATTCTGTACGTATTGTTCGCGGCCGCGCAGACGCCCGAGCTGTTCAGTCGCGATCAAGCCAATCGCGTCCTGCCGTTGGTGTTCTCCCGTGATCTGTCGCGGTGGCAGTATGCCTCGGCGCGATTGATGGCGGTGATGCTGTCGCTGTTCGTGATGATGATCGTGCCGCAACTCATATTGTGGTTGGGTGGCATCGGCATGGCCGAAGATACGGTGGCCACGTTTCAGGACCGGTGGCCCGTGATCGGTCCGATCCTCGCCGTGTCCACCCTCGGCGGCGTGATGCTGGGTACGATCGCGTCGGCCATCAGCTTTATGACGCCGCGTCGGCACCTCGCAACGGCCGCCATTGTAGGATTGTTTATTGTGCTCGGCGCGGCGACCACTGCTCTGGGTTCTACGTCGGTGGTCGAGGCGAAGACGTCGCAGCTTTTCAATCCGATCATGGTGCTTGATCTGGCCAATCGGCTGTTGTTCGACGAACCCTCGCGCCTGGCCGCACGGGCGGCGGCCAATCCGCTCTCCGTATACGTCGGCATGATTGCCGTGTACAGCGCGTTGTCGCTGGCCGTTGTGTGGTGGCGTTCGCAGAAGGTGGACGCATGAGTGCGCCGGGCATACCCGTACCGTTCGCCGGGGCAGCCGGATCGAAGGCGCCGCTCGTGTTCACCAATGCCTCGCGCTGGTTTGGCGATGTCGTGGCGGTCAATGACATCAGTTGTACAGTGGAATCGGGCATCACCGGTCTGCTTGGTCCCAACGGTGCCGGCAAGACCACGCTGTTGCAGATGGCGGCCGGCTTGTTGCCGGTGTCCGGAGGATCGGTGCGTGTGTTTGGCGCCGATCCGTTCGGTGATGTTGCCACCTACGCCAACGTTGCCCTGGTGCCGGAAGCGGAAGCGGTACCCGGTATGCTCACGCCGCGTCAGTTTGTCACCGCGCGCGCCGCGATGCTCGGCCTCGCGCAGCCGGCCGATGCCGCGCAACGCGCGCTCGCGCGCGTGCAACTCGAAGACTCGCAGGACCGCACACTCGGTGGATTCTCCAAAGGTATGAAGCAGCGTGCGAAACTGGCGGCGGCGCTCGTGCATGAACCAGGATTGGTGCTGCTGGACGAACCGTTCAACGGTCTCGATCCGCGTCAGCGTGCGCAAATGATGCGCTTACTCGAAGCGCAGGCGGAGTCGGGAACTGCCGTCGTGTTCAGCTCGCACATTCTCGAAGAAGTGGAAGGCATCGCGACGCGAGTGTTGGTCGTGGTGGCCGGCCGTCTCGCGGCGAGCGGTGATCACCGCGAACTGCGGCGGCTCATGACTGATCGTCCGCATACCGTACACGTGCGGTCGAGTGATGACCGGCTGCTGGCCGGCGCACTGGTAGGCAATCCGTCCGTGCTTGGTGTGTCGCTCGACGAAAATCGGCTGACACTGCGCGTTACGGATCACGCGGCGCTGGCCCGGGCGCTGCCGGCGGCGGCACGTTCGCATAGTGTATCGCTGTACGAGGTGCGTCCGGCGGATGAGTCGCTGGAGCATGTGTTCGCGTATCTGGTGCAGCGATGAGCGCGACTGTGCCGCCAGCATCAGCGAAATCGACCTCCGCGTCTCTGCCGTCGGCGAGCGCGTCGGGGCGAACCGGCGCGCGCACGGCGGCGATTCTCCGTCTCACCATCGCGCGCACCGTACGTCCCGTGCCGATAGTGATCGGCGCTGTGATCACGGCGCTCCCGGTTGTATTTGCCGCGATCTATCGCGGAACGGGCGGGGACGACGCGAATCTCGCCGAGTTCCTGCTCACGCGATACAACGCGCTCGTGGTGTCGATGCTGCTGCCGCTGGCGGCGCTCGTAACCGCGGCGGGCGCCACCAGCGCTGAGCGCGAAGACGGCACGATTCTATATCTCCTCACAACCACCACTTCGCGTACGCTGCTGGCGATGGTGCGCTGGGTGTTCGCGACCGTCGTCACGAGTGTGATTGTGCTGCTGGCCGTGATCGGTACCGGGTTGGTGTCCGGGAACGGTAGTGATCCCACCGGTGTGATGCGCGCGTTTGCGATCGGGAGCGTGGTGGGCGCGGCCGTGTACTCGGCGGTGTTCCTCGCGTTAGCGGTCTGGCTTCGCCGGTCGCTGCTGGTAGGGCTGTTGTATGTGCTCGTGTGGGAGGGCACGATCAGCGGTCTCGTGCCGGCGATCAAGTACCTGAGCGCGCGACAGGTGCTGCTGGGCATCACGCAGCGATTTGTGCAGCCGGCCGAGCAGGGCGCCGGCCCGTTTGCCACGGTGCCGGGCTTCGGAACGTCGGTGGCGTGGGCAGTCGCGGTTGTGGTGGTCGCGCTGGCGGCGACGGTGTATCGGCTGCGGAAACTGCCCGTCACGAAGCCCAGGTAGTGCGGCGGCGCTTGCCCGGCGGGCCGTGCCGTTTCATCTTGAAGGGATAGGTACGGCGCCGTAGCCAAGTGGTAAGGCAGTGGACTGCAAATCCGCCATGCGTCGGTTCGACTCCGACCGGCGCCTCTGAAAATGTGAAGGCACCTCGATCGCATCCAAAGCGCTCCGTTCTGTTTGAACGGGGCGCTTTGGCGTTGCTGCACGACTTCGCCAATCTGCGCGCCCGGGGACGAGCAGGCAGCATGCGACGGTCACAAACGGAAGTAACAAGGGATGCACGAAAGCGCGGGGGTTCGATCGGCCGTCTTACTTTACTGCCTGTAAAACCTACGCTAGTTTATGCGGGCACGCAGCACGGATCCAGCCACCTTCTTTCGGTATCGACCATGTCCAGCCTCGACAAATTTCTCCTCGCGGCGGCGCTTCTCGCACCGGTGCCGCTCGCCGCCCAGGCGCACGACCACCCTGCGGCAGCTCGGGCGGCGGTGCCACAGAGTGCTGAAGCGCAGCGCGTCTCGCGTGCCATCGAAGCGCTGTTCGCGGCCGCCGAGCGCAAGGATCTCGCCGCGCTCGACACGCTGTACGCTGGCGATAGCCTCACCGTCCTCGAGGGCGCCGGCATGAATCGTGGATGGAGCGACTATCGCGACAACCATCTCGCGCCGGAACTGAAGGAGTTTCAGAACTTCCGCTACCGCCCATTCGAGATCGAGGTGCGCGTCTCTGGTGACATGGCCTGGGCGATGTACCGCTACGCGCTGTCGGCCGACATGAAGGAACGCAAGATTGACGCTGTCGGACGGGGCACCGCGATCCTTGAGCGCCGGGGTAGCAAGTGGGTGGTTCGCCACACGCATACGGCCAGCCGCGCGCGCCGACCGTCTGATCCACCGATGCCGAAGTGACCGTGGGCGCGGCGCGTGGCGTGCCGAGCGCGTCCCCGCGCTGCGTCAGCGCGCTGTAGATTGCTGAGCATGAATACGCACGGGTTGCCGGGCGCCGAGCTGGTCGACAAGGGGCTTCGCGACTTGCGCGAGGGCCTCGAGACGGAAGAATCGCTCCTGGTCTCACTTGCTGCTCCGGCCCTGCGCAGCGTGGGTCTGGCAGTGCCCGCGCCGCTCGTCGATCCGGAGCTCAGGCTATACGGCATGTTGGCGGCGAAGTACGGAGCCGGTGCGCACTCGCGTTACAACGCGCTGGTGCGACGGATCGTGAGCTTTCGACGGGCCGGCGCGTGCGCGAGCTAGTCGACAAATCCCGGATCGAGGCGTTTCTTCAAGCGCTCGCGCGCGAAGCCACCACGGATACCAAGGTCTACCTCGTGGGTGGCACATCGGCCGTGCTCATCGGCTGGCGCCAATCGACCGTTGATGTGGACCTGGTGATGCGCCCCGATTCTGATGCCATGTTACGCGCGATCCCGCGGCTGAAAGAGCGGCTGAAAATGAATGTCGAAATTGCCTCGCCGGATCAGTTTATTCCGGTGCCGGCTGGATGGGAGGAACGCAGTCCCGTGATCGCGCGCATCGGGCGTGTCACGTTCCATCACTACGATTTCACCGCGCAGGCACTCGCCAAGCTTGAGCGCGGACATGCACGAGACCTGGCCGACGTGCAAGCGATGGCGACGGCGGGGTTGATCGGCGGAACGGAAGTTCGACGACAGTTCGCGCTCGTCGAGACACAGTTGTATCGTTTTCCGGCCGTCGACCCAGAGTCGTTCCGGAACGCAGTGGACGCGGCATTTCCGGAGTAGACTTCGCGCGCGAGACACGCGCCGCGCCTGAACAAGCACGCATTCGCGAGTCACCAGACGACGCATGCCCTCCGCCCGCACCATCGACTCCTCGCTCGGCCCGCTGTTCCGCGGGGTGCTCGCGAATGGCGAACGCGGTGGCGAGTTTCCCACCGCGTGTCTGACGGGACCGCAGACGCGCCCGGTAGTCATTGAAGCGCCGGATGCACATTGCTGTGTGCTGGGGATTCGCTTGACACCCGTGGGCGCGTATCGGGTGCTGGCGACGCCACTGCACCACACGGCTGATCTGACGCTTGATCTGAGTGATGTTGTCGATCGCAGCGCAGAGGAGCTCGCGCTCGCTCGCCGGGACGCTGCAACGGTGAGGGCGCGATTCTCGCGCGTCATCGCGCGTTGCGCAACAACGCGGGCCTGTCGCGCACTCGCTTTGTGCAGTTGTTCTGCGAGGCTACAGGGCCGCGCAGCGGTATCCCAACTCGCCAAGTCTGCCCGAATCGGCCTGAGTGACTTTTTTCCAAGACGGCGACGGCCCGCGAGTGCAGGCTGCAGGCATCACTGATCCAGCCCCCTTTCCGGAAAGACGTTCATGTCTGATGCTACGAGCACCGCCCGCTACGCGAATGCGATTGCCTGTCTGTCGTACACGGACGCCCACGCTGGAATTGCGTGGCTGGTGAACACATTTGACGCCGATGCCCGACACGTGTACGACGGACCCGACAACACGGTGTCGCACGCCGAAGTGTGGTTTGGCAGCGCCTGTGTCATGATGGGTTCGCTCAAGGAGAGCAACATGCCGCCGCACCGGGCGGGCGAAGGGTGCGTGTACATCGTGGTGGAGAGCGCCGCGCAGGTGAACGAGCTGTATGAGCGTGTGGTTGCGTCTGCTGCGCGCATCACGATTACACTTCGTGATACGGACTACGGTTCGCGAGATTTCGGATGCCTCGATCCCGAGGGCAACTTCTGGGGGTTTGGGACGTATGCTCCGCTGTGACGGCGAGCGCCAGGCCGCGCGGTCCCGGTTCGCCGAAACCGGGGAGTTCGCGATGGCGAACAGCTGGAAGCGCGCGGGCAGTTGCACATGTGCTTTCCATTTGCCGTCTGCGCCAAACACCGACCATGTGGCGGAACGCTGCGGATACGGGCGCTTCATGGGAATCGGACCCACGGGCACATACGGTCCAATCCAAAGGTCGCCGTTCGTCGCGGCGATAAACTCGCCGAAGAGCGGCATGACATCCGCGAAGCGCGTTTCGCTGCGGAGTCGCGATACGTACGGCGCGCCGCGCGGGCCCGGATTCGCCGCGGTCTCGCTGGCAAAAAAGTCTTCGCGATGCGCGATTGACACTCGCTCCGCCATCACACCGACACGCTCAATGCGAAGCATGTGTTTCCCGAGCGGCGTGTAGCAATCAATCACGTACGACACCGGATACCCGACGCACGCACGGCCGTTCACCACGCCCGCCACCGCCTGCGCGGCGAACACCGCGGCCCGAACGCGGCCGCTGGAACTCCGAACCATTGATTGCTGTGGATAGCGCGCGATGACACGGCTGGACGCGGGCGTGACGGCCAGCAAGCGAACGTAGGACATTGCCGCTTCGCCAACTGAAAGTGCAGACACAGCTTCGGGAATGCGCGAGAGCGCAAGCGTGTCATCAAACATATCCAGTCGTTCGACACGTCGTGCGCCGTTATCTATTCCTCTTGGAATCGATCGCACAAATCGCCCGTCCAGAGAGAACACCGATGCCTTTCCGGCGGCATCCTCAGCCACGAGCCCTGAAGGAGTGCGCCACACTCGCCAGAGATCGCCAATCTCGCCTGGGCCCTGTCCACGTCTGCCCATCGTCCGGATATGTTGACCGCCGGGAAACGCAAACAGGCGCAGTTCACTCGACTGACCATCCCCGACCAACACTCCGTCGCCATCCACGAACAACACGCCGACGACATCGACAAATGATGCCGCACCCGTCGCGCTGGCGCCACCGAGCCGGAGCGTCGCCTCGCCGATGCTCCATGTGGCGGGCGGGAGTGCACCGGATGGGTACCGTACGACCGGAACACCGGCGGCAGGTACAGGAAGCTGCGCAACTGCGCCACCAGGCAGGAGAAGCAGCGCGAATATCGGGCGGTGGAGCAGGGCGGGACGTCTGAATCGCATTGCTCTCAATCTCAGGGCCTCCCCTTTGCCTCGCAAGACAACGGCGGCGACGCGTGTGCAGAACCAGACTCGTCTACATGGGTTCAACTTCTCGCGTTGACGCTGTACAGCGCATTCGTGGCCCGGAACCCAGATTCACGAAATGATCAAACCTTCCGTGGCGATGTGTGCTGCTCTCGCGCTGATCACTGCGAGCACCACGCTGCACGCGCAGGGCGTTCGCGGTGTGGTTCGTGGCACCGACGGCCGCCCACTCGCGGGCGCTGAGGTGCGCGCGGATGTCACCGGGGCGAGCGCGAGCACGGATTCATTGGGACGCTACGCGTTACCGCGTGTGCAGCCGGGCCGAACACCACTGCGCGTGCGGCTCATTACCTACTCGGCCGTCGACACCACGATCGTCGTGCCGCCCTCGGGTTGGGCCGACGTGAACGTGGTGATGACGCGCGTTGCACCAATGCTCGCCGAAGTGCGCGCGCAGGGCATGCAGAACTCATGCGATCATCCGACCGAGGATGGTCAGCAGTCGTATGGGCAACACGAGGCGACCCGGTGTGCGACCGAGCCGGTGTCTCGTGGAGTTCGTCAACGGTCAACCGCCGTTCGTTGAGCTGGCGTGGTGGAATCCGGAAGACGTGGCGGCCGTGGAGTATGACGACGAGTACCGAAAGATCCCACACGCATTTCGCCGATTGCCAATGACGCCAGTCGCACAGCGTCACCGGCGCCGCTACTCCGGCATCGCCTCCAACAGCCGCTTCAAGAGCGCAAAGACGAGGCCGCGATTCGTGTACGTCTGATGGATATCGGCCGAGGTCGTGTTGGTGAACACGATCACGGACCAGCCGCGCTCAGGCGCGATGATATTCGTCGCGAGCCACCCGCCGATTCCGCCCTGCCGCTCCGCGAGTCGAACCGACGGCCCGCCTTTCACGGGGGTAAGGTTGTAGACCCAGCTGCCGAGGCCCACGAATCCGAGCGAACGGTTGGGCGTGAACATCGTGGTGAGGAGAGCGGGCGTGAGTACCGTGCCGTCGAGCAGGGCGCGATCCCAGCGATAGAGGTCGTCCATGGTGCCGAGCAGGCCGCCAGCGGCACCGTACGTGCGAAGCCGCTAGTCGGGGACGACAACAGTGGTGTCGTAGCCCACGGGCAGCATGTCAGGTGTCATCGTCGCGGGCGCCAATGCCACGTTCACGAGCCCCGCCGGCTTTGCCAATCGTTCGGCCACGAGTTGCTCGTAGGTGCGGCCGGTCACCGTTTCAAGCAACAGGCCGAGTACCATGAAGTCGAAATTGTTGTATGCGAAGGTGCGGCCAGGCTCGGTGCCGCGCCGACCTCCTGCATGATGAGCGTCGACGAGAACTGCTTCGTAACCGAGCAGAGCGGAATCCGATCGGTGAGCGAGAACGCGCGCTGGCCCGCCCGATCGGCCAAGCCGATTGCCGAGCGCAGCACAATACGATCACACACGGCGACGAGCACCAGTCCGTCGAAGGCGCCCGCCGAGTGAGCGGCTTGCACCTCGGCGGCCAGCGCGGATTCAAGCGAGGTTGTTTGCGCGCTGATCGGTACGGTGATTCCGAGCGCGACGAACGACAGGAGGAACGACTGCTTGAGCATGGGCACGCTGGGGCAAGAGCAACGATCGGAGGTGATCAAACACGGCCAGCTGCGAATTCGTTGCACTATGCACACTGAATTCACACGGGCGGAGTTGAGCTGCCTACGCCAGAATGAACGGCGCGAAAAAAAGCAGGGCGTGCCATTGCGGCTCGCCCTACTGTTCTTCAATCCAGAGCTTTCAGCTGCGTATCACGTGCGAGCTGCCATACAAGGTTTTGGTCAGAGCTGCGAACGGCGGCGACGTGAGGCAGCGCCAAGGCCGAGCAGGCCGGCCGCCATGAGGACGACCGTTGAAGGCTCTGGAACCACCGTGTTCGGATCGCCCGGCGTGATGCTGCCGAAGGTTACATCGTCGAAAACAATCTGGTCCGCGGCACCAACGAAAGACACCGACAACGCAGTACCGGCGAAGCCGACGCCCGCTGCGGTGAACGGGCAGAACCCAGCATTGAAGCCGGGGCAAGTTCCGCCGTTGGTCGGAAGGCCAAGCGTTGCCAGCAAGTTGCCGTCGCCGTTCAAACCATCCCATACGCTGAAGCTACCACCAGTGTTCAGCGCGGAATAGAAGAACGAAAACCCGGTGGTGAAGCCCGCAGCCCGATTCATGAACGTCTGGTTTCCGGCAAGGAAAAACAGGCCGCCGCGCTGCGAGTTCGGGTCGCCCAATCCGCCGCGCGATGTGTTGGAGCAGCTCACGCCGATAGTGTTCAGGCAGATCGCCTGGGCATTGGTCGAGAAGCTGATGCCGAAGTCGGTGCCGCTCGTCCCGTCGCTGCTGATGCCACCGTTGTAGAAGTCGTTTACGAAAGCGAAGCCCGAGGGATACGTCGCGTTAACGCCTTCAAAGTTGAGCACCTGGGCCTGCAACGGTGCCGCCGCAAGAACTGCGCCGGCGAAAAGGTATGCGAAGCGTTTCATGAGTCGTATCTCTCGCGGCTGCGCCGCACTGTGGGGAATGTCACCAAAGCTCTGAGAAAAGATTGCTTGCACCAAGCGTGCCAATGCTAAATCCTTGGAGGCTCTCGCTATTCTACGAGCCGGACAGCGAATCCTAAACTACTTTGAATCAATAGGTTACGCCTGTTCAGCGAATCGTGGTTGTTCACGAAGTGCGGGGTGTAATGAGGCCAGTCGAGGGGCGTCGATGCCTTGTCCACGCCACACTGTCGCGACGAGACAACACCGGGCTCATGCGCACCGTGTTGGCCTAATCGGACTGATCAGGCGCAGGTTCGGTCACCGCAACCGCGGATTCGTCTTCCGCGGCGCCAACTGACACGCCGGCCAGGCCATCGCACCCGGCGGGCCACCGGCACCACCGGCCGTCGCACGCGCGGCGATCTCGACCCGTTCACGCGAGACCTTCTCCGGATCCTCGCTCGCCAGATACGCGAACATCGCGGCGATCGTCGCGTTCCCTTTGAGTTCGTCAAACACGACCTTGTCATACGTGTCGCGGTTGGTGTGCCACGTGTACTGCCCGTAGTTCCAGCCGTGCGCACCGAGGCCGAACGCGGGCACACCATGACACGCGAACGACGCATCATCACTGCCGCCGCCGCTCGGCGAACCGGGTCCGCCGAAGTTGATCTGCGTGGTAAACTCGGTCGGCATCTTCGCCATCCACGCGTTGATGTGCTTGGGTGAGTTCACCATCCCACCACCACCAACACGCACAATCCGGCCGGTGCCGTTGTCCTGATTGAACACGGCCTGAATGCCGTCGAGCATCTTCGGATTGTCTTCCGTGAACGCGCGCGAACCAACAAGCCCGTTTTCTTCGGCGGTCCAGTGGCCCACGAGAATCGTACGCTTGGGATTGGGATACGCGAGCTTCAGAATACGCATCGCTTCCATCATGGTGAGCGTGCCGGTACCGTTATCCGTTGCCCCGGATCCGCCGTCCCACGAATCGAAGTGCGCGGACAACACCACGTATTCATCAGGCTTCTCGCGGCCGCGAATCATGCCGATGGTGTTGAAGATCGGCTGTTCGCCGAGCAGGTCGGCGTCGAGATCGAGGCGCAGTGTGGGGTGCTGATTGTTCTCGGCAAGACGGAATACGAGGCCATAGTCTTCGCACGAGAGTGCAACGGCGGGCGCCTTCGTGTTGTAGGTTTCGAAGACATCAATGCTGCCCCACGCGTCTTTCGGACGCGAAGTAATCACACCGGCCACACCCGCTTCTTCAAGGCGCACACCAAGCGATCCACTGCCGAGTGCGAGTGAGTGTCCGGTGCCGCGCACATTCTGCCCGGACCATTCCCGCTGAACCGCGCTGCGCATCGAGTCCATACGCGATTTCACCGCCGGTTCAGCGTTCGCCGCCCAGTTCTCTACGGGACGACATGTGGGCAGTGGTGCAGACACGAGTACGAGCTTGCCACGCGCTTCCGGCAACCAGCGTACGAACGCGGCGGTATCGGCGAAGCGTGGCAGCACGATTGCCTGCGCTTCGATGGCTGTTCCACCGGTGCCCGGGCTGTACGCGAGCATCGTGCCCTCGAGCGAACGCACGCGCGGCGTGCGCAGATCGATGTGCGAGTGCCCACGGCGCCAACCGCGCCACGTCCCAACCCGTTCGTTGCGCGCGGTAATGCCCCACTTGGTGTACTCCTGCACCACCCAGTCATTGGCATTCTTCTGCAGCGGTGTACCGCTCAGGCGCGGTCCCACGGAGTCGAGCAGCACCTGCGCGAGCGACTGCACGCGCGAGCTGTCCATGCCGAGCGTCCACAGGCGCTTGATGACCGCGTCCTCTGTGGGGAAGGTTTGCGCGGAGGCGGCAACGGGGGCGGCGACGAGGAGCGCTGCACCGGCAACGGGGGCGGCGACGAGGAGCGCTGCACCGGCAACGCGGCGAACGAGAGTCGAGAGCAATCGACGAGGCATCAGAGTGGGGCTGGAGGAGTGATAGACACAAACTGTGGCGATTGAAGCGTGAATGCCACCGACGGGTGGGACTTCCCAAGCGGGGATGGCGACGGACCACTGGCGCCAGCGCGGTGCGTGCGGCGAGCTTTTTCGGATGTCAGACTCCGATACGCTACGTGTTGCCATTGCGCAAATCGCCCCCGTGTGGCTCGACCGGGAAGCCACCATCACCAAGGTGGCCGAGTGGATAGAGGGGGCAGCCAATGACGGCTGCGAACTCGTCGCGTTCGGCGAGGCGCTGGTGCCGGGCTACCCGTTCTGGCTCGAACGCACCGACGGCGCGCGCTTTGAATCGCCGCTGCAGAAGTCGCTGTACGCGCACTACCTGAACCAAGCGGTGGACATCAGCGGTGGTGGCCTGCACCGACTCCAGCAGGCGGCGGCCGATCACGGCGTGCACGTGGTGCTGGGGTGCATCGAGCGCGCGGCGGATCGCGGCGGGCACAGTGTCTACTGCAGTCTGGTGCAGATCGGGCAGGACGGGCGCGTGCTCACGGTGCATCGCAAGCTCATGCCCACGTACGAGGAGCGTCTGGCGTGGGCGATTGGCGATGGACACGGCCTCGTGACCAATCCGGTGGGACCGTTTACCGTGGGCGCGCTCAACTGCTGGGAGAACTGGATGCCGTTGCCGCGTGCAGCCCTGTATGCGCAGGGCGAAGACCTGCACATCGCGGCGTGGCCAGGCAACGTGCGCAACACCACCGAGATTACTCGCTTTATCGCGCGTGAGAGCCGGTCGTATGTGCTGTCGGCGAGTGCGTTGCTGCGACGCGAGGACATCAGCGACAGCGTGCCGTTCGGTGAGGTGATTCGTGACGCGAGCGAAGACGTGCTGGCCAATGGCGGATCGTGCATTGCCGCGCCGGATGGACGCTGGCTGGTGGAGCCGGTGGAAGATGCCGAATGTTTGATTGCCGTGACGCTGCATCACGGATTGGTGCGACGCGAGCGACAGACGTTTGATCCGGCGGGTCACTACGCGCGGCCGGATGTCACGCGACTGGTGGTGGATCGGCGTCGGCAGAGTACGGTAGAGTTTACGGATTCGTGAAGCGCGTGTTGACGTCGGCGCTCGAACGGCGTCGTGCCATTCGCGACGGTGAAGCGAACAGCGCCTTAGCGGTTGGCCGCGAGTAGGCGGACGGATGGCAGTGAGGCGAATTCGCGATCGAATGTGAGCGACTCGAGATCCTCGCGAGCATAGTCGGCGCAGATCAGGCGGTCGATCAATCCCGGTTTACTCGTGGCCTTCATTTCGCTTAGTACGCGCCGAGCGTTTCCGGAACCCTGAATGCGAGCGTCGTTGAGCAGCGCGAGTAGCGCGCTCACGGCTTTGGCGTGGGGAACGGCGTAGTGATGCCGCAGGGCAAAGTACGCTTCGCTCACCACCAGGTCTGACACAACGACTGATGAGGCTGCCGTGAGAATGAACTGCTGCGCAGCTTCCGTCTGATGCTGCGGCAGTCCGGTGAGCAGGCGCAGCACGATGGACGTATCGAGCCCCACGCTCACCGTTTGCCTCCACGCGCGCTCGCCGTCGCGATGCTTCTTCGCACGGCGGGCATCGAGTGATCGTCTACTTTGGCGGCAAATCCGGCGAGCGAGCCGATCCACGCGGGCTTCCACTGCGTGTCGGGCGTGCCGAGGGCGGCGCCTGCACCCGTCATGTCCGGGGTATCGAGCACGTACTGCACGCCCTCGGCGACGAGTTCGCGCACAG
>Ga0163147_10006379_pt1 | contig 13850 bp, 14 predicted proteins | sample OliLakLV19MP6G1_FD_148597 | JGI IMG/M metagenome (GOLD analysis project Ga0163147, IMG submission 148597) | Freshwater microbial mat bacterial communities from Lake Vanda, McMurdo Dry Valleys, Antarctica- Oligotrophic Lake LV.19.MP6.G1 | ecosystem: Environmental > Aquatic > Freshwater > Lake >...
AACAAGGCCTATCCGAAAAAGTGCGGAACCCCTGCGAGTGACACCCGTTGCTATTCAACGGCCTCACTTTTCATGGAGCGGGAAATCGCTGCTAAATTTGCGGATTGGACCCCGAAAACCGTAAAAGAACGGGCCGGTACAATTCAAGAATGGGCGCTTGAGCGTTGGCATATTGATCCACCTACAGAACCGATTCCCGCAGAGGACGAACCGGGCGAAGAAGACTCCGACGAAGATGAGCTTATCAGCTAATCATTCTCTTCGATACCTTTTATGGCAGATTCCGAAAATCCCGAAATGATCCCGATCCTGATTGGATCAGGCGTCTCGTGTGCGGGAGGTCTTCCCGGGGTCTTGTCGCTTTCGGAGAAGGCGGCTTCCGGTTTTCATGGATTTGCACTTGATCCACTATTTCGTGAGATCAAGGAACTCTGTGATGAAGATCGGAACGGCATTGCGTCGAACTACGAGGATTGGGTTTATCTCGCCATGCAAGTTCGTGACCACATAGGCCGCGAATACGAAAACCCAGGCCTCATCCCATTGATTGCCTCTTTGGTCGCAAAGACTGGCCTGCCGGATCAGCAGCTTAAGTTATCGTGTGAAGAAATCGTCGTTTCCATCCTGCGATTGGTGTGCGACAATCTGATTTCGAGCAAAGATCAGCCGGCCAATGCGTTTCCCGAACTCGGCCCTGCCCTTCGGAGTTTCTCTTCCAGAAAGGCGCGCTTCTTCAGCCTGAATCACGACCTCATGCTGGAAAAGTATCTCAAGGAGTCAGCACTCGATTTCTATGATGGCTTTGCATCGATTGATGGTTTGGATAGTGGACGGCAGTTCTCTTTTGATCGGCAGGCGTTTGACGAGGCCAATATTGCCATTCTCAAGCTTCACGGTTCGATCAATTGGTGGCGTCATCGTCCACTTCGTGCTCGCCTCTCAGGGAACCCTTGGATTTACGAGTTCATTGGCGTCGAACTCGGTGAAAATCGCAAATTCGAGCGAATGGATGAAACTCCGATGATTCTGGCGGGAACATTCAACAAGATCCTCCAATACAGCTCTCCAATCTTCATCCAATTTCTTGGAGAATTTCACCATACGTTGCAATGTGCGGACCGTTTCGCAGTTTGCGGATATGGATTCGCGGACAAGGGGATCAACTCCCTCATCGTAAATTGGATGTCAGAAAACGCGAGCCGCCACTTATTTGTATTCGACCCCAACCCCTTCGACGAGGAACGAGCAAGAGGCGCAATCCTTTGGAAGATCGAAGAATGGCAAAACGAGGGGCGTCTCCATACCACGGCGAAGCGAATCGGAAGTGAAATCAGTTGGGATAACCTTTTGGATACGATATTTGCGCCGCTGCCATGACGACCTACCCCAAACGTCTCATCGCATAAAATCGGGGTCAGTCTCGGAGGGGTTCTTGCATATTGCGCAAATGCAACATGCAAGAACTGACCCCTCCGTCGAGCAAGTGGTCGCGGAATTTGACGAAATCATCATAGCCCTCCGCTTGCGCGAGGTGCCGCGCGAGCCGGAGGATGTTCCAGAGTTCAAGATGTGATCTCGTCAAAACGGCAGGCAATCGAAGCCGCCCGACAAAATCTGACCGTAAGGCGACTCTCAAGCGGAGTTGCGATTGCGGATTGCGAAACGGCGTTAGTCGTCCCGGATGGGTCTTCCCGCGAGGGCGACGAGTGTTATGCCGGAGCCCGCGAGCCACTTCACTGTCATCGATCGACAATCAGCGGACCCCTATAGCACGCACTAAGACGGGTTTCGTCGCGCACGAAGCGGATCAAGATGTCAACAGGAGAGAACCCCTTTGACCCCTTTGACGGTTGCCACGGTCCATCACGTGATACAACGCCCCCTCATATTCCACTCGCTCTTTCCTCGGCATCTGAACAAAAGACTTTCAATATGCCGTCTTGTCAATAGGGGAGAACTGACCCCTTTTTCCCTTTTTCCTTCGTGACCCCTTTTTCCTTCGATGCTACGAGCGGAAAAAAATCGTTCAGCTTCAAGTCAGAATACGAGATTACCGATCTGATTAGTCTATTATCAATTCAAGACAAGTTGCTCCTTTTTGTTATGCTCAGGGATCATTCTGACAAGACGAGCAAATGCGCATATTTTGAGCTGCCAACCTTCTAAATTCAGAGATCCTCGGCTCGCGGGGTTGGATCGCAGGTTCAGGCGATTGCGACAGTAGCAGGCCCGTAAATGACTGTGTGCGGCGTCCCTCGTATGGGCCGGGGTCTGTCCCGAACGGCGCGAACTTAAGCTTTTTTTGGATTACTTTCGACGCCGACTTTTCGATGTGGCAGTATGAGCTAGCCCTCAAAAGTCGGACCAGTGGTTAAGCTATAAAAAGCGATGCCGTTCGGGAGTGGGAAACCACAACCTGAAAAATCATCGAAAATGAAAGCCAAAAAAAGAAGACATGACGCAACGTTCAAATCCCGGGTAGCGCTTGAAGCGCTGAAGGGGCAAAAAACGCTTCAACAAATCGCCGCCGAGCATGAAGTTCACCCGGTGCAGCTCTCTGAATGGAAGAAAATCCTGATCGAGAGGCTGCCGGAGGCCTTCGAGGGAAAAAAAGGAGGCCGGGTAGGAGGTGAACAGTTTGAGAACGAACGCTGCGATCTGCATTCAAAGATCGGGGAACTTCCACCGTCTCGGCCACCTTCCCGGCGCGATTAGCCTGCGAAGAGACGAATTTGAAACCGGCTATGCACTTGTAAAAACCCAACTCGAATCAAACCGCTCACAAAGAGAAATTGCAAACAAAATATATGCTGATGTGATCGCTGATGATCCAACCGATATACAAGACCCGCCCGGCCAAGGGAACTACGTATTGGATACAAGCAAGGATTGTAATTAAACACGAAAAACAAAATGAAAACTCGACTTTTTGCATTAACCATTCTTGGATTCTGGTTTTCAGCAGCTTTTGCAGATACTGCTGGAGGCTCAAAAACGTCGCAAATCAACTTGAGCGAGATTGAGTCGAAGATCTTGAAAATTGCTACCTCTGTATCTCTTTCTAGCGATGGAAAATATTTAACTCTGATTTTAACGAATGAGAATTCCGAGCCTATGAAGATCAGCATTCCATCCCTGGCTTCCCCTCGTTTTACCGCGTCTTTTAGTGGCCTAAATGGTGCATGGGCTTCTGCCCTTAGCGCACCACTTCCTGATGAAAGCAACCTTCTTACGAGCGTCAATGACAAGCACTTGAGTCCTACGAATGAAGCAACTATTTCAATGCCCGCAACCGGAACCGTAACGGCAACTTTTGACTTCATGGTTTTAGAAAAACTGATGCTTTCAGCGTTCCAAAACAAAGCTCAGAATGAGGCAGATGCCAAACTCAGTTCTTTTTCCCTTCAGTTTAGCGACTTGTTTATTTTCCCAGAAGATATGGATTCCAATGTCCGCGCAAAGATTTCAACTCCTACGCTCCGTCTTGGAAAGCCCTGAAGAAATACGGTTCATCCAAAAAGTTTCGGCGAAGAGGGAAAAAACAGTTATGGGAGAAGGATGAAAATTTGTCTTCATCAAGCGTTTAGACCGATGATCTGGCATTACTAGTTTCGCTGCCATATTTCCACCATGACCTTATTGGGAATGGCAGTTCGAAATCCAAGGAGGATCATGTCCACATCGTCTTGGCCCGCGAAAATGTTTTTCTGTAAAAGCACAGCAAAGGGCAACGGGGTCAGGCATGGTTTGTTGACGTTCTGAAAAAGTATTCCCAGATAATCACCTATAGGAGGTATCAAAGTCAATATACCATGCCTGACCCGAATGGCGTTAAGATAAGGGGGATTTGGGATGATGTACGCCACAGTCCACAGATGTTCCAACAAGCTGGTTTTCCTCAATGAGTGGAGGGATAAGCGACACTTTCCACGTGGTTTTCGCAAGTTGCTGATTTATAAATACATGGCCTTATATTAACGCCAGTCATGCCTGACCCCTCACTCTCATACATCAAGTATGTGGCGAGTGAAGGCAAACTGCCTCCGGCTCTAATGGGATGGGAAACTCATCAGCCGCCGCTGTATTACCTGACTTGTGCCGCCGTTATGCGCGGACTCGGCATGGAGAACAACTCTGTGCTCTATTCCGCATGGCAGCTTCTATCCCTGCTGCTGTCAATCGGAGCATTTCTGCTGTGTTATCCCATTGGCGTCCGCCTGCTTGGCCCGCCAACCGCCAACCCGCTGCCCCACGCAATCTTTCTGACCGTGTTGGCGGTCTATCCAGGCTTTGTGTTTACCGCTTCAAGAATCAATAACGATTCACTTTTCAACTTTCTTGCATTCTTCTGGTTTTGGCTGGCACTTCGGGCCTGGGAGGTTCCGAGGCTCGGTTCCTGGGTGCCTGTGGCAGTCTGCCTAGGCCTCGGAGTGCTCACAAAAAATACGACTCTCCCGCTTATTGCGGTCACGGCTTGCTTGATTGCGCTCAACAAACGCGCCGGTTGGCGTGCGAAATTGATTCATACGGGAACGGTCGCAAGCATCATTGTATTGATAGCAGGGTGGTATCAGCTGCCTCGCGCCTTCAGTTCAAACACCCCCGTTTCGTTCATTGCCGCAAATCATGATATGGGACCCGGCCTCAGTATTCCGAGATTGCCTGCTCGCATGGCCACGTTCAATCCGATAGAAGTCTTCAAAATTCCATTCCACAACACATGGAAAGACGAAAGTCGCCGGATGTATCTAGCGGAAGCGTTTTTTAAATTGGGGAGTGGACGTGGGGAGCGCACCTCCTCCTCCCAGCACGCGCACTCGTCGTATGCGCCATGGCTCTCGTGCTCGTGTCGCTGGTAGGGTTTTTCGTTGCCGTCCGGTCTTCCGAACCGATGCTCATTCCGAGTTTTCTCACAGCCGGGGCGGTCGTTGGCTCCGTCTTACTCTACTTTTGGAATCTCCCCTACGCCTGCAATCAGGACTTTCGCTTCGCAATTCTTTTCCTTGCACCTTTCGCATACTGGATCTCACACGCGTCCAAACGCTGGCCCATCCCAGCAGCAGTCGTCGTTATTGCCTTCGCCGCCAATGCCCTCACTTTCCTGGCTATTCTGGTTTATGTTTGAACCGGCAATCAAAAATTAATCCGATGAATCCCATGAGTCTCGAATCTTCACGAATACCAAGAAGGATTAACGCAGACGAATTTCACCCAACTGGTGATCCCGAGATTCCCCATACACCGCTGATAATAAACGCCTTATCTTCCGATAGCCGCAGGCCTGGCGACCTAAGCATCGCGTTCAATTGTGACGATTTTGTCACAGACATTTACCACATTTTTGTTGACGCTCTTTGATTCACCTGCCATAAGCTCCGACCGCAATGAGCACCCTAATCAAACATTCACGCGGTTTACTTGGTCTTGGCGTTTTCGTCGTCGTGCTGTGGGCCTTTGTCGTCGTCAGCTACGCACGGCAGGTTAAGCAGGATGGGGCAAACGCAGGACTGCTTCGCCCACTTACTGGAGAAAGCTGCTCCAGTGGAACTTCCAGCGGCTCCAGCGGTGGGGAACCGTAAAACCTGAAGTCTCTCAATTGCCCAGCCGATTCAAAATGAACTTTCCTGCAACCAGCGCTTTTGGCCTCATAGCCGCGAGTATCGCCGTCTCGGCGGTCTCATCATTCGCAGCATGTGGCGGGGACGCTTGGACTGTGCCGAAAGATCACTTCGATGGGGTCGATAATTTCGGCTTTGTGAGTTACTGGGACAAAATTGCCGATATCGACATTGGCGAAGATCAACCTCTGCCGCTCGTTATTGGGTTCAAATCCAATCGCGAGAGAAGTTCACCGTATTTGGGGCATGGCTGGGTGATGCCTTTACTAGATTCCTACATGGTGCAGACCGGCGAAAATACGTTCGAGATCATGAAACCCACTGGCTACACGTCCGGCTTCGGTCGCGATCCGAAAACCGCCACCGCAATCGGCGGAGTTCAGGGCTGGAAAGGCGAGATCGGCTCAAACACGATCAAAGTGTGGGCACCATGCGGCTGGAGCCTCACCTATACCCTAGGCAGACTAACAGAAATGGGAACTCCCAAAGGGAAGCGAATATTGGTGAAGAGGGATTTGTCCGGCCAAGTCGATGACGTGACGATGGATGGACGGGTTTTGGTCAAAGTCGTGAAAGGGCTGGGAGGGAAGCTCGAAGGGCTGGAAGTCGAAGGGCAAAAGCTTGCCATCGCGATGGGCGAGAAACCCCGCGTTCAGAATCTTGCGGGGAAAAATGTGATCGCAGGTAAAGATATGAGCCTCGCATCAATCTCGACCGGAGAGGCATCGCCGATGCCGTTCAGAGCGTTTGAATACGGCGTAGACACCGGAATCCAGCCGACAATGACAGTAAAAACACATGATCAGGGAGAGAGAGAAATTGTCTGGCACCCGACTAACTATTTTATAGTCTCAGACGGGAAATGGAAGTACCACACTAAGCCGTCTGGGGCTTTTGGTCAATACTCTGCGATCTCGCGAACTAATGAAAACAATCAAGTTGAGGGTCGGAGCATTGATCCCAGCAAGGGCATTGAGGAAATATTATACCTTGACGGAAAAACTAAACTTATCAGACGATTTACATCAGGCATTTTTGCTGGATCTTTGCGGGAGATTGTTGTGAAAATGCCAGACAAACCTGATTACGAGCAGCGAAAATTCCTTTATTCCGAAAACGGCCAAATCCTTCGAGATGTAAGAAACAATGGAGCGCTGAGGCTGGAATACGTGAATGGCAACGCGAGTTCAGTCTATCGCAATGAGCGCCTCATATACAGCCTCACACCCTTTTCGTCTGATAACACAAAATAAACACATATATATATGAACATGAAACGACAATACAAAACTATGGCAGTGGTCGCTTTAATAAGCGCGTCAATCTTGTCTTACGCGCCTGCAAAAGTAGTTGACATTGAAAGCATGGACGGACTTTCGGGCTCGTCACCGTGCATGTGCGTCGATATTGGCTCTTGTATCAAAAATCCGAGCAATGCTAACGGGCCATGCCCGGTAGGAGTTTTTTTGGCTGGTAATTTTCCACCGCCAAAATCTTGTCCTAGATTGACCGGAATTCGTGGCTATCATGAATTCTGCATAGAACCATATGATAATTCCACTGATAAAACTTGCAGCAGTGGCACTGCCGTAGTTGGCGATTGTACGGAATATTTGCCAGCTGTTTGCGTTCCACAGGTTCTAGGAGAAGTAGGGGGGACCACTGGAATCGGAGTGATTGTCACTGTGCCGACTTATTCATATGCCTGCGTAGCTTCAGGAGGAGGAGCTACAGTTTGGACTCAAGACTCTTTGAAAAGAGCGTCAGGTTCATCCTGTCATTTCTAACACGCCAATGCATATGCACTATAATATCACATTGAAACAAATCGGACTGAGGAAAGCGAATATCAAAGCTTTTTATTTAGCGATATGTTGCATGGCGACAAGTCTTCATGGCGAAGCGCTTTCAATCGAAAACGGATGGGCGATTTTGAAGGAATGTGCTAAGTCTTACGAGTCAAGTATTCCAAATCAAGGGGTATTAGAGGTGGCATCACGTTTCGAGCAAAAAGTACCGGAGGCGATAACGACAATGCCTTCGGTCGTTATACGGCGTTCGCTTGGTACCGATGGAGCATTTTTTGTAGATATTCCTATCTCTCGGCAGCACAATCAAGCCAGCACAATCGCTAGTGGCGATAGCATTCGAAGCGAGAAACTACTGTTTAACGGAGAGTCGGCATTTAAATTGACATCTTCTACCACGGAAGATCGTAAGGGAAGTCCTGATCGCACGCTTGTGATCGGGGGTTACGAGCCGAAATTTCCGGGATACCCTACCGGCGCTTTTGGAAGCCCCTGGTTAGCAACAAATCTCATCGGCGACGAGTTCTCCCCGCTTGGACAATGCCTCGCTCAGTTTGCAAATAGAAAAACGGAATTTAACGTTGTCAAAAATAGCGAGGGACGCCCGACAAGCATTCAGCTGAATTCAATACTTGATTACGGTTCCAAGTCGTCAGATAAACAGGTCTTAAATATAACGTTAGATCCATCTAAGAACTTCTTTCTGGATTCATTTTCTTTCGAACGGGTGATTACAAGTAACGGTTCAAGTGCTTTCGCGAGGACTATAAATGCGAGCGTAAACGATTCCAAGGAAGTAATGCCGGGGTTTTGGTATCCGACCAAAGGGGTGCTTGCCGAGACGGTCAACGGACAAAATGTGCTAACGTATTCGTTCGTCGCAAGCAATGTTTCCATCGTGCCCTCTTTATTGGCTGAGGGGGATTTTATAGTCCCAGCAAATACTCTTGTCATCGACAAAATAAATGATTTGAAATTTAAAACGGGCTCTACGCCGAGCAAGCTGGAAGGTGCAATCGAAAAATGGGTTACCCAACCAGCCGAATAAAGACAACGCTGACGCATTAAAATGACTTTCATTCTATTTCCGGTTCGCTTGAATCTGAACGCCATTCTCTTCTGTTCTCTTTTCTCTTTCTGCCTCCCTCAGGTCTTAGTTGCTACCGATATTGGTTTAAAGTCAGAAAGCCGCGTGCTCCTCCCGACAATCGCATCGTGCGGGCTTAATACAATTCTGACCGTCCTGGCACTCAGCGGGCTTAAATATGGGGATATTGGTTTAGATGAATCTTCTTTTGTGTTTTCAAAACCGGCACCGTGGAGTCTAAAAGATGTTGGCACAATACTTAAAGGCAGTGGACGTTTAGAGGTAATTGGGGTGACCAAAGTTGATCCTGATGCGATTATGCAGTTCGCAAAGCGAGACGATTTGATATTGATCGCGCAAGTCGTCTCAAAGGGAGTTGAAGACCATTTTGTGGTAATAAAGACAAACAAGAATCATTCGTTGGAGGTATACGATTTCCCCTCGCGCTTCGACTATAAGCCTTCTACATTCTCCAAGTATCTGTATAGATTTTCAGGGAACTTTTTAGTTGTTCACGATAAAAGCAAAGCGCCTTCGATTGACGAGTTAGATCTTTTGCCCGAGCACACCGAGACATCTGAAACCAAGACGTCGAATGCAGCCTCCGTCGAGAATGTATCGCTTAAAAGTTACCCCAAGGTGAAGGTTTTAATCTCAAGCGAACTGGTCTATGATGAAGATCAAGAAACTGTTTCTGCTGAGGTAAAAGTGGAAAATCAATCGGATGAGGTTTTATCACAGCTGAAAATTGAAGGATCTTGTTCGTGTTTTAGGGGTAGCCGTGGCCCTGATAAGATCGAGGCTAAGGAAAGTCAGACATTTAGGGTATTATTCTCGGAAAAAGACTATAATGCCGCTACGGGAGCTTCGCTCGCCTTGACATTCACAGCCGGGGGCAAGCAATTTGCTGAGTTGATTGGCACGCCCCCCTCGAATGGATCGGTCACCTTGATCCCTAGCGTCATTACGTTGAATCCGAGGGGTACAGGAGTCGCTTTTTTACGTCTTAATGGCAACGCACCGATTGAGCATTTAAGTGTTGATGGGTCAGATACAGGGCAACTTAAATACGAGGTAACTAAAACCAATTCGCGCAGAGTATACAGACTGAATGTCGCGCTTATAGGAAACGTGTTATCAGGAACCGAATCTTTGTCTATCTTGATGGCAGGGAAAGTCGTTTCTCGCGCGCGCGTAGTTGCCGTCCCTAGTCTATAAGCAACTCGTTACATCCACTTGTGCAGGAGGCGGAGTCGGTTCCGCGTATTGTCGCCTTTGGTCGTTCCGGCATCCTTAAGCGGCGTACGAAGCAGCTCCTCTCAGTAGCGTTATAACGTACGGTTTACACTGAGAACCGTATTGAGATGACGGTATCACAGTTGTCGTAGCACTATGCTACGACACATGCCACAATCAGGCCGCGAGACAGGAGGCGAGTTGCTCAAGCAGGACAAAACTCGGGAGGTGCGAACGACGAAGGAGAAGCGGGAAGCGATTTTGAAGGAGTTTTATCGGCGGGGGATGATCGGGGCGGAGTTCGAGCAGCATGTCGGCACTAGATTATTTCGACCCGCGCCTCTCGGGAGGCGAATGAGTGAAATCCCAAGTAATCCAAAACAAAAGGCCCACAATCAAGAGGTTTCTGACATTGAGAAGCAGAACAATCCAAACATTCCCCGCTAATAGGTAGTTATAGCCAAAGGGAAAGATAAAAGTGCTTGCGAGGCATACCAGAACAAAGCAACTCAGCTGTTTGATGCAAAAAAACGGCACGAAAGGAAACATCCATGCCAGATATTGGGGGCTGAGCACTTTGTTTGATACGATGAAAACAAGAAGTGCGCCCAACGAAAGCAATCCCAGTTGAGCAGTCGGGTCTCGATGGTTGGATTCCGAGAAAATAAATCGCCACGCAACTGCGAGAAATATTCCGAACAAGACGACAAACAGTGGGCCGTGCCAGACGGCAAGCGCGTCGGCAGCGGGGGATACGAGATGCCATGCGCCGAAGCTGACTCCAGTGGGTGATACCTCGCCCGCGAGCGATGACATGAGAAGGATAAGGCCGCCGCTGAGGCTCTCGATATGGATGCCGCGTTGACTGTGAAATGTGAATACCCTCACAATCCCTGTGAGGCCGCCACCACAGAAGGGCAGTAGCGTCAATGCAACTGTGGTTAGCACACCCAATACGAGAGGAACCGCAGATCGTTTGCTGACGAATCTGGCGAACCACAGCGCGAAGATCGGAACGAGCACAACTGGGTAGAGCTTAGCAGAAATCGCCAAACCTAGGAGAGCGCCACAAAAAAGAGGCTTTCGGTGAACTGCTCCGAGAAACGCGAGCGCCGTCAACATCGCCGGAAATAAGTCGTATCGCCACGCCAGAAAAGGAGCGAGAATGCCGGCTGGAATCGCAAGGGCGGCCATTGCGATGAGTTCGCTTTTGCCTTCTTTAGGGATGATCAGTTGGACCACCCTTGCAATCACCATCAGGTAAGCGGCATTGAAAAACAGAAAGGCTAAGCGATACATTTCTGGCGTTTGAGCGCTGCCACCCCACACCAAGGGGGCAACACACGGCACCAGAGCGAAGGGAGGATACTCAAAGCGAAAATCTCTATAAGGAAGATTTCCCGAGGCAACTAGCTCGGCGACGCGAAAATACAAACCAAGATCGGGATGAGTATGGCTGGTCAACGGCCAACTCAGGAGGGCTATGGCAACAAAAACAATCGAAGGCACTCCTGATAGCGCAATTGCCCGGATGAGAGCAACTCCAACTGGCGAAATCGTTGACGGCAATGGCTTCATTTCAAGATCAGTTTTGCAGAGAGAAGTTGTGCGATGGAAATTGACACAATCTCGCGAGCAATTTAGGGGATAGGCGGAGATTTGAGAAACCAATTTCAGAACTATCTTTACAGGGCTATCACAAACACGGCGGTCGGTTTCGAAACATGCTCGCGTGCTTCGTTACCGCAATGAGTTCGTCCGCATCTCGCCGCTGTCTCGCTGTAAGAAATATCGAGAAATGAAGGCAATGTTCGAAAATCGTGAATCAATCGGGCCAGTCTCAATTGGCACTGTGTATTCTTGTGACCTCTAGCCCCTTGCATTTTCCCGTTCATCTTTCATTCAAGGAGAAAGTCCTCTGCTTTCTAATTGTTTCGGGAACAACCTTGCGTTTCCTGCTGCCCTTCTGGCGGAACCCTCTGGAGAGCCTGACGTCAGATCCCCTTCGACATTGGAACAATGCCGGCAAACTGTTTTCTCCAACTTTGATGGGGGGCTCGGATCCAATCGTTTATCAGGCATTTCTGTGGATGATCCGGACGGCTATTCAAGACAGCCATTTGGCTTTTGCCTGCCTTGCGGGTGTTCTATCGGCAACAATGCCGTGGTTCTATTTCCGTGCTGCTCGTGAGTTCGGCTCATCCCGCATGGCATCCTTGACGATCTGGGCGTTTATCGCCGTCACACCCTCACTTTTCGTAATTTTCAACTACGTGATGATGGAAACCATCCTGCTTCCGTTGGTCGGTTTAGCACTCTGGGCATCTGCATACCACCTCAGGAAGCAATCGCTCCAGACATTTTGGATCTCTGGGGGGCTTTGGGCCTTGGCGTGTTTGACAAAGCCGACGATACTACCCCTTGCGGCCGCTTGTGTGTTGTGGACATGGTGGCAGACACGGCGACGCGTGCTCGCGGGATTGGGGCTGACAGCGATTGCGGTTGTCATGATCCTTCCGTCAACCATTCGTAGTGCGTCTGTGCTTGGATTTTATGCGCCGGTCGGGAATCCGTGGATCACGAAAATTCAACACCGATCCGGTGCCAACAAAATTGTGATTCATTTTAAAGACGAACATTGGAACTTCGTTTCCCCAAGTTGCAACATGCTCCCTCTTGCCCCGCTCAGTCCGTGGCGGATTCGCCGGGGCACCGAGGACACCCGCGTTGTTGTTTATGTGGAAGCAGATCGTGGAGCGGAAACATGGAAAGCCACTTTCGAACAGCTGCCTGTGACGGCGAATGACTGGCTAGCACAATGGGGGGAGAACATTGTCTTGTTTTTGTTCGCTCCGTCATGGCCGGATTGTAATATGAATCAATGGGACGGATGGTTGGCCGTGGCCAGCCGATGGCTTTGGGCACCGATCATCTTTTTCATCCTTGACTGCAACATCCGAGACTTTCTGAAACGCCGGTTCGACCTTCTTCCTGTCGCTACAACGATTTTCACGTTGTTTTTGATGTTTCAGAATGTTGCCACCTCTGAAGGGCGTTACCGAAAGCCGCTGGAGCCTTTGCTTATTATGAATTTGGTTGTTGCTCTTCGCCCTTCGATTAAGGGATCCCGGTGTTCGTCAGAAAAATCGAGCAGTCTTAACGCATCGAACGTCATTTAGGGCGAGCCTATGGATTGGAACTGGTTTGCGATGGTATGTCGAAAAGGGGCTGCGGCCAGTTAGGAATAAAATCTCCGATGCCCGTGAGTTTGATCAAATGAGGCGATTGTTCCCATTCCGAAAGATATTTCGACTTGGTGAATTCTCCGAACACGACCACAAAGGATTCGGTTGTTTGAATGTCTGTTGGTGAGAATTCCGGTGCGAGGAACGTCGCGGAGATGCCACGCTCGACGAGGAGCTTCGCACGGGTGGCGTCCATTGACGTGGTAACAAGCACCGGTACCTCCAAGTTACCCGGCAATTGCTCAACGGTCTCGCAAAGACCGACGCTCAGATCGGGTCTTGCCGCCGCGAACTCTCTCACCTTTCGTCGATAGGCTTCGCCTGCACTTTCCGCATTCGCCACGATCCACAGTGACGGCGAGCCTGATCCTATAAAAAAATTACCGTTCTCACGCCTCAACGCTGGAGACACGCCGTCTTTGCCCACAAGGACGAGGCCAGAGGGAACGAGGAAGCAAACTGCAAGCGAGATCAGCAAAGGTTTCAGCGCGATCCTGTCTCTCAGCCAAACGCGACTCACAGCCGACGCCGCCACCGCAAGCAGAGGAAGAATCCACAGGGGCCAATGGCGGGCCATGTTTGTAAAGGTCGCCGCGACGCCAAAGCCGAGAAGCAACGCGAATGGAATAGCCCGCCAACGCGCTTGAATCGATGGCCAGCTAGCGAGCAACGATGCGGCCCAAAGAAAAAGATAGACCGATCCGAGAATGACGCCGAGTTCCACCACCTTGGAAAGATGCGTGTTGACTAGACTACCATAGGTTTCTTGGCGGTGAGCAGATTGAAACCAGTCACTATACGCCTGTCCTGCTTCGTTCCACCCCCAGCCAAGCGGGGATACGGCAAGCATCTGGGG
>Ga0163147_10006383_pt1 | contig 13847 bp, 10 predicted proteins | sample OliLakLV19MP6G1_FD_148597 | JGI IMG/M metagenome (GOLD analysis project Ga0163147, IMG submission 148597) | Freshwater microbial mat bacterial communities from Lake Vanda, McMurdo Dry Valleys, Antarctica- Oligotrophic Lake LV.19.MP6.G1 | ecosystem: Environmental > Aquatic > Freshwater > Lake >...
CCCTGGATCGCGGCCTGGAACGGCGACATGCCCTCCTCGATGTGGCGGTGGATGTTCTCCAGCACGACGATCGCATCGTCGACGACCAGGCCCACCGCCAGAACGATGCCGAGCATGGTCAGCACATTGATGGAAAATCCCATCAGGTACACGAAGAAGAATGCGCCGACGAGAGACACCGGAATGGTCACGGCCGGAATCAGGGTGGCGCGAACGCTGCGAAGGAACAGGAAAATCACCAGCACGACCAGCACCAGTGCCTCTATCAGGGTTCGGTAAACGGCATTGATCGAGGCTTCCACGAACTGCGAGGTATCGACCGCCGTCCACATCCTCATGCCGTCGGGCAACCCGCCCTCGAGGCGCGGCAGGATTTTCTTGATCCCGCGCGCAACTTCAAGTGTGTTTGCGGTGGACTGCTTGACCACGCCGAGGGCGATCCCGTTGGTGCCGTTGATGCGGATGATCTTGCGGTTTTCATACGGCCCAGCCCGGGCGAACCCCACATCCTTGAGCTTGATCTGGTAGCCACGCACCTCGGAGATGATCATCTCGTTGAACTGCTCGGCGCTCTTGAGGTCGGTTTCGGCAAGCACGGTGAACTCGCGGTCGGTGCTCTCGATGCGGCCGCCCGGCGAATCCAGGTTCTGCCGGCGCAGCGCGTCCTCGACATCCTGAGCGGTGAGGCTCTGCGAGGCCAGCCGTTCGCGATCCAGCCACACGCGCATGGCGTACTTGCGCTCGCCGCCGATGATCACGGTTGCCACCCCCGGCATCGCCTTCATGGGATCCGTCAGGTAGCGATCGGCGTAGTCCGTCAGCTCCATCGGTGTGTGTTTGTCGCTGACCAGGGCCAGCCACATCATCGGGAACGCGTCGGCTTCGATCTTTGCCACGACCGGGTCGAGCGCCGCTTCCGGAAGCAGGTACTGAACACGGGCAACACGGTCTCTCACGTCTGCAGCCGCCGCATCCACATCGCGCCCGGTTACGAACGTGACCGTGATCTGGCTGACTTCCTCGCGGCTTTGCGACTTGATGGTCTTGATGCCTTCGATGCCGGACAGGGAATCCTCGATCGGCGTGGTGAGCACGCTCTCGACGACCTGGGCCGTGGCGCCCTTGTATACGGTGCGAACCGATACGGTGGGGGGATCGATTGCCGGATATTCGCGCACCGCCAGCCGCTGGAAGCACATCGCCCCGATGAGCACGATCATCAGGCTCATCACCGTGGCCAGCACCGGCCGCTTGATCGAGATATCTGAGAGAATCATGGCAAGTCTCCTTGGCGGCAGGCGCCGATCAGCCGGCCTTCTTCTGTTGCTGCGCCGGCGGCGTGGCAGCAGGGGGCGGGGCCGCGGCGGCGGCCGGTTCGGGCAGGACCATCACCGGCGCGCCGTCGCGGAGCTTGATCTGCCCTTCGGTAACCACTATGTCATTCGGCGCAAGTCCCGACATCACCTCGACCTGGCCGGGATGGCGATTGCCGATCTCGATCTTGGTCAATGCGGCCTTTCCTTCGATGACACGGAAGACGAACGTGTCGCGGCCCTGCGGCCAGATCGATTGCTCGGGAACGATGATGGCATTGGGCCTGCTGGCCAGCGTGACCGCGACGCGGACGAACATGCCGGGCTTCAGCTTGTTGCTCTTGTTCGGAATCCGGGCGCGCATCAGCACGGTCCGGGTTCTATCGTCCACTACCGGCTCCACGGCGTAGACGCGTCCACTGAATTCCTCGCCCGGGTAGGCATCCAGCCGCAGCAAGACTTCCTGGCCGGGGTGAATCTTGGACATGAACAGTTCAGGAACACGGAAATCGGCCTTGATCGAACCGATGCTCTCCAGGCGGACAATGTCCTCGCCGGCTTTGACATAGGCCCCCGGACTGACCATGCGCAGTCCAACGGTACCCGAGAAGGGCGCCCGGATCTGGGTCTTTGCCACCCGGGAATCGGCCTCCGCCAGGCGCGCCTTGAGGCGGTCGACGTTGCCGAGCTGGACATCCAGCGCGTCCTTGCTGATGAAGTTCTGCTGGTGCAGTTCCCTGGTGCGGGAGAGCCGTTGTTCCTCGGTCTTCAGATCGGCGCGCACGGCGGCCGATTGCGCTTCGTATTCGGAATTGTCCAGGGTCACCAGCCGCGTGCCGGCGGCCACCGCCTGGCCTTCCTGGAAATTCAGGCCGACGATGCGGCCGTCGATTTCGGAGCGGATGATCACTGATTCATCGGCCAGCAGTGTTCCGACGGCGGTTACCTCGTCCGAGACCTTGCCGACTTTTACCGCGACAGCCTTGACCGGCAACCCCGCCGGTTTCGCGGCCGCGCCGGGAGCCTGCTGTCCTGCAGCGGAGAGTTTGGCGGCATCCGATTTGTTCCCGGCGGTGGCATCACTCTTCGAACCGCAACCGGCACCGAGTGCTGCAATGACCAGCGCGGCGAGAATCGTTACATTACGAAGGTTCGGCGTATTCACAAACTACCTCTACACTCTCGTCGGTAGTCCACCTGTGGCTACTGGCGGGCTGCAGACTGTTAAAAAAATTCGCCAGCGGACTGTCTCGCGCTGGCTATCGGACCGTCGAACTGATGTTTTTGCAATTGCGCCGGCGGCGGCTTTTTATTGCTGACCGGAGAGTCAGTTATTTTCGGATCATGATAACCGAGTTTATATACCGTCACCATGAGAATTTCGCTCGACGCCTTGCTGGTCCTGGATTCCATCTCCCGTAACGGCAGCTTTGCCGCAGCGGGCGAGGAACTGCACCGCGTACCCTCGGCCATCACTTACACCATCCAGAAGTTGGAGCAGGACCTGGAGGTGAAGCTGTTCGACCGCAGCGGGCATCGCGCGAAGCTCACCGAAGCCGGCGAGGAACTGCTGCGGGAGGGACGGCACCTGCTGCGGTCCGCCACGGACCTCGAGTGCCGGGTCAAGCGCGCGGCCACGGGCTGGGAAACCGAGCTGCGCATCGCCCTCGACGACATCATTCCCACCGAGCGCCTGTTCCCCCTTTTGAAGGATTTTTACAAGGAAGGTTCCGGCACCCGGATAAAGCTCACGGCCGAAATACTTGGAGGGTGCTGGGATGCCCTGCTAAGCGGACGAGCCGACATGGTGATCGCAGCGCCGGGAGACGCGCCGCCGGAAGGCTCGCTCGCAATCGAATCAATGGGACAGTTCGAATTCGTATTCGTGGTCGCGCCGGACCACCCGCTGGCCGGCGCGACTGAGCCGCTCTCGGTCCAGGACCTGTTGCAGCACCGGGCCGTCACCGCCGCGGACACGTCACGCAACCTGCCGCCGCGCAGTTCCGGAACTCTCAACAGCCAGGACAACCTGAGCGTCCCCAGCATGCGCGCCAAGATGGCGGCACATATCGCCGGCATTGGCGTCGGTTACCTGCCGCAGCTCTGGGCCGCGCCGCACATCGCCGCCGGCCGCCTGCTCAGGAAGGAAGTGGAGGGCAGCAAGCCACTGACCAATGTGTATCTGGCGTGGCATCCGCGCCAGGCCGGCAAGGCCCTGAAGTGGTTCCTGCAGCGCCTGCGCGATCGCAAGGTGCAGGAATACGTGCTGGGGGAATCGGGCAACTATCCCGGCGCCGAGAAGCAGGCGCCGTAAGATCCGGTCAGGGCGGAAACTTGCCGCGCCGGGCAGTCGGACAGACGCGATGAGTGGCAAGCGCGGCACGCGCCGCGCGCTCCTGTTCGATCTCGGCGTGGGCCTGCGCCATATCCAGCGCCGCGACACGGTCGAGAAGCTGGGTTATGTGTCCGGCGGCGGGAATCCCGGGCTCGAGATAGACCACGATGCGCTGGCGGAAGATCGCCAGCGCGCTGCCATTCAATCCGAACATCCCCAACAGGACGCGGCTGTCGCTGCCCACCGTGGCAAATGCCGCATCGGGATGCCGGGCCAGCGCCTGTCCGGCCCCCGCGGAAAAGATCGCGGCATCCCCGCCGTCCGCGCCCAGGAAACCCACCACTGCGAGTTCGTTGCCGGAGACGAAGTCGTCGAAGTTCTCAGCATCCAGGACCTGCGGAGTCATGGCAGTCGCGCCGCGATCAGGACTTTCCGGAGCCGGCTGTCGCGGCCTGCGCTTCTTCTTCGGCGATCTGGCGATGCACTTCGGCCATATCGATTTCCTGCGTTTTGGTCACCACCGTATCCAGCGCCGAAGCCGGCAGCGCGCCCGGCTGCGATAACAGGATCACCTTCTCGCGAAATACCATCAGCGTAGGGATCGAGCGGATGTTGAAGCTGCCCGCGAGTTCAGGCTCTTCCTCGGTGTTCACCTTGGCGAAAACCACCTTCGGATGCTTCTCCGATGCAGCCTCGAAGGTCGGCGCGAAGCTGCGGCAGGGCCCGCACCACGGGGCCCAGAAATCGACGATCACCGTGTCGCTGCCGGTCACCACCTGCTCGAAGTTGTCTTTGGTCAATGTCACTGTTGCCATGGAAAAATCTCCTTGCGGGCTGCGCTAGCCCGGGGTGTACGCGCGCGGCACGAAGCGGCCGAAGTGTAACAATATTGCAGGCAGGACCAGCAAATTCAAGAGCGTCGAGGTCACCAGGCCGCCGACGATGATGGTGGCCATTGGGCCCTCGATTTCCCGCCCTGGCTCACCACTGCCGAGGGCCAGCGGCATCAGCCCCAACGCGGTGACGAGCGCCGTCATCAGGATGGAGGGCAATCGCTCGCTCGCACCCCGGAGCGCGGTATCCAGGTCCCACGGCAGGCCTTCGACTTCGACGAGATGCTGGTAGTGGGAAACCAGCATGATCGAGTTGCGCAGCGTGATCCCGAACAGCGTGACGAAGCCCACCAGCGAACCGAGCGACATCCAGCCGCCGCTCGCGAACACCGCAATGACTCCGCCGATCAGGGCGAATGGCAGGTTCACGAAAGTGATCAGCAAATTGTGCAGGTTGTTGAAGGCGATGTAGAGCAGCAGGAAAATGCCGACGCCGGCAAGCGCCGAATGCACCAGCAGGTCGGTTAGCGCCTCCGCCTGCGCCCGCGCCGTGCCCTCATACGTCACGTAGTTGCCCCCGGAAAACTTCACCGCGGCGGCGACGCGCGAACGCGCGTCGCGCTCGAACTGCGCCAGGTCGCGGCCTTCCACGTTGGCTGTCACGGTCTGAATGCGGCGGCCCTCGGAATGCAGGATCTTGTAGCGCCCGCTGCCGACTTCGATGTCGGCAACATCGGAGAGCTTCAGCAAACGCCCGTCGGGATTGCGCAGCGGTAGAGCGCCGACCTCGGTAACCTTGCCGCGCTGTCGCGGATCGAGAACCACGACCAGGTCCGTGACCTGGCCGTTGCCGAAGATCTGCCCCACTTGCACGCCCTCGTAAGCGGCTTGAACGGCTTCGAGCACGGTCAGCGGCTGCAGGCCAAGCGCCGCCACCCGCTCGTGGCGCAGGCGCACGGTTAATTGCGGCGTGCCGGGCGGTGCCTGGATCTGCACGTCGCGCGCCCCCGGCACCGCGGCCAGCGCGGCCGCTACCGCCAGCGCGTCACGGTCCAGCATATCCAGCGACGAGCCGTAGAGGTTGGCGACAAATGGCGCGGCATAGCCGGTGATGGTTTCCTCGATGCGCTCGGTGAGGAAAGTGTTCACCGCGAAAGTCACGCCCGGATAAGCGCCGCCACGTTCGCCGGCGAGGGTTTCGCGGATTTCGCGCAGGATGCGCGCCTGTTCCTTGCCCGGCAACGGGCCGATCTCCACTTCGAATTCGCTGTAGTGTGTGCCGAAGGTATCGGCGCCGTTCTTCGAGCGGCCCACCCATTGTGCAACGGATTGCACGCCCTTGATCGAGCCGATCGCTGCGGACACTTTTTTGCCGATGCGCAGCGATTCCTCTTCCGAAGTGCCCGGCACGGCGGACATGTGCATGATGTAGTGGCCCTCGCGTAATGCCGGGATGAACTCTCCCGAGAACAGCGGCAGCAGGCCGATGCCGGCGACGATGATCACTCCGGTCACGCCGATGACGCGGCCGGGAAAGCGCTCGATGCGATTGAGGACACCGAGGTATCGGGGCTTTAACCAGCGCACGAAAGGCGGGTCTTCTGCGCTGAGTTCAGCGCGCGCCAGCAGCAGGTAACACAGCGCCGGTGTCAGGGTCACCGCGACGACCAGCGAAGCCATGATGGCAAAAATGTAAGCGAGCCCCAGCGGCGCGAACAACTTGCCGGCGACGCCACCCAGGGTCAGCAGCGGCACGAACACCAGGGCGACGATGAACGTCGCGTAGACCACGGAACTGCGCACCTCCACCGACGCGCCCAGCACCACGTCTTCCACCGGCAGCGGCCGCAGCGAAGCTCGGTTAAGCCGCAGCCGCCGGAAAATGTTCTCGGTATCGATGATGGCATCGTCCACCACTTCGCCAAGCGCGATGGCCAGTCCGCCCATCACCATGATGTTCAGGCTGACGCCGAAATAATCCAGCACCAGCACCGCCGCCAGCAGCGAAACCGGAATCGCGGTGGCGCAGATGAACGCGGTGCGGCTGTTGAACAGGAACAGGAACAGCACGACGACCACCAGCGCCGAACCGATGAGGATGTCGCGCTGCACGTTGCGCACCGCGGTTTCGATGAAGTTGGCGGGCCGGAACAGGCTGGGATGCAGTTGAACCTGTGCCTTTTCGAGCAGCGGTTTCAGTTCGGCGAGCGCCTCCTCGAGATCCTGCGTCACCGCGTGCGTGTTGGAACCGAACTGGCCCTGCACCATCATGAATACGCCGGGCTTGCCGTTGATGGCAGCCGCGCCGATCGACGGGGCCGCGTCTTCCACCACGGCCGCAACGTCGTTGATGCGGATCGCCCGGCCCTCGCGGTAAGTCAGCAATCCGCGTCCTACATCCTGCGGCGAATGCGGCTGCGCATCGGTCTGCACCAGAATGTGCTGGTTCGGGGTCTTGACGAATCCGGTGCCGGCCACGCCGGTTGCCTTGCGCGCCGCGGCCACCACGTCTTCCAGCGCCAGGCCGTAGCGGCGCAGCTTCTCCGCGTCGGCCTGGATCTGCCACTGGCGGATGTCGCCGCCGAACACGTTGACTTCCGCCACGCCATGCACCGCCAGCAGGTGCGGACGGATTGTCCAGTCCACCAGGGCGCGCAATTCCATCTGGCTGCGCGTTTCCGACGTCACGCCGACACCCAGCACCGTGCTGGCTGATGACGTCAGCGGCGTAATGGCGGGCACGATGCCCCTGGGCAATTGGTTCGGCAGCGCGGCGAGGCGCTCCGCCGCGCCTGACGGTTGCGGTAGACGTCCGATCCCTCGGGGAAAAAAACATGCACCACCGAGAGCCCGGGGATCGATTGCGAACGCAGGCTTTCGAGGCCGGGCAATCCGGCAAGCGCGTTCTCGATCGGCTGGGAGACCTGCGATTCCACCAGCTCGGCGGAAAGTCCCGGCGCTTCGGTCTGGATCACCACCTGCGCGGGGGAGAATTCCGGGAACACGTCCAGGTGCGCGCGCGACAGCGTGAACAGTCCATAGGCGACGATGGTCAGTGCCAGCGCGACGATCACGCCCGGGTAACGGATGGACTGGCGGACGATGAAGGAGATCAAGGCCTACACCAATCCATTAACCGCAGAGGCGCGGAGGCGCAGAGGCGCAGAGGCCACGCAGAGGCATACTTTCAACTCGAAAGCGGAAATGCCTGCAGAGGTCACCGGATAGGTTTCTGCCCGAACCTGTTCTTCTCCGCGAACCTCTGCGCCTCTGCGGTGAAGGTCTAATCTTCATTTTCATTCCGGATCTGGTACTTCAGTTCCTCGGAAAGAAGCAGTTGCGCGCCGCTGACGACGACTTCGCTATCGGCGCCGAAATCGCCAGCGTTGAACCAGCCGCCGTCGAGTTCCTGCGCGGTGGACACTTCGTGGCGGGCGAAGGTCTGCTCATCGTCCTTCACGTAAACCCAGGCCTTTCCTGCATGCCACACCACCGCGACAGGCGGCACGATCGCGCCGGAGACGGCGGCGCCGCCGAGGCCGATGCGGGCCAGCACGCGCATGCCGGCGCGCAGGCTGCCGCCGTCCACCATGTAAAAGTAAGTCTCTCCGGGCAACGCGGAATCGACCTGGGGAGAATCTGCGACGAAGCGCGCGGGCCGCGTGTTCTCGTGCGAGACCGCCGGCGCTACGGATATCTTGCCGCGTACCGCGCTGCGCGGCAGGTCGTAAGGCAGCACGAGCTGCACCAGGAAAGCGGACTGCTGCAGCAGCGACCGCATCACCGTCGAATCGGGGTTGGTCGTCCAGCCGGTGACGGTATCGCCCCAGGTGCTGCGGATGGAATCTCGGATGCTCGAGGCGGCTTGCTCGGCAGCCAGTTGGCGCGCCTGCTCGGATCGATAGCGTCCCTCCGCCGCCCTCACCGCCTGTTCGGAGACGTTGCGGTCGTCCTGGAACAGCAGCTCCATGCGTCGGAACTCGGATTCGGATGCCGCCACCACCGCCCGCAGGGCGCGGGCTTCCGCCGCCGCCGTCAGGTAACGACCACGCACTTCGGCGAGCGGCTGCAGGTTCATCACCGTGCCATAAGCCTCGACAGCGGCTTCGCTCTTACCGGGCCGCAATCGATCCACGGCGATGCCGCTTGCCTTCTGGCTTTCCGGTGACACGCGCACGACGGCGCGCCCTTCCTCGACGCCTGCGGTCGAAGCGGTTTCGATGGCTTCCTCACGTTCCTCAGGTGTGGCGCCAAACTCGTCGCGCGCGTAATAGATCAGCGCCCAGATGAGCACGGCGATTACAACCGCCATGGCGCCGACGACGGCATGGCTTCGGGTAGGTTTCATGGTCAGGTCACGATCCCGTTCTTTTTATCTGGGAATCTGCTGATACTTTGCCAAGCGCATGTCGGGAATCCGGGCGAAATCGCCGAACAACGGCCGCTGGACGGCGTCTTCGAGACGGGCCAGAGCCTGCCTCGATTCGGTTTGGGCAAGCTGCACCGCGCCCCCGGCGGCGAGGGATCCGACGCGAGCCATCGCGCGCTGCAACCGGTCGGCGCTGCCCGCATCGAACTGTCGGACGATGCGGGCTTCCTGCTCCTGCTGCAATGCCAGCTGGCGCCTGGCTCCGGCCAGGCGGTCGAGTGCCGAACGATATCCCGCGGCGGCAGCTTCGGCCGATGCGATTGCCGCCATCTGGGTCGCCAGGAATTGCTGGGCGGCGACTTCGCGCTGCGCCTCGCTCTCGCGTATCTGCGCCCTGGCGCGGGCGCCGGATGGCAGCGAGAATCCGACGGCAAGCGACCAGACGCTGTCACCCCGGTCCCAGGCGTAGCCCGGACCGAGGGTGATGTCCGGGTTCTGCAAGGCGACCGCCAGCTTGACCTCTGCATCCGCGGCGCCGAACTCGAGCAGCTTGCGGTGGACGTCGAGGCGATTGCCCAGCGCCAGCCGGCGCAGTTCGGCGGCATCGGTTTGGGCGACGGGCAAATCGGCATCGAAGCGCAAATCAATCGCGGCGGCTGTCTCCTGCGGCATGCCCAGCGCAAGGGCGAGTTCCGCCAACCGGTGCTGCGCCTGCGAAGCCTGCTGATCGCGAGCCAGTTCCAGTTGCGAGAGCGCCAGACGCTCGGTGCCGAGTTCATGCGCGGACAACATGCCCGCCTGTACCCGGCGCTCGACCAATGCCAGCACTTCGCGGCGCGCTGCGATCTGGGCTTCGAGCGCGGCCCGCGCGTCGCGATCGGACTGCAGCTCGACGAAACGATCCCGAACCCGTGCCCGCACGGCCCAGGCGGCAGCCGCGACATCCAGCTCGGCCGCATCGGCGAGGAACGCGCTGCGCTCCACGCGCGCTTCGCGCTTTCCCTGGGACGTCAGCGGGATTTCCAGTTCGAGTCCCAGGGTCCAGGGTCCGTTGTCTTCAGGCAGTTCGCGGGCGTGATATTCGGGACGGACCCGCAATCCGGCTGCCGGCGGCAAGCCTGCCGAGTTCTGCTGCGCGCGCGAGAGGTCCGCCCGGGCGCGGGCGATGCGCATGTCGGGATGGAAATAAAGCGCGGTCACGGTCAGCTCGCGCAGGCCCCACTGCCGCGGAGGCCATTCCGCATCCGCATAGCCGTTGGCCAGCGCAAAGCGCTTCAGGCCGTCGGTCGCGCCGCTGCGCTGCGCGTACTCGGCAATCGCGACGTCCTGGTCCAGCGAACGCGGAACATAAGGCGCAGACGAGCAAGCGGCGACAACGATGAAGGGTAGGAGCAGGGCTCGGCATCGCAGCGGAAGGCGGAACATGGCCGTCAGTGCAGCTTGATGTGCGGCTCGGTGCGTCGCGTGAGGATGCGCGCCAGCGTATCCAGGAAAACCTTGGTGAAACCGTGCAGGGCGAGTTCGTGCATCTTGTACAGCGACATGTACATGAGCTTGGCGAAATAGCCTTCGATCATGATGCTGCCGCGGGTCAGCCCGCCCATCAGACTGCCCACGGTGCTGAACTTGCCCAGCGACACCAGGGAACCGAAGTCGCGATACACGAATGGGTTCAGTTCGTCGCCGCGCAACCGCCTCGGCAGCATCCTGGCCAGGTGGCTGGCCTGCTGGTGCGCCGACTGGGCGCGCGGCGGAATGGTGCCGTTCTTCTCGGGCCAGGGGCAGCTCGCGCAATCGCCGAATGCAAAGATGTCCGGATCGCGCGTGGTCTGCAGCGCCTGGGTCACCATCAACTGATTGATGCGGCTGGTCTCGAGCCCGTCCAGTTCCCTGAGGAAATCCGGGGCCTTGATCCCGGCCGCCCACACCACCAGTTCGGCGGGCACGTCGCGCCCGGTCGCGGTCTTCACCCCCTGGGGAGAAACCTCGGTCACCCGTTCGCCCGTCAGCACGTCGATATTGAGCTTCTTCAGCAAGCCGAGGACCGCAATGGACAGCCGCTCCGGCAGCGCCGGCAAGATTTTCGGGGCGGCCTCGATGATGCTGATCTTGATGTCCCGCGCCGGATCGATGCGGTCGAGGCCGAAGGACACGAATTCGCGGATGGTATTGTGCAGTTCCGCGGCGAGTTCGACGCCCGTGGCGCCGGCGCCGATGATCGCTATATGCAATTGCCCGCGTTGCAGCGGCGTCTGCTGGGCATTTGCCCGCAGGCAGGCGTTCAGCAGCCGCGAATGAAACAGTGCAGCCTGCCGGGAATTGTCGAGCGAGATCGCGTGCCCGGCCGCGCCCGGCGTATTGAAGTCGTTGGTGGTGCTGCCGATTGCCATCACCAGCGTGTCGTAAGGCACGCTGTGGCCCGGGATCACCTCATGGCCACTTTCGTCCAGCGTCGGCGCCAGGTGGATCTGCTTGTTCGCGCGGTCGAGTCCGTCCATGCTGCCCAGGCGGAAATGGAAGTGATGCCAGCGCGCCTGGTACAGGTAGTCCAGTTCGTGGTCGTTGAGATCCATGCTGCCGGCGGCCACCTGGTGCAACAGCGGTTTCCAGAGATGGGTGCGTGAGCGGTCCACCAGGGTGATGCGCGCCTTCTTGCGCCTGCCCAGCGTTTTGCCGAGGCGGGTCGCAAGCTCGAGGCCGCCGGCCCCGCCGCCTACGATGACGATGTGATGCAGTCTGTCGGTTTGCGGTTGTGGACTGGTCATGGGCCGGCTTCCGGGAATATTTCCTGATCGATAGTGGGAATTTCCCGCCAACGGACGTGAGTTTAGCGGGATGTTCCCCGGTCTGCCTCAAATCAAGCTCAAAAAAAGCCCGCTCCAGGAGCGGGCTTCGTTGCAATACGAAAGCTGATGCGCGCCGCTTCAGGCTGCCGCGACGCGGGCCGCTGGCTCGCGGACCTGCAACAGGCCTTTCTGGGCGGCGCGGTTCACCGCCGACAGCACGGCCTGCAGGGTCGCGGTAACGATGTTGCCATGCATGCCCGCGCCATACAGCGTCTGGTCCCGGCCGATGCGGATCTGCACATAGGCCACTGCGGTTGCGTCTTCGCCGCTACCGACCGCGTGCTCGTGATAGTTCATGACGTGCACATCCAGGCCGCAGCCATCGCAAAGCGCGCGCACGAAAGCATCCACCGGGCCGTTGCCCTTGCCATTGATGCTGACTTCGCGCCCGTTCAGTTTCAGGCGGGCCGCCACGTGTTCGATTTCGCCATGCCCGGCATCATGGGTGATGCGGTGCTCGATGTAGCCGAGCGGCCGGTCGATCTTCAGGTACTCGCGATCGAACGCCTCCTTGATCGAGACCGACGATAGTTCCTTGCCGGTGGCGTCGGTGATGGCCTGGATCACCTGGCTGAATTCGATCTGCAGGAGGCGCGGCAGCGAAAGCCCGAAGTCACGCTCCAGGAGATAGGCGATGCCGCCCTTTCCAGATTGGCTGTTGACGCGGATCACCGCATCGTAGGCACGGCCGAGGTCGGCGGGATCGATCGGCAGATACGGGACTTCCCAGAGGTCGTCCGCGCGGCGCGCGGCCAGGCCCTTCTTGATCGCGTCCTGGTGGGAACCCGAGAACGCGGTGAACACCAGTTCACCGCCGTAGGGATGGCGCGGATGCACCGGCAGCTGGTTGCAATGCTCGACGGTGCGGATCACCGCGTTGATGTCGGAGAAATCGAGGCCGGGATTGACACCCTGGGTGTAGAGATTGAGCGCAAGCGTGATCAGGTCGACGTTGCCGGTGCGCTCGCCGTTGCCGAACAGGCAGCCTTCGATGCGATCCGCGCCTGCCATCACAGCCAGTTCCGCCGCCGCCACGGCGCAGCCGCGATCGTTGTGCGGATGCACGGAAAGCACGATGCTGTCGCGATTGCGGATGTTGCGGGCGAACCATTCGATCTGGTCGGCGTAGACATTGGGAGTGGACATTTCCACGGTGGCCGGCAGGTTCAGGATCACCGGCCGCTGCGGCGTCGGCTTCCAGATTTCGTTGACCGCGTCGCAGATCTCGACGGCGAAATCCAGTTCGGTGCCGGTGAAGCTCTCCGGCGAATACTGGAATACCCAGTCGGTGCCTGGCTGTTCCTTCGCGCAATCGCGGACCGCCCTGGCGCCTTCGACGGCGATGGCGACGATGCCGGGACGGTCGAGGCCGAATACTACGCGGCGCTGGACGGTCGAGGTCGAGTTGTACAGGTGCATGATCGCGCGCTTCGCGCCGCGCAAGGATTCGTAGGTGCGGCGGATCAGCGGCTCGCGCGCCTGGGTGAGCACCTGCACCGTGACGTCGTCGGGAATGAGCTTTTCCTCGATCAGCTTGCGCACGAAATCGAAGTCGGTCTGCGACGCCGCCGGGAAACCTATCTCGATTTCCTTAAATCCGATCTTGAGCAGGTGCATGAACATGCGCAGCTTGCGCTCCGCGTCCATCGGTTCGATCAACGCCTGGTTGCCGTCGCGCAGGTCGACGCTGCACCAGACGGGCGGTTTGGTGATGACCTGGTCGGGCCAGGTCCGGTCGGCCAATGCGACCGGGGCGAAGGGGCGGTATTTCTGGGACGGAATCCTGTTCATGGTTGCTCTCGCACTGAAAGTGTTAAAGCCACTGCCGCCAGATTCAGCCTGGCGGGGCCGGATCGAACCTGACGGGACTAGGGTACTGCTGAATTGGGGGTTTAGGTTATGTGCGCGCGGGGCGCAGCAGCAGGCCGCCCAGCAGGAGGCTGGGGAGAAGAATCGCGATTTGGCCGTGCCGTTGGGATTGCATGTGCCCGACTATAAGGCGATTTTCCGGGCTTCGCAAGCCCCAGCCTGTTCCAATGGCATAGGAGGCTGAAGCGGGGCCGTGTTTCCAACGGCATAGGAGGCTGAAACAGGGATTTTGGATCGATCATCTCGCCATGGTGATCGATATGAACGAATCAAATCTCGAGA
>Ga0163147_10006385_pt1 | contig 13842 bp, 20 predicted proteins | sample OliLakLV19MP6G1_FD_148597 | JGI IMG/M metagenome (GOLD analysis project Ga0163147, IMG submission 148597) | Freshwater microbial mat bacterial communities from Lake Vanda, McMurdo Dry Valleys, Antarctica- Oligotrophic Lake LV.19.MP6.G1 | ecosystem: Environmental > Aquatic > Freshwater > Lake >...
TTACTGAGGGATCTGAGGTGCTTCCTGATGGAGAACGAGAACCGCCTCCACCTCCGCCAGTGGCAGTTATAGTGCTAAATATCGAGTTATTACCGTTAGTTCCCCTAGTGGTATTCGAGGCTGAGCCAGCTCCTCCTGCGCCAACAGTTACAGTGTATGCTTGTGCGGTAACAGCAAGTGAAGCATCGTACTGATAGCCTCCAGCACCTCCGCCACCTGCGTGATTTGCTCCTCCGCCTCCACCTCCAGCTACGACTAAGGCTTTTACTTGTGGCATTATCTATCTCCTAGTGTGTTAAGTTCTGGCATATTAAGACTCCAAACTAATTATTGTATTTATTATATTAACCTTGGGCCATACATCTCCACTTGCTAGTGACAGTGTTCCAAACAAAGAAAGAATCTAATCGGGCAGTTGTAATTGTTGTTGTTGGGGGTACAGCCGCCCCAGTTTCAAACGAAGATCCCCAAGTAATAGCTCTTGCTGCTGTTCCAGTAATGGCAATCAATAATACTTGCCCCTCTGTTGGCGTTCCTGAAAGATTAGTAGTCATTGAGGTAATAGCAACAGCGAGGGCAGTGATCGAGTAAAAATCTACATTATCGGTATTTATACTAGGTGTAGCATGAGAGGTAGTTGTACCCGTTCGTCGAGTTATACGCTTGCTTGTTAAAGTTTGAGTTAGTGATTTTAGATAATCTGCAAGAGCAGTAATTGTAGACTTTTTAATAATAGGCGTTCCAGATACATCATCAACTACTACTAGTAAATCTGCTCCAGTTGGATCAGTTAAACTACTTAAATCTGTTATTTTTGCATCTGGCATATATTCCTTTTATTATTATTTCAAAAATTCCCCCATGCCTTTGGTGGGTTTGGAGGAATTACCTTTTATCTATCTATTTATATTAATCGAAGTCGTAAGTCCAAGTAACCTGCAGTGAGTCTCCATTAACAACATTAACTGCTGTGAACGTCTGTCTAGATAACAAAGTACCCCCTGAAGCTGCATTTAGCACTCCTGATTCGGTAACTGCTACTGTTCCGCTAACTGTAAATGTTTTAGTTAAACTTGCAGTATCGTTAGTTACATCAGTAGTTGTTCTTGAAGCTGTACCTGCTGCTCTTGAAAGACCTGAAGCTGCTGTTTCGGTTTGTAGTGTAGTATTTCCAACCGCTGCTGCTGTAGTTCCGGTACCAACTGCGATATAGGTAAATGCTGCCTCTGCACCATCTCCGTTACATCTTGAAGCCATACCTGCGAATCCTGCATTGGTAACTAGATTAGAGATATGTCGTTCGTCTTTAATATTTCCATCTTTATCAAGAGCTGTAATTCTTACATTCTCTTTAATTCTGAATCTACCTTTAGTAGAGTTAACTTTTTCTAGTATTTTATTTAACACTTATAACCTCCAGTTCTTTTTCAGTACATACTTTGAAGCCATCAATCACTTCTTTTTTAACATGATCTACTTCTTTAGTAGCGAAGATATAGCTAAAACCTAGATCTGAATCATATTTAAGTTTAGTAACTACTCCACCTTCTGAATCAGGTTGTCCGATTTCTTTAACGATATCTCCTATTTCAAATTTGTTTTGTTTCATATTTTCTTTCTGTTTAATATTACAAACTTATTACTCCTATGTCAATCTTAAAGATTATATCCATGGTTCCACATATCGTCTGCTATTACTCCAATTACTTCTCTATCTAAATTACCATGTTTCAATGTTTGGATAGTTTTTTCTAGATCATTCTTGTAGTTTAACTCACTTTCATTTAATGGTATTGGTTGCTCTCTACTAGACTTGTAGTCGATAATAACTCCTCTAGCCCATATCTCATGCATTGCTCTAGGTATTCCATGTGTTGTTGCTGAAGGGTCTTGACTCATATCGGAAGTAAGTGTTAGATCTGTAATAGCTGCCGGATATGTATTAACTAATATCTTGAGGCCGTCTGTTACTGCTGTAAGGGTTCCCGAATAAATAACAATAGATTTCCTTATTATGTCAAAGAATGCCCCTCCCTCTAGGTTAGAAAAGTTAGCAATGATACTTGCTTCTGTTGAGATAGATCTTCTGTATGAGGTAACGTCAAACTCGTTTAAGACAATATAGTTAGTTCCATCTAGTTTAGCTTCGACACGTTTTATTCTCGATAATATATCTGGTGGTTGTGGGTATTCTCTAGTCGTAATACTAGATGCTACCAGGTTCGTATATTGAGGGATAAGTAAAATATCTTCGTCTGTTTTGAGAATAGCTCTTGCTATTTCATCTTGGCGAATAGCCATTAAAGAAATGATCTGAGCATCAGTAAATGTAATCGAGGTAGTTCTCGTCATGAATCTAACGTGTTCTGCGAATTTTACCGGTGTCATTTGTTATTTCCTCTTTATTTTATAATGCAGAAGGTTCAACTAATGCTCCTGCTGATAATGGTGTCCATGCTACTAAGAATCTAATTGCACCTGCTGTGATGTTTGTTGTTCCATTATAAAGTAGAACATCCAATCCATTAGCAACTATCTTTTCAGTTGCTACTGTAGAGAGTTCTATACTAGCATCTGAAGTTGCATCATGCCAAATCTCATTGACTTGTAATGTTGTTGCATCTGCTACTTGAGTTAATAATCCGGCTACATCTTTTGAAGTTCCTGCATTTACTGTTGCTGCACCTACTAAGGTAGTCTCAACAACGCCGATAATACGAATCCTGACAGTTCCGGTAACGTGAAATAAAGCACCTCCGTCTAAGGTTCCTGCGTCATGACCCCAAGCATTAGTAGTTCCACCCAAGAATGTAACTAGCTTTTCACATCTAAATGGACCCCATGAAGGATCGAAAATGACGTTATTTTGTGAATCTGTTGGTAATAGGGGTTTGTTTTCGAGTGCCATAGCAACTTCCTTTATATAAGAGAGTTAAGCAAAGTAGCGAACTACCATACTTAACTCCCTACTAATTTTTAACTTATTAAGCTGCTACGACATTTCCGTCTGTTGATAATGCTTTCCAGTAACAGTAATAATCAATTACTCCAGCTGTAACATTAGCTGTTGCAGTAGTTTGGATAATATCCAAACCGCCACCGATAACATTGTATACAGGAGCTACTGCTAATGCCAATGATGGAGATGCTGCTAACCATCCCTCATTTACTACCAAAGTGGTTGCGGTAGTTAAAGCAATAATTGCTGCTGTTGCACCTGTAACACCTACTTCAATCGTTGAAGTAGCACCTAGTAAGGTTGTTTTAACTACTCCGAAAACATATACCTGAACATCACCTGTTACAGTGAATAAAGTATAAGGATTACCTGTTCCGTCAAAATCTCCTGGATCATTGACAGTTCCACCCAATAAAGTTGCTCTTTTAGTTACAACATTTGGAGTACCTTGTGCTAATTCTCTTAAAACTTGCTCTAAACCTATATTTCCATGAGTAGTTTCTTGATTAATTTCTACCATATATTTATTCCTTTATGTTTACTTATTATCCTTCTGCAACAAAACTCAATTGCTCATTGATAACATTAATATCAGTGTCTAAACCGATTGTAAATCCATCTTCTGCAACTGTGATACCAAGAGTGGTGATTGATGTACCAGTGCCGGCTGCAACTGTTTTATGAGCTGAGCCTGCTGCCATACCTTCAAACCATTGATACCAATCTCTAGAAGTGTTGTTTACTACTTTTACATACCTTGGTTTGAAACCAGTTGTAATTGTGATAGCTGCTGCTGTTGCATCAGTTAAATATCTACCAACTACCATATTTCTAACCTGGTGATGTGATTGTGTGCTTACTATTGCCATTTTGTTTTTTCTTTCTTTTTATGGAGGGCTAGGGTTTATTCTAACCCTCCGTTATTTTTACTTTCTTATGCTGATACTGCGTGTTCTACTAAGATGATGAAGTTAGCATTAAGAACTTTAGCGACATAAGTTGCTTTCCAACCTGATGTGCTTCTCTGATCTAGAGGATCTGCTGATCCGGCTGATCCGAGTGGCTTAACGATATTCTTCAAAGATTCTCCTGAAATACGAGATTGAGCATATGCATCTTTACCGAAGATCAATGTTCCATAAACTGTGGTAACCAATGTACCTGGTACAGTGTAGGCATTTGATGTTTCGATAAATCTAACTCCTGCTAAGCTACCAACTTCATCAGGCATAACGTCTGATTTGTTAGCATATTTCTCAACTGGAATCCAACCTGTTGCATCATCTAAATCGTAGGTCGTGTAAGGATGTACGATACCGATAAATGATCTATTCAAAGGTACAGTGTTGTATCCGGTTCCTGGATTAATCATAGAAGTTACTGGTTTAGCGTTGTTAGCTTTCAAAGTTCTAACTGATTCCTTAACTTCTGCTCTGTTCAACTTCATACCACTTGAGATTGTTGCTGTGGATGTTGCTGTACTTGCATATTGATTAGATGCTCCTGCTGCCAATACTGCTCTACAAAGTTGATCCAGCGTATCTCCTGCTTGTTCTCCAAGAATTTCTGCAGTTTCAGTCAAGATAGGATCATATGTTTCCATTTGAAGTTTATCAGTGAGGGTAACGTAGTCTCCATATTGCAAGACAGTTGCAGTTACGTCTGTGATACTCAAAGCTGTTCCATCTGGGGTAACACCATCACTTAAAGCTGTGGTATTAGCTGTTAAGCTACCATATCTTCTGAATTTGATGACGTTGGTTCCACCCATACGAGGGATATCTCTGACTTGAGCGAATCTATTGTGTACGAAATTTGGTATTGCTCTTACCAGTAAGGCCTTGTCATAAAAGTTATTAACTTCTATAGCAATAGTTGATCTTGATGTGAGTGCCATTTTGTGGTCTCCTTTATTATTATTTATACTTTTTAATACTAAAAAAGGCACTATTCTTTACAGAAATAGTGCCTTCGGTTTTTCCAATAGGACTGACTTATATTAAGTATCCTAGAGTTAAATTATAATGTCAAGGGCTAAGTTAGAGCATATCTCCGACTCTTCTACCGGTTTGAGGATCAATCCTTTCAATAGATTGTTTACTGCCGATTCTAGCCATAATGTTAAGCTCGTTAGATAGTAATTCATATACTTGTTCGGGGACCTGTGTCATAACTCCTTTAGGAAGTATCCACTTGTAGCCATTGATGATCTTCTCTTTGACTGCTCCAGAGATAACCTTGAACTCTCTAATACCATTTACTACTCTAGATTCAACAATACCTTCTTTCTCTCCTGGTTCTAATTGGATAGCCATACCGACTTTAGGCTGTGATTCTAGGTATCTACCCATGATATCTCTTTTATTAAGCCATTCTTTATCTGCATTGAATTTCTCTTTAGGTGTTTCAATTCCTGATCTAGATTGATCTACTAGCTTTGGTTTATTTTCTTCAGAGCTACTAGTTTTTTTAAGATCAATAATCATTAGTAATTGTGCTTTAGTCTTAAAGCTATTAGCAACTACTTCATCAATACCCAACTCAACTGCCATTGCTTTTAATTCTACTAATGTGGTTTCTACTTCTGTTTCTGTCATATATTTATTCCTTTATTATTTTATTATTTTCTTTTTTTAGTTGCATTTTCATCATTGCAAAGTCTCTCCAGTCTAAATCATTATCTTTGCCCTTTAGCAAATGCTATCTGTGCTTCTACTTCTTGGGTAGTTGCTTTACTCCAATCTTTAGCTCCACCAGATGAAGATCTGTAGCTTGTACCTGGATTAGCAGTCGCTTTGGCGCGCTCACTGGCTTCTCTTTCTCTAATTGCACCAATTTTCTGTTGATCTCCAGCACTTGCAATCTTCATAGCATCTTCGGCAACTAGGCTAGGATGTGCTTTCATGTACTTATATGCTAGTTCTTGGTATTTCTTTAACTCTGGTCGTTCTGAAACTATATTGTTTAGGGCAGTTTTATCTTCATACTCCTGTTGTCTATCAACAATGCTCTTACTACCTTTGGCCACTTGCTTTCTGATTCTAGCTCTATCCTCTGCATCCATATCATCATCTTCGTCATCTTCTCCAAGATCATCCATCTTAATAGCTGACTTAACTACTGGCTCAACTTTATTAGGATCGTACTCATCAGTTTCTTCTTTCTTTTTTGCTAGGTCTACTTTAGGATCTAGAGTAACATCAGTAAAACCAAACTTTACTTGTTGATCTGCTGTGAGATTTTGTTTGTTAGATTCTAGGTACTCTCTGTGAGTATCGGTAAGATCTGTAGGTTCCATACCTACAACATCATCTAGTTGCAATGTGTTTACGTCAATTGTTGGGATATCTTCTTGCATAGGCCTTTGGTTTTTCCATTAAGCTAATTATTATTGATCGTTCAGTATATAGATTATTCAACATCCTTGTCAAGTTCCTTTGGTTTATCATAAGGATCAAAAGAAGGAATTGGAGACTCTGGTGTTCTTGATCTCTTAATATGTTCTGCCGGAGTATTGATTACATTCTTGTAAGCTATCAGATCTCTTCTCTTCAAGTTAAGCATCTCCTCGTCTCCGCCTGCTAGTATTTGTTCTGTCAATATTACTATGTTGGCGTTAATCATTTCTTTTAGTAGTATCCAACCCTGATTAGATTCTAAATCAATAAACTTAGCTGTTGCTAGTTCAATCTTCTCTGGTGTGTTTAGGATTTTATCTTCTATCATGATGAGGCCTGACTTGGAGCTATAGCCGGTCTTGGAGCTGTGCCACCTGATTGTGGGTCTTGTGGACCAAATGGTAAGTCTTGTTGATCTTCTGGAAATAACTCTGGTTTACTTCTCTTCATCATCAATGCTTCTTGATGTGCTTTAACATGAACCCTTGATGCTAATGTATCTGCAGCTTTCATGTGTTCGAGTAAGTGGACCTCGTGATTCTGTTCTCTCGTTACTGGAGCTAACTTATTGTTATTGAGCAATTCATTCTCTTGCTCTGCTTCTCTTTCATCAATAGTTGGAGGATATAATCTATCTAGTTGTGCCTTCTCCATACCGAATAATTTCCCCAGCAATCTTAAACCATATCTTCTATTGGTATTCTGTTCTTGAAAAGCCATACCCATATACTGTTGCATCCCTTGTCTATCTTCTAGCTGTTTAGCACGATTCACTACCTTAGATTCAATTTTAATATCTGGATCTACTTTAGGAGCTATAATGTTTTCTCTGGTAAGAGGCCTCCACTTGGCGCCGAAAATACCTTCTATTCTTAAAATCTTCTCGTCAATCTTATCTGCAAAGTTATCTTTGTACAGTCTGTACCACTGTTGCCAGAATGCTCTCTCGGACCAACCAAATACTTTAGCTGATAGTGAGTATCTAGTATCAACTCTTGAGGCAAGAATGTTAGTTTCTCCTAGAGGTCTATTCTTATCTGACTGCATACCCTGTTGAATATCAGGTGTAGCTGTTGCTTGTTGTGCTGATGCATTTAGTGAAGTAAATATCCAGTCTAGTAAAGCCATGTTAGGTCTAGCTTTGTTAATTGGAGCTATCACATTATTAATACCGCCATTATCTGTATTACTCACCGGAATAAACTTATTATTAGTTATTCTAGTTAGATCTGCCCTGTTGGTAATTTTAACTGAGTCATATACATAACTTGGGTAAAGATCTGCTTCCATTGCTTTCAAGCCTAGATTCTGTGCTATAGCTCTTGCTCTCTGCTTATCTTCTGTTAGATCTGGAATAGATGTACCATCCCAATCGTGAGCTGTAGGATATAGAGGTCTATCAATAAACTGCCAGTAGTCTTGATTCTTTAATACTGTAACTGCAAGTAGTTTAGATCTGTCGTTACCTAGCCATGCTTTAACCTTCTTAACTTCTCCATTGATTTCAAAATGCGTATACCATCTAGTAACTATGTAGCCTGCATTAGCACCTAGACTGGCCTGTTGCTCGTTCTTTTGTGTTTGTCTGTTTTGAGCGTTGTTTCTGGCTTCTGAGGCGTCTTGGTACAGTGATGTTATTCCTCCGGTATGTGATAGCTCTGCAAAATCAATACCTTCCATTTTATCTGGTAAAGCATTGATATCTTTTTTAGTTAGTGAAACTTCTAAGCCAAAGAATCCACAAGCTCCTCTGTGCTTTCTATCTCCATTAATAGACACTGCGTTAGGATCACGAAGAAATACCATAGGATCAATAACTTCTGGTAATGGTAGATATATACCTTTATCTGGTTCTCTTAGATATTCTTCTAATCCCAGTATACCTCTGCCAAAGAAGGTAGTATCCCAATCCCATTCATAGTCGATCTTATCCTTCTCCATATCAACATAATCGGCTTCTGCCATCTTGGTTAGATTCTCTGCAACTTCATCATCTCCCTCTTCACGACCAACAAAATCAGTCATTAGTCGATCATCATATAATGAGGCCAACACTGTTTGGTGAATAGTAAACATAGTAGTATCACCTACTGCTCCTGAATCTCGTTTTTGATTATTATAAAGTTTTAGTCTTAAAGCGTTCTGATCTTTCTTAGGCTTCTGATGTTTCCAAGCCATGTTGTACTCGGCTTGAATCTGTTTTTCAAGACCATCAAACTTCTTTGAATCTTCTGACTTATCTTCCTTAGCTTCTGTAGCTTCGATTTCTTTTTTATCTAGTTGATCTTCAGTCATACGTTTCCCTTTAATTTAGTTTACAGTCTTTTTACTATCTTTTGCAAGCATTTTCTCTTGTTCAATTTCAATTAAATTTTCAATAGTAGTAATTGCTCCTGTGAAGATTAAAGCTCCACACTGTGCTATCTGATCCTTGTTTAGTTTCTTCTTACCCTTTTCAGGTGTAATCACGTTATAACCAGTATAAATCTCTCCCTTATATTGAAGTATATACTCAAATATCTTACTATCAATCATTCTAATATAGATAGGACAACCTTGATAATCTGACTTCTGTAGCAGTTGAATTACTGTACCTCCCTTGATTATCACTGCTTTATTGAACAGATTGTTAGCTTCTTCCAGTGTTACTATTTTTTTCTTAGTCATTGTCATTATCGCCTTTCGGTTTTATTAATATACTTATAATTGGTTCTTCAACTTTCATAATATCCTTCTAATATTGTTTTTACTGTAATATCAACTCCATAATCCAAACAATCAGCAGTACCACACGAACCAATAAACTTTATATTTACTTCATCTCCAACTTGCAACTGACCAATAGTCAAATCTATTTCTTTTAATGTTGGCTGTCTTGAATTAGTAGTCACTCTCAATTTAGTTACTTTACTATTCATCGCTGCCTTTCGGATCGATTAATATACTTAAACTCGGTTCTATTCTAACAAGCACCCCATTTGCTTTGTGAATAGTTATCTTGCCATATGGGTACTTTCTTAACTCTTCAAGTACAATTAGCTCTCTTTCGCTTATCTTTTCTGTTACTAATTTTTCTGGTATGTGTGGTACAAATTGTGTCATAGTCTTTCGTATCCAGAGTTTTGTTGTGGGTATGGGTCCATGTTAGGTTCTACTTGTATTATCGTTCCCAAAGAATTATTTGGTTTCTTATATGATACTAGAAAATATGATAAAGCTCTAATGCCATCGAAGTGGTGTCCAAACTTCCTATGATCGTCCCAAGTAGGCTTGGTTTCGATTATTCCATCAGCTACTCTCTCTTGCCATAATAGGTTTTCAATTTCCTGCATCATCCAGTTGTGATTTTTACCAGTTTTAGGGTTCATGATTTGCAGACTAGTAGATATGTACAGCCTTGGTTCTCCAGTACCTTTTTGAATCATTCCATATTCAGCCAGCTTATTGGCTAGTGTTTCATCCCAAGACTTAGTTTCTCCCGGTATCTTTTGGATTGGTTGCAAATACATACCCATTGCCGATAATTCTTTCATTAACCTGGGATTATCGGTGTCTCCCCAGCCTGCCCTGATGTGCAAGCCACCTATTTTTGTATCACGTTTGGTTTTGATTTGTTCTGTAGTTAATTGTGCCGTTCTGAATCCATCAATAACATGGACTGTATCATCGTTATCAACGCCAAGTAGTAACCATGCAGCCGGATCAGAGTAACCACCATCTAGAACTTCATAGAAGGTCCAGTCAATTGGAGTACTCGTATAATCCCTTAGATGTTTACTTCTATCCCACCATGAACAAACTAAGCCAACTCTTCGCACAAACTTGCCTTCTCTACGCACTTTGAGGGCATCGGGACTTAATCCCCTAGACATAATATCTTTCTGTTCTTCGGTAAGCCAAGGGTTATCGTCCCACCCGGCTTCTGACACATAGATCAAATTAGTGTCTGTGTTGAGGTATATATCATCGTACACCCAGGTCATACCCTTAATGGCTGTCATCGTTAAGACGATATCTAGCCTCTGACCGGCTTCTTGTCTCACAAAACACTCTTCCCAGATGTCATGTGGTGGTTCTTCGTCAAACCAGATCAATCTTTTACCGGCTCCTTGGAACTTAGGTCGCCCTTGTTCGTATGACTTAAAGGTAGCTTTATTACCATTCTTTAGTACCAGCTCAGAAAGTATCCCTTTTCTTATCCAGGTCATTGAAGCTATTGATCCCTCTGGTAAATATCTTAGTAGCTTTGGCTGTGTTGTTTCCTTTTGTGAATCAAATGAGGGGCAGATAACCCAAACTTCTACTGGATTTTTTATATTTTTATGTTCGTGTTCTCCAAGTAGGTAGCGCGCTACTTCTTGTGCGCCAATCTCTGTCTTTCCACAATTATGAACTAAAATATCTTCTACAACATAGTTATGATTATCTTCTACTGTTAAATCATATCTTTCTTTTGATTGTATAATCTCAATCTTAGATATTTCCAACTCCTGCCTCTTAAAATATCTCTTATTGAGTCTGGCTTTATTTGATATGTTTTTGATAATTCTCTCGCCATTGTTAATTTCTTCATCGTTTTGTTCTTCTTTTGATATTTCAATATCTCTATAACCTGATTCTCTGTTAGTCTGCTTTTCCAACACATCTCTCCGTTTTGATGGATCTGCCGACCTTTCATTAGTGAATGCATTATGTTTTCCCTGTTTGTTACCCATTCTAAATTCTCTATCTTGTTGTTTGAGGAATTGCTGTCTTTGTGATTTACTTGAGGTTTGTTTAGTGTGTTTGGTATCCAAGTCTTTGCTACCACCCTGTGAACCTTGACTATCTTTCCCCCCATCACTGTTCTGTAATACCCAGATTTGTCTTTTCCTGGCTTCATCACTGCTGTTTTGTTCCCACCATAATGCGAAGTCGTTAATACTCTCCCCATATTGCTTGCATAATAGTTTGAGTTCTGACCTTTGGCTTGCTTCCATTTCTCCCCAGACAAACTGATAGACTGGAACCCATTTTTTATTGATGTAATATTCGTGATCGTATGTTGATGTAATTTGTTTACCATTGATAATTAATTTTATCATTGGTTTGGGGTTATGACTAGCACTAAAGCAATGAGGTTGTAATACCTGCTTGTTCTCTGGTTTAATTCCATTATAAGAAACAACGCTCATTCCCTTTGTAATACTTTCTATTGGTAACTTAGAGCCATCACCCATTGTAACTAGAGTTCCTTTAACAAAGCATCTATTCCCCCAAAATAATGCTCTGATTACTTGCTGCGCCTTATAAAACTCTTCCTGCTTATCGTGACGTTTGGCATACTTGAGAGGATTGACTGATATCCTACGATTTTTTTCTTGTACCAGTTCTAGTAATTTGATTTTATCAGCTCGGCTTAATTGCATTTATGGCCTTATCTAACTCTTCATCATCAAGATCTTCAAATTTTATAGTAGCTTTAATATCGAGTTGTTCTGCTGGGTATTTGTTTTTTATTTTGTAGGCTTCTTTAATTGCGTTGAGTCTATTTGTGTTATCTGGTGTCCAGTACCATATATGATTGGCTTTATCTCCATGTTGAATCTTCTGGACCACACAACCTGCAACACTTTCAATAACTTCTGTCATTTCTTCATCACTCATAGCTAATGGGAATGTTCTGTGATCTATTGATTTAGCATCAATAATTGAAGAATGATTATTGGTTAGCAGATCATCAGGCAAATACTGTTCTAGTAGTTCTTGAAATGTTTTGTTTTTAGTTAATCTTTCCGGACTCTGTGAATAAGCTAATGAATAACCAGCATCTAACATGAGCTTACCCATTGTAATTTTCTTTTTACCCTTGTTTCTTCCGACTATTTCCGACAATGCCTTAACAACAACTAATTGTCGTGGTGAGTTTAGTTTAATGAGGGGTTTTTTAACAACCTTCTTCTCAATCTTAGCTTTAGCTTTGATAAGCATATAATTCCAGTATCGCACAAATATCTCTACTTTGCTAATTTTACCGGTCTAAGCAGATTGAAGAGCGTTTCTGTTAGGGTAGAATCGTGTTCAATTATCATGTGGCAGGGGATACATCCTCTTAAAGTTTGCTCATATGTAGATAGTAGCCAACCTCTATTTTTCTCTTTGTACCAATCTCTTTTATGCCGGTGAATATAAGTCATCTTCAAATCAACACCATAAGATCTAATTTGTTTTGGTAAACAATCCTTAGCTACTCGCAGCTCACACTTAAAGTATTTCTTTTTAGCTTTATAGATTTTATCTAGTTCAGAATTAGCTTCGATATTCTTTTCCACCTGCTTCTTTTGAACTCTACCAATCTGTTCTAATTTTGAATATCCAGTCATATAATTATTCCTTGTGAGTGACATTGGTGTCACCCTCTCTTTAGTTAGTTTTTCTCTAGCCAGTCAAACTCTTGCTGATTATTCCAGTCTCGTCTTTGTTTAAGTTCAATCATTATGGTTTCAATTAGGTCTGGCATAGTTAATCCTTTTTAGTGTCCCACTCCTCAAGAATACGCATGGTGTTGTCAACCCAACTACCAACCATCTTTTCTGCAATATAATTATGTTGGTCATACCAGTTTTGTCCTTCAGCTAAAGTTTTGAAATCTGGCTTATCAAACTTTGTAAAAGAAAAATATGCCTGAGTTAAAGTACGTTTTAGTTCTTTTCTCATTTTCTCGAGTGCTATTACTTTTTGTGTGTCTGTCATAGTTAGTCCTTCTTGGTTAATGGTTTGTCTAGTGAGGCGAGGATGTCTATCCACATAATAGGTGTATCCATCGGTAGGTTGTAATCAGTATCTCTACCACCAGTAGCCCATCCCTCTGGGAAACCACCGTTTACTGTACCAAGCATACATACTGGTCGTTCACTCCAAAAAATATCTGTCAAAGTTCCGTCTGGATATAAAGCTTCAATAGTAGTTCCGTCTTTTGGTGCAGTATCTATAGGCTTTAAGTTCTTATATTGATCCCTCACCCTCTCACGCTCTTCTGCTATGACTTGTTTGATTTTAGTAGTGAGAAATTGTCTGATAGGACCAACGCTCCCAATAGCATCTATAAATATCGGCTCAATATCTGGTCCACAATCTTTTACAAACTTCTTATCAAACTCCTCTAATATTTTTTGTGTGTAGGTCATAGTTATATCTCCACAATCATCTTTCCCAGAACATTCACAACAAACAGACTCGCCCCCGATGTTGTGCTTATTACAGACACTATGTGTGCCTTCTTCTCCGTGATTGAATGGTTTTGTGTCTGTCATAGGTTAGTCCTTCTTAGTTAGTTCTTCGTCTAGGAGGGAGGTAGCTATTAGTTGTTTCTTCGCCCTTCTTTCTAGCGGTTCTGCATTTGAATTTTCTAATAGCCATTTTCCATACTTATGAAGTAAGTTTGGTATCTCCCCAACTATCCTCGCCCTTTCCTCTATCTTGGCTTCTTCTTGGATATTCCTAAAC
>Ga0163147_10006387_pt1 | contig 13840 bp, 10 predicted proteins | sample OliLakLV19MP6G1_FD_148597 | JGI IMG/M metagenome (GOLD analysis project Ga0163147, IMG submission 148597) | Freshwater microbial mat bacterial communities from Lake Vanda, McMurdo Dry Valleys, Antarctica- Oligotrophic Lake LV.19.MP6.G1 | ecosystem: Environmental > Aquatic > Freshwater > Lake >...
CGTGCTCTGGGAGCTCTTCAGCTCCAGCACGCAAACCCTCGACATGGTCGTGCAGTTGTGTGCGTCGAGTCCGTTTCTCGCGAGGCTCCTCGTGACGAGTCCGGGCATGATCGACGAGTTGCTCGACAGCCTTCTCATCGCGCGGCTTCCGATCCCAGCCGAGCTCGAGGCCGGCCTCGCCGATCTCTGCTACGGCGCGGTGGATGCCGCGCCGATCCTCCATGCGTTCAAGGCTTCACAGCAGCTTCGCGTGGGGGTTCGGGACGTCCTTGGCCGCCAGGATGCCGAGACGACGACGGCTGCCCTCACGGCAATCGCCGAGACGCTCGTTCGCCGAGTGGTGGCGATCGAGGAGGAGCGTCTCGTGGAGAAGCTGGGCGAGCCGCAGGTGGCGGAGGGGCCGCGAGCGGGAGCGCGCGCCGCTCCTGTGGTGCTCGCGATGGGAAAATTCGGCGGCCGCGAGATGAACTACGCCAGCGATATCGACGTCGTGTTTCTGTACGACCACGACGGGGAGTCGCGGCATCGGCGTCGTCCCGCAGCCGGCACGAGCAACGCCCACTTCTTCGGCGAGCTCGCGGGACGCACGACGCGGGCGTTCAACGAGTTTGGCCCGCAGGGACGGCTCTATGAGATGGACTCGCGGCTCCGGCCGTCGGGTCGCAGTGGTCCACCGGCCATCTCACTCGCTGAGTTTGCCCGCTACTTCGCCCCCGACGGTCCCGCGGCGGTGTGGGAGCGGCAGGCGCTCGTGAAGGCGCGGTTGGTGGTCGGTGCCGAAGACGCTGCGGCGGAGGCTCGAAGGATCATCGATGGGGCGACCTTCAACCGCACGTGGACGGCGGCCGAGGTGGAGAGCATTCGTCGGATGCGGTATCGGATGGAGGAGGGGGCGAAGGTCTCGAACCTCAAGCGGGGCCCCGGAGGGGTCGTCGATATCGAGTTCATCGTGCAGATGCTCCAACTCGTGCACGGTGGTAAGAACCGCTCCCTGCGGACCACGGAGACCCTCGCGGGCCTCGTGGCGCTCCACGCGGCGGGCCATCTCACAGAAGAACGTATGACGTTTCTCAAACGTGCCTACCGCACATTGCGGGCGATCGAGGGTCGGCTTCGGCTGCTCGATACCGCGGGCCGTCATGATTTCCCATCGGACCCGGAGGAGCAGCGGAAGCTCGCCCACCTGCTTGGGTACGAAGCCCCCGATGCGCTTGTTGCCGACGTGCAGGAGATCACCGCCCGCACCCGCGCCGAGTTCGAAACGATCTTTGCCGCGACCGAAGCCGCGCTCGCATAGCCGCCGCTCCCGGGACGATCGGCATCCGATTTGCGGCGGACGGCAGAGTGGCATCAAAGCGAATGAACCCACAATGCAGCGACCGATGACCACTCCCGTTTACTTCCGGTACTGCCGGAAGTTTTCCAGTTCCTCGAGCTCCCGCTGGAGCCCGCCGGCCTGTTCGTCGCCGGCTTCAGGGCTCGTGATCTGAAGGTTGCGGGCGAATTCGAGGGTGTAGTCGTAATCAACTGCAGCCGCCTTCTCGCCAGCAGCACCGGCGGGCACTTCCACATCCCATCGCAGGATGCCACGGGGACGCTCGCGACGGAGATAGAACGCGTCGTCCGAGAGCTTCCGCTTGCCGGTGTCGAGCGTCACCTTGATCTCGTTCTCACGCTGGGCGAACGGCAGACGGTCGATCACGCGAACCTTCACCGGCTCCCGCTTGAAGTTGTCGATCGTGAGCCGGTAGTCGAACGAGAGCACACGGTTCCCACCCTGCACCAGCTCGTCCTTCGTGACAAGCTCGCGACGGGCCCGCAACTGCGGGTCGGCGCCAAAGCCCACTACAAACGTCTGGCCTCGGGCCACCGTGCCAATCTCGCCGCGGCCCACGAAGCGGCCATCGAGGTAGACGCTGATCGGCCCGCCGAGCAGATCCTCGTCGCTCGTGTTGACGATCTCCGCCTCGCGGTAGACATAGGTGGTCAAGACGGGCGTGGCCACGTGGGTGAGCGAGCCCTCCAGGTCGGCACGCATAACCTGCACGATCTGCTGGTCGTCGCGGCTGGCCATGCTGATCCGGTTCGGCAGCCGATAGTCGATGCTTGGCCCTTCACCGACCGTAGGCGACTCCTGCTCGAGGGTGCGAAGCGCGTCGCTGGGGCACACGAGCTCGAGCACCTGGGCACCGTTGGCGGCCATGTTGAACCGCCAGGCGTTGTCGAGCGAGGCCCTGTTTCCATATGCCTGAACCTGCCCCTGCTGGGCTTCCTGCCTCTGCTGCTGAATGCCCTTGAACTGCTGGGAGACAGCCGCGTTTTGCTGCGATGCAAGGGCGTCGGCACCCGCCTTCCCGCCTGGCATCACCTGCGCGGCTGCCGCCAGCGTGACTTCGAACGGCGCGAGGCCCGGGCCCCTCGCACTGAGCACCGGTGAGGCGGTTGAGAGCGTGAGCGAGACGTCATCCCAATCCTCGCCACTCCGCTGCGAAATGATGGCGTTGTATTCCACCCCCACGGTCTTGGCCTCGGCCACCGCGCGGAAATTGTACGACGGGCTCCATCCGCAGCCTCCCGCAAGGTAGTTGAGCTTCAGGGCCACCGGTTCGTTGACCTTCTTGTCGAGAAACACGACCGCCTCGAGAAGCGTCTTCGAGGAGTTTGTCGTCAGCTCGGCGCGTTTCCGCTCGAGAAGGTTCATCTCCTCGGCGAGCTTGCGTTGCCGTTGGTCGAGCGCGAGCCGCTGTTTCGTGGCCTCCAGACGTCGCGAGAAGGTGAACTCGGTCACTTTCATCAACTGCTCGGCATCCAGCACTCCCTTGGTCAATTCCGCCTGGGCGGTGGGAGCCACGAAGCCCTCGAGCTTGTCGAGGTATTGAAGTTGCTGCGCGACCAGCGCGAGCGAAGCGGCGATCTGTTGACGCTCTGCCTGGAGAGCCTCGACCTGCTCATCGAGCTTGCGGACCTCCTCGTGCGGAGCCGCGCCGACCGCCCGGGTGCGGAAACGGACCGCACGCACCTGAAGCCCCTGGGTACCCTCCGCAAAAAGGCTGTCTGGCACGACTCCCGACGGAAGGTCAGGCACGACGAGCTCGACGGCCCCACTGGGCGCATCAACCGGAACGGTTCGGGAGACCATCGCCTGGCCGCGGTAGAGCGTCACGGAATCGACCGTGCCAGCGTGGGTGATGGCTTTGGCGTCACCGGCCATTGCGGTGGCGACCGACGTGAACGTCATGGCAAGTGCGAAGGCGGCGAAGCGAAGCGATGGCATGAAGGTGGTTTCCAGAAGGTGAAGGTCGAGTGGGATGGTAGCAGCGGCGGCGGGGGGATGGCAGTAACGCGGACGTAACGACTTCAAGCGAGTATCATCCCCGCGTGCACGTCATTCTCACTTCCCTCGTTCCGCTCGCCCTGCTGGTTGCCATCGGCGCGGCACTCTTGCACTTCGGGCTCTATGACGACACCGTCCGTCGATCGCTTGACCGGCTGACGTATTGGGTATGCCTGCCCGCGATGATCATCCACTCGCTCCTGGAACCGCAGACCGGTGGACTGGGCGACGCCGGATGGATGACGCTGGCGCTGGCGATCGCCACGCTCGGCGGCGTGGCCCTCGCGCTGGTTGTCACGCAAGCGGTGCGCATGACGCGGGACGTGTCTGGCGTGTTTGCTCAGGCGGCGATGCGTGGCAACCTGGCGTTTGTCGGTCTGCCGGTGATCGATCTGGTGGTCAACGGCGAGCCCACCACGATGGCGAAAGCCGCGATCGTGCTCGCGCCGACCATGCTGCTCTTTAACGTCGTCGGCGTGTTTGTGCTCGTCGGCGCGAAGCACTACGGCCATGGCGACGCAGAGATCGGGGCCACTGGTCGGATGCTCTGGAAGTCACTCCTGACCAATCCCCTTCTCATCGCGAGTGCCGGAGGGATCGCCCTGTGGTGGTTCGGTGTCACCCTCGGCCAGGTGCCCATGGCCACGCTCGGCCTGCTCGCCAAGCCCGCCGCGCCCCTCGCGCTTCTGAGCCTTGGCGGGGCGATGGTGGTTCACCCGGTGCACGGTCGACTGGGCTTGGCCGTCGGCGGGGCGATCATCAAGTGTGGCGTGGTTCCCGTGATTGCGTATGGCTGCTGCGTGCTCCTGGGCATTCACGGTATCGACCGGCAGGTGGTGCTCGTCTACGCCGCCACGCCCACGGCGGTGGCGTCGTACGTGCTCGCGACGCAGCTCGGTGGCGACGAGCCGCTTGCCGCGGCGGGCATCGTGGTGAGCACGATCCTGAGTGCCGCAAGTCTTGCGGTGGTGCTCGCCATGGGGTGATGCACATTCGCTGCGGTTGCCTGATGAGCCGCAGCTCGGGGTTGCAGTGCCAGGCAGTTTGGCACGCTGCGCGGGCTTCGGCCGCTGCGTGCCCAGGCAGCGATTCGTCGCGTTGGGCGCACCCCGCCGCACAGCGGACGCAAACAGCGAGCGCCCCGGCTGCTCGGGCGCACCACACCACCACGCGTACGAGCAAGCGAGCCCGGAGGTGCGAGCAGCGGCCGGAGGGCCGCGAAGGCCGCCGGGGCCATGGATGGCCCGCCGGCCGTGAAGCATCCGGAGGTGCGAGCAGCGGCCGGAGGGCCGCGAAGGCCGCCGGGGCCATGGATGGCCCGCCGGCCGTGAAGCATCCGGAGGTGCGAGCAGCGGCCGGAGGGCCGCGAAGGCCGCAGGGGGCATGGATGCCCCTGCGGCCGTAAAGAATGGAGGCGGCGGGAGTCGAAGTACCCACGAATACCTCAGAGAAAGCGCCATTCGAGCCACAGGGAGGCGCAGAAACAGGCGCACTGAAAACCGATCCGCTCCTCGCTCTCGTGGTGGAACGGTGGAGCAGCCTGAGCCCTCAGCAACGGCTCGCCGTGATTGAGGCCGCAATCCGACCTACGCCGTAAGCAGCCTATCAAAGCCCAGCCAACTCACGGATCGCGTAGCGAGACAATTCATTTAACGGGTCTATATTTCATCCAGTCAGAAAGTCACCGATTTTGGACGCCGTTACGATGAAGACAGTCCGCTCGCGAGCGAAATTGGCCGCATTCAGGTCGCGGATTTCACCTTTGGGAAATTCGGTGGCGAGGCTCTTTCGGAATCGAATGAATGGAACGCATTCAAATTTTGCATGCGATGGGTCAAGTGTGCCGTCGATGAGGGCGACTTGGCCGGCGTCAAAGCGGCAAGCGATCAGTTCGGCATTCGTGACAATGACTGGGACAAAAAACTCCGGTCCAAAGCTCGACCTGCCCTGCGACTTCCTTACGCTTGCCTCATCGTGTGCGATTTCTTCAGTGCATGACAGAATGTTCGCAGCCAAGGACTCCAGCGTCGGGCGTCTGCCTGGATCATCGCTCGCACTCCACTTCCATTGGACGCGAGAAGTTCAGTCACGGCGATTCAATGGCCTCCGGCCCGGGCGGCACGACTCCAGCTCGTGGTGGGCGGCTTCCGTCGTGCCGCGCAGACAACAAGAAGGAGGTCGGGCATCCTGCCCTCCCGCTGTTCTGAGCAGCGGCATTCGCCGCTGCCCCCGGCACTCCGCGGCCGGATGCCCCCTCGGAAATCCGAAAGGTGGGCAAACAACCCTGTCTGGCTATAGAAGCGGGGCACGCCCAAAAGTAGTGGCCTTGCCGCAAAATGAGGCTAGAGTGAGCGTAGGGCGAGAACGGGTGGTGCGTTTGGCAATGGTCCGCTGCTGGGTCTCTCGGCTGACTCGGATCGGCCCAGAAAGCCGGGCCACCCCGATTTTGGCATGCTTCTTGTGTGCCAAAAGCCGATGAACCACACTAACTCGCGGGCTTGATGCCCGTTGCATTTGCGGTCACTGGAGCCTTTCTCATCCATTTGCGTGGATTGGAGAACCCATGTCAGTCGCCCCTACAAATCCACGATCCCAAAACCGCATCACCCTGCTTGACGAGTCTATGGGCAGGGATGTGCTCGTTGTGTCCCGCAGCGAGGATCGGTTCTTCATAACTGCCCAGGCGGCTGTCGAGGCTTGCCGGGCCGCCAACGACAGTGCTCGATTTCCGCAGCAGTTCGGTGACTTGCTCGACTTTCTGAGCAAGTGGATCGAGGCGAACAAACCGAAGATTCACCGCGCGCAGGTTGCCGTGCGGGAAAATGACCTCCTGTTCTTGGTGACCCAGGCGGGCGCTGCCTACGACGACGAGTTGATGGATAGCCTTTCGGACTTGGACATCGAAGTAGCCAACAGCGAAAGCTTCAGCCTGGTCAAAATGAACGTCCTCGCGATTCCGCGCACGCCCGATGAGGATTCTACGGCGTTCATCTCAGACTCGGGCAACGGCTGCTTGGTCTATGCCAAGTAGTGCGGCTCATATCAAAGCCGCCGAAGGCAATCAGCAGGCGATCGACTATCTGATCCTGGGCGGCGACGCCTACACGCCATGGATCGTGACCATCGCCTTCTACAAGGCTCTGCACATGATTGAAGCGGTGCTTGCCGAAGGGAATCCGCCTTGCCACAGCGTTGACCACAGCACCAGAAACGACCTTCTCAAGAAAACGAGCAAGTACCAACAACTCTGGAAGAACTACTCGCCCCTCTACCAAGCGTCGCTGGTCGCGCGATATCTCTCGGACCTCAGCGGTTCCAAGCCGATGGAGTCCTACCTCACAGTCGATGATTGCAAAAACAAAATCCTGAATCATCGGTTGCGCCAGATTGCTTTGAGCGCCAACAAGCTCATTGGGAAGGATGTCTTTGCGACGACATGACCGCGGAGGTTGCCACGTCGTGATTCTTCCACGCTTTTGCAGTGTCGCCTGTCGCGGACATTCGTTGCGCACGGGCATGATCGCCGTGCGAGTGATCGCCGTTGCCTCTTCGTCGCGAACCGTCCGCCTGCGGTAGAATCCTTGCCTTCACCAGCAAGGCAGCGACGGCGAAACGAGCGACGGCGAGCAAGGGTAGAGCGACTGCGAAAGTCCCGTCAGAGGCAGCGGACGTGCGGCGGGTCATCGAACACGCCCCGAATCACGAGTGGCGGCTCCTGATCGCCCTTTCGCGTTTCGCGGGCTTCCGGGTGCCGAGCGAGGCCATGAGCCTGCGATGGCAGGGACATCGACTGGGAGCGCGGCCGAGTCACTGTCCCCTGCCCGAAACTGGAACACCTCGTGGGCAAGGGCTACCGCGTGATCCCGTTGTTCGCCGACGTGAGGCCATACCTCGAGGCTGCTTGGGATCAAGCGCCTGAAGGCGCCGAGTACGTCTTTCCGGAGGAGTACCGTCGTCGCGCCAAGGGGAAGCACGGCTGGGCTGGCTGCAATCTCCGCTCGACGCTCGAAAAGATCATCAAGCGAGCCAAGGTGTCGCAGTGGACGAGGCTCTGGCATTCCATGCGGGCATCGTGCGAAACGGACTTGGCCCGAGAGTATCCGCTCGCGGTTGTGGCCAAGTGGCTCGGCAACACCGTGGCCGTGGCGATGCGGCACTACGTCGATGTGACTGACGCCGATTTTGAACGGGCCGCACAGCGGACGCAAACAGCGAGCGCCCCGGCTGCTCGGGCGCACCACACCACCACGCGTACGAGCAAGCGAGCATCCGGTGCGAGCAGCGGCCGGAGGGCCGCGAAGGCCGCAGGGGGCATGGATGGCCCGCCGGCCGTGAAGCATCCGGTGCGAGCAGCGGCCGGAGGGCCGCGAAGGTCCGCAGGGGGCATGGATGCCCCTGCGGCCGTAAAGAATGGAGGCGGCGGGAGTCGAACCCGCGTCCCGTGATGTTTTGCTACGAACGTCTACGTGTGTGTCCGGTCAATTTGAATCTCGCCACCAGACCCCCGGCCGACAGGGTGTCGAGGCAGCCAGCCCGGAACTTTTTTAACCCCGGCCGTGCTAGGCGGTGAACCGGGGCGAGTCGGATTTGGCGACCGATTGGGAGGCCCTTCCGACTGGGGCCATCGCTCGGGGCTACTTAATTAGGCAGCCAGAGAAAACTGTGCTTCTGCAATTGAAGCTTGGTCGACTTTTTAGCGTGGCCTGCCGACCAACCACGACACGCAATCCGTAACTCCAGCATTCGGTCGATACCAGTACGCCCCCGGTGGGTGTCTCGCCCTCCCGCTCCTGGTGGCCCCTTCGGCCACACAGCCGAGCGAGCGGCCATGACTCGAGCATTGTACGAGACTTCAAGGCCTGTATCGGTCGTATCGCGACAGCCCCTGAATTTCTCGGTGAAAATGGCCTGTCATCCGGTGTCCAGACACCTCCGCAGTGGGATACTTGGTGGAGTCTGGGTTTCGGTGCCAGGGTGACTTCGGCCGGCGTGCCCCCCCCGAAAAATTGACTTGTCACCAGTGTTTTCCCTACGCTCGATACTGTTGCGTCGCTCACCATCCACCTCTCGTCGCCGTGGCCCCATGCCAGGAATCACCGTGTTTGCTCGGCCTTGCCTCCTGACACTTTCGGTGGCGCTCGCGTGCGGGTTCGCCGCGGCCCCTGCCTCGGCTCAAGAGTGGGCCCGCAAGATGTTTCCCGTCACGAGCCACAATTTTGGCACGGTGGCCAAGGGCTCGAAGACGGAATATCGCTTCGAGTTTCGCAACATCTATGAAGAAGATGTTCACGTCGTGGGCGTGCGCACAAGTTGTGGCTGCACGTCACCCTCGGTGACGAAGAATACGGTGAAGACGCATGAGACCGCCGAAGTCGTCGCGTCGTTCAACACCCGCACGTTCCTCGGCCAGCACGCGGCGACGCTCACCGTCACGTTCGACAAGCCGTTCTACGCGGAGGTGCAAGTGCGCGTGGCGGGCAACATCCGCGGCGACGTCACGTTCGATCCACCGTTCATCGACCTCGGCAATGTCGATCTCGGCAAGGGAAGCGAGCGGCAGATTCGAATCGCTCGCAACGGCAGTTCGCCGTGGGAGATCAAAGATATCCGCAGCGCCAATCCAAACTTCGAAGTGACCCTCTCGAAGCCGACGGTCACGGGATCGCAGACGCTCTACGACCTCGTTGCCAAGCTCAAGCCATCGACGCCAGCGGGCTATATCAAGGGGCAGCTCATCCTCGTCACCAACGATCCGCGGGCGACACAGATTCCCGTGGACTTCGAGGGACGGGTCGTCGCGGAGGTGACGGTGAGCCCGCAACTCTTGACGCTCGGCGCCGTGCCGGCCGGGCAGACGGTGACGAAGAACGTTGTCATCCGGGCCAATAGAGAGTTTACGATCACGGGTGTCTTCTGCTCCGATGGCTGTCTCACCTGCAAGCCGAAGACGACGGCCGCGCGTGTCCACATCCTGCCCGTCACATTTCAGGCGGGCAACGCTCCGGGGAAGGTGGAACAGGAGCTGAAGATCGAGACCGATCTTGGTGAAGGGGCGGTGCCCGTGGTGACGGTGCAGGCGCAAGTTGAGCCACCTCTCCAAGAGCCGACGGTCGCTGAGCCCTCGGCGAAGCAGGCCGCCAGCGTGCCGTAGGTGAGCGCGGGGGGCCTGGGGAATAGAAGCCCCCGTTGTCAAACGGGGGGCTGCGGATGGAAGGCCATCCCGTTTGCAATCACCAGCGGGGTGGCCCAACGTCCCGCAGCCCCCGCGCTATCGCGAGGGGCTTGTAGGGGGCTGGCCCCGCCTGGGCCGAGTCCCTTTTCGCTATTTTCTGGTCGGAAGCGGGGCGTAGTCGCGTGGCGGGTGGCCGGTGTAGAGGGAGAGCGGGCGGATGAGGCGGTTGTCGCCGGCCTGTTCGATGACGTGGGCGGCCCAGCCACTCACCCGGGCCACGACGAAGATGGGCGTGAAGACCTTCACCGGAAGTGAGAGCGCGTGGTAGACGCGGGCGGCCGGCCAGTCGAGGTTGGGCTTGAGCCCTTTACGGTCGAGCATGAGCTTTTCGACTTCGGCAGCCAGGGCCTCGAGCGGCTCGCCTGGCGTGCCTTGCACGAGCTCGCGGCACATCGTGCCGAGGAGCTTGGCCCGCACGTCGCCGTCCTTGTACACACGGTGCCCAAAGCCCATCACCACGCGCTTGGCCGCAAACTGCTCCTCGACCCAGGGCCTGGCTCGCTCGGCTGAGCCGATCGCCATCAGGATCTCGAGCACTTTCTCATTGGCGCCGCCGTGGAGCGGGCCCTTGAGGGCGCCGATGGCAGCCGTGATCGCCGAGTGCATGTCGGAGCCGGTTGAGGTGACCGTGCGGGCCACGAACGTCGATGCGTTGAACTCATGCTCGGCGTAGAGCACGAGCGTCGTGCCAAAAATCGCGGCTTCGGCTGGGCTTGGCCGGTGGCCGCTGAGACGCTCGAGCAGCGCCGCGGCGAGCGGCGCGTCGGGCCAGGGAGCCACGGGGCGGCCGCTCGTCATGTCGATCCAAGCGGCAAGGAGTGACGGCACCTGACCGAGCAGCCGTTCGGCTTGGGCGATGAGCGCTTCCCGCGAACCGGGCGCGTCGTCCTTCTCGACGAGGCCAAGCATGCTCACGCCGGTTCGCAGGGCATCCATCGGCGAGGCGTGAGGCTCGGCCGTCGCCAGCAGAGCGAGGGCATCGACGACAGCCGAGGGCAGATGCGCGGCGGCGTTTGCGACGCGGCTGCGGAACGCGGCAAGCGCCGCGGCATCCGGCAGCTCTCCATGAAGGAGTAAGAACGCCACCTCTTCGAAATCACCGGCACGAGCGAGCGGCTCGATGTCGTAGCCGCGATAGCGAAGCCCGTCGGTGAGGGAGCAGATTGCCGTCTGGCCAGCAACGACGCCAGCCAGGCCTTTGGCGAAATCGGTGGTGGATGGAGCCGGTGCGGTCATGGTCGTGTTTCCCTGGCGGCGGCGGGGCCAGCGAGATGGCGGCCCGGATCGGACGGATCATAACCGAGCATCTCGTAGAGCTCCTCGCGAGACTGCATGAGGTCGAGCAGGCTTTCTTGGGTGCCTTCGTCGGAGATCATGGCGAGGCCCGCCTCCATCGCCTTCATCGCCAGCCGCATGAGCGTGACCGGATAGAGCACGGCACCGAAGCCGGCGGCGGCGAGGTCGGGAATCGAGACGAGCGGGCTGCGGCCAAACTCGGTCATGTTCGCAAGCAGGAGCGGGCCACCGGTGAATTCGTGGCCGAGCCGGGCGAACTCGTTGCGTGCCAAGAGCGCCTCAGGAAAGAGCCAGTCGGCGCCGGCAGACGTGTAGACGTGGAGCCGCGCGAGCAAGTCGTCGAGATTCGTGACACTTCGGGCATCGCTGCGGGCGATGATGACGGTGCCAGCATCGCGGCGGCCTGCGACCGCCGCGGCGATGCGATCGGTCATCACAGCCTGGTCCACGACCTGCTTGCCGCCGAGGTGGCCGCAGCGCTTCCCGCCGGTGGTGAAATCGCCGGGCTGGTCCTCGATCTGGATCGCGGCCGCGCCGGCTTCTTCCAGCATCCGCACGGTCCGCTCGACTTCCGCGGCGTCGCCAAAACCCGTGTCGGCATCGACCACGATGGGGATCGTGACGGCCCGCGCGAGAATCCGCGTCTGCTCCACGAGCTGGTCGCGGGTGAAGAGGCCGATGTCTGGCACGCCGAGTGTCCCGGCCGAGAAGGCGGCGCCCGAGAGATAGACCGCATCGAAGCCGGCGTCTTCCACGAGCTTGGCTGCGAGGGCGAACGGAGCGCCCACGATGCCGAGTGTCTCGTGTTGGGCAGCCTCACGAAGGGCTTTGCCTCCCGCAGCAGTCGATGGACCGAATGGGGCGGGAGCTGGATCGGTCATGGCGGGTATCCTGGCGGGGCAGAAGAAACAGTTCTTTATAGGCGTGCGCAATGAAGGACGAAAGCGGCAACTCGACTGGTGCAACGCGTGGCCCGTCGTGGCTCCGCGCGGTGCTCGAGGTCATCGCGATCACGGCAATCTTCGCGGCGGCCGGCGCGTGGCCGGTGCCCGATGTGAACGAGGCGGCTTATCTCACGAAGGCGCGGCATGCCGCTGATCCGAGCTGGTGTGCGGGCGACTTCTATCTCGAGACGCCCGATGCTCACGGCATTTTTTATCTGGTGATCGGTCCGCTCGCGGCGCGGCTGCCGCTCGAAACGGCGGCATGGATCGGCCGTGTTGCGGGCTGGCTCGCGCTGGCGGTTGGCTTCTGGCATCTGGCAGCCGCGACCGTCGCCGGGGCGACGTGGTCGCAGATCCGGCGGACCTGGGCCACGCTTGCCGCGGCGGCGATCTTCTCGCTCGCGCTGCGGCAGACGACGGCTGCTGGGGAGTGGGTGATTGGCGGCTGCGAAGCCAAGGTCTTTGCCTGGGCACTCGTCTACGGCGGGCTTGGCGAATTGGTCCGCGGGCGGTTCGCGCTGGCCTGGTGCCTCATGGGCGGGGCGACGGCGTTTCATCCACTCGTCGGTGGCTGGGCGATGGTCGCGGCAGCGGCGACTGTCGTCGTCCAGCGGCCGTGGCCGGCACGCCCCGTTTCGTGGGCGTGGCCAGCGGGGCTCGGGCTCGTCGGCATTCTGGGTGTGGCCGCAGGAGTCGTGCCCGCCGTCCTTCTCAATGCGGGCGTTGATGCCGCCATGCGGCACGAGGCGGCCAGAATCTACGTCGTCGAGCGACTGCCGCACCATCTCCTTGTCCAAACGTTTGCCACGGGGTTTGTGGCGCGGCATGTGCTCGCGCTGCTCGTGTGGTGGCTGCTTCGCGGGATGGTCGCTCCAAGCCCGGCCCGACGCAGGCTCGACGCCTTCACACTCGCGGCCCTCGGCATCTCGCTTGGGGGCGTGCTGATCGCCTTGGCTGAACCCTGGGCTCCTTCACTCGCCCACGGCCTGCTTCGGTATTACTGGTTTCGGCTTGGCGATGTGGTGGTGCCCCTCGCGGTTGCGATCATCGCTGCGGTCGTGCTTGCCGATGATGCTGCGTGTCGGCGGATCATGCCGCTCGCGCCGCCACTCGTGCGAGTGATCGCCACGCTTCTGCTCATGGCCGATCTGGCGGCCGAGTCATTGCACTGGCCCTTGCCTGGCCGCGAGCTGGCGTCTCGGGCCGACGCCAAGGTGGATCCACCTGCCTGGGTCGATATCTGCGAGTGGGTCCGTGACTATGCGCCGCCCGATGCCTGCGTGCTCACCCCCCGCGGGGCGGCGACGCTCACGTGGCGCACGGGTCGCCGCGAGGTGGTGTCGTGGAAGAACAGTCCGCAGGATGCCCTGTCGCTCGTCGCCTGGCGGAAGCGGCTCATCGACTGCTTCTCCATCGACGGCACGATGAGCAATGGCGTTCGCTCGACGGCGACGCTCGGGCCAGCGCGCGTGGCCGAGGTGGCCACGCGCTATGGGGCGACGCTCGCGATCGTGCCGCTCGATACCGTCGGCATCGACGAGCTTCCGTACCGAAGGCTGCACGCCAACGACGTCTACGCCGTGTACGAGCTCATCGAGTGAGCCGCAGACCGTTCACCGTCATGGAAGCCCCTCGCGAAGAGCGGGGGGGCGGCGGGTTGTTGGGGGCGAGCCCGCTCGTAGGCAAACGGGACAGCCTTCCATCCGCAGTCCCCCGTTGATCAACGGGGGCTTCTATGTCGCGAGACCGATGTGCCGCGAGGTCAGAGTGAGACGCCGAGCTTGGCGGCTTGCAGCGTGATCACATGCTCGAACGCAGGGAACGGATACTTCTTGCCGCGGGCGATGGCCCAGTTGTACGTCGAGTCCACCACCCGCTCTGGCAGCCGCCCTTCGCGAACGGCTTTGGCGACGCGATCACAAAACGCGACGTCCGGCGGTGCTTTCACACGGAGCCCCGTCTTGAGCCGCTCCGCGATGTCCGCGACGCTTCCCTCGGGACGCTCGGCGGCCGTGGCGGTGGGCATCGCCATGC
>Ga0163147_10006390_pt1 | contig 13831 bp, 9 predicted proteins | sample OliLakLV19MP6G1_FD_148597 | JGI IMG/M metagenome (GOLD analysis project Ga0163147, IMG submission 148597) | Freshwater microbial mat bacterial communities from Lake Vanda, McMurdo Dry Valleys, Antarctica- Oligotrophic Lake LV.19.MP6.G1 | ecosystem: Environmental > Aquatic > Freshwater > Lake >...
CGAAGCGCGATGCTCGGGTCGCCTTTCTTTTGGTTACTTTTCTTTACGTCGGGCTTCCTGCCCTCCGCCCTTCGGGCCGCCTGCGGCGTTCCGGCGCGCTCCTGCGCGCCTCGTGGCGAAGCAAAGATAAAGTGACTCGGCTGCCGCTTCGGCAGACGAAACCACGCGGAGAGCCAAAACAAGCGAGCGAAGCCAGAAAACTGGATTCCGGCCCAGCCAGAATCCCAACCTAACTCCCCACCCTCCGCATCGATTGCAACAAGCGCGCCGTCACATCGGGATGCCTTGGTGCGCAAGGCGGAATGACCAGGGTGGTGTATTCCTCATAACGCGCGCTGGCGAGTTGGCTCAGCGGCAGGTGCTCTGCGCGAAAGGTCTCGATGGGCAGGCGTGCGGCTTCATACAAGATCACTTCGTGGTCGGCTGGGTAGTCCAGCAGCAGCCGTTGAACCAGCTTGGTCAGCTCTTCCGTCACCGCATGAAAGCGCGTGCAGGCGAGATCCCCGGTGAGTGCGACTTGCCACAGCAACAACAAACTGCGGCTGTCAATTTGCCGATCTTCCACCAAGAATTGGGTCGCTTCCAGCGACTGCACGCCATGCCGACCGGGATCGATGCCGAGGTCGGCATACAAGCATGCTTCCGATGAAATGCCCGGCTCCATGCGTGCGCTGAAGCCTGCTTCGCGGGCTTTTCGGATCACCGCGTGCGGCACATCGGCGAACACGCCGGGATGGCCGTAGAACACGGCGCAAACACGCCTGCCGGCGCGCACCTCGGCCATGATCGCAGCGTCCATTTCCTGATACGTCTGCCGCCGATCCTTGCCTATCGCGTAGTGGACACGCAGGTCAATCACGTCGGGCCGCAGTTCGGCGATCATCGCGTGCGCTGCGCCGTCAGTGAGTACAAACACACGCTCGGCTTCTTCGATCTCCGACAAGCAGCGCGGGCTCAAGTGGCGGCCCAATTGAATGCCGCTACCTACCACGACCAAGCCAGATTCGGGCGTTTGAGCCACCACCAGCGAGGCGGCATCGACGACCCGATTGCGGCCACTGCGCTTGGCTTGATATAGCGCCAAGTCGGCGCTGCGCAGAATGTCTTCCAGCGGCGCCTGCGAGTCGGTAGCCGCACAGATGCCGTAGCTCAAGCTGTACTCGACCAGCTCATCCAAGATGCTGACAGACTGGATGCGCCGGCGCAGATCCTCAATCAGGAAGCGCGTTTGTTCGATGCTCGCATCCAGCAGCAAGGTGAACTCCTCGCCACCGCTACGGCCGATCACCGCCTGGGTCGGGAACACCGCGCGCACCAGTTGGCCCAATTCGCGTAATACGGCGTCACCCGCCGCGTGGCCATAACGATCATTGATCTGCTTGAAGCGGTCGATGTCGGCGACCACCGCAGTGAACGGTTTGCGCTCACGCCGGCAGCGCTGCTGCATGTCGCGGCCGAACCGCAAGGTGCTTTGATGGTTGTTGAGGCCAGTCAAACCGTCGCGTTCGGAAGCTTCGCGATAGCGTCGGCGTTCGATCACGGTGCGTGCGAGCAGCGATATCAGTAGCGCGGCGACCAGCAGCAGACTGAGCAGGCCGAGCCCCTGCAACCACTCGGTGCGCGAGCGCACTTCAATCTCGATGCGTTGACGCTCTTGCTCAGCTTGCAGGCTGGAGATTTGCCGCTGTTTCGCTTGGGTGTCGAACTCAACCTGCAGGTAGGACAAGCGGCGCTTGCGGGCGTCTTTCTCCAGTTGTGCGCGGGCGGCTTGCGCCAAGCGAAGTTCAGCAAGTGCTTCGGAGGAGAGGCCTCGCGCTTCCGCGATCTCGCTCAGCAAGCCATGCGTCAGCTCAATGTTGTCCCACGCTTTTTGCGTTTCAAAGGTGGGCAATGCGCCTCGCAACAACGTGGTTGCTTCGCTTAATGAGCCATCGGCGCGCAACAGCGCCTCGGCCAGACGCACGTCGGTTTCCAACACGCCATTAGCGAAGCCGGCGGCGACAAAACGCTCACGCGCGCTCGTCAGCCACGTCGTCGCTTGGGTTGGCAGCGCCTGAGCCAGCAAAGACATGCCGACGCCTTTGTGGCCATCGGCGACAAACACCGGATCACCGGCGCGACCGCAGGCATCAATCTGCTCTCGACGGACGGTCTCGGCTTGCGCACTCTGGCCAATCTCATCCAGGGCGACGCCGTAATCTGAAAGTGCCACGCAGACATCACGCGCATTGCCAGTGTGGCGGGCGGCAGCCAGCGATTGCTCGGCAAAGTCCAGCGCCGGCTTCTCTTCGCCGACGCGCAGATAAAGATACGAGGCCATACCGAGCAAACGCGGCTGCTGAGTATCGAGCGTATCGAGTAGGGCCAAGCCCTCTTTCAGGCGCAAAAACGCGGTCGGATAGTCGGCCACATTGGTGGTGACATTGACCGTAAGCGCCAACGCGCGAATGCGTAGATCGGGCAAGACCTCACGGCTAAGCAGCGAATCCGACAACGTCAGCGCCAGCTGATACTCGCCGGCCAAGGCGAGATTGCGCATCCTGACCAGATCCACACGGTAAGCCAGTTCAGCAGGCAAATCGCCGGACTCGGTCACCAGCGCTTCGATCAATTCGGCCGATTGCTGCCAAGGTGCGGTCGTGTTTAGTAACTCAATCTCGGTGACGCGTTGTTCAAGCGTGCCGTTTGCGGCCGACGCACCACTTGCAATGAAGCAAAGCGCCATCGCGATGCGCGCCACGGTCCGCATGGATGGTTGGCTGTGCTGCCGCCGCGTGAGTAGCGCTTCCGGCTAGCTGTCGTAAGCCTTGATGGTGCTGTTGGTGGAGTACTGGCCATCCTTCAACCCAGTCAGACGCTTGATTGTTTCGTAGTCCTTGTTCAGGAGCGCATCGCGTTCCTCACTAGTCAACTTGTAGCGAGCGATGACTGCGGCGGCGTCCTTCTTGTACTCGTCATTGAGCGCGGCATCGGCACCGAGTTGCTTCATCAGCTTCAAAAGATTCGACATTTCGACTCCCCAAATTGCTGTCTGGTTGGACACATTGCGTGGCAGGACCGAAAAGCCGCTTCGCCCAGCGTCGCAAATTATCACAAACCCAACTTTTTTAGCCTGCGTGGCGAACGCTTCCCTGTTTCAAAAGCGTTGGCCGCATCTCGTGTCGAGGATTTTTCCTACAGTACACGCCAGTATTTGCCGACAGCGGGCTCACACCTTCGTGGGATACTGTTGTTCTCGACCGCCAACGCCGGCGGCCCGACCAACAAACCCGTCGCAGCACTTGAGACCGCCCGCGGTCAGGCTGCGCCCACCCAACGATGAGGAATCCTGATGGACGACAACAAGAAGCGTGCTTTGGCTGCGGCGCTGACTCAGATCGAGCGCCAGTTCGGCAAGGGCGCGGTGATGCGGATGGGCGATCAAGTCGCCGAGATTACCGAGGTCATCAGCACCGGCTCATTGATGCTGGACATTGCGCTTGGTATCGGCGGCTTGCCGAAGGGCCGAGTGGTGGAAATTTACGGCCCGGAATCGTCCGGCAAGACGACGCTCACGTTGCAGGCCATCGCCGAATGTCAAAAAGTGGGTGGCGTCTGCGCCTTCATCGATGCCGAGCATGCGTTGGACCCGGTATACGCCACCAAGCTTGGCGTGAAGGTCGAAGACATGCTGGTGTCGCAACCGGACACCGGCGAACAGGCGCTCGAGATCGCCGACATGCTGGTGCGCTCCAATGCGGTCGATATGGTGGTGATCGATTCAGTTGCCGCACTCACACCCAAGGCCGAAATCGAAGGCGAGATGGGTGACCAGTTGCCCGGCCTGCAAGCCCGCTTGATGAGCCAAGCGCTGCGCAAGCTGACTGGCAATATCAAACGCAGCAATTGCTTGATCATCTTCATCAACCAGTTGCGCATGAAGATCGGCGTGATGATGCCCGGCCAAAGCCCCGAGGTGACCACCGGCGGCAACGCGCTCAAGTTCTATGCCTCGGTGCGTTTGGACATCCGCCGCATCGGTGCGATCAAGAAGGGCGAAGACATTATCGGCAACCAGACCAAGATCAAGGTGGTCAAGAACAAGCTGGCGCCGCCGTTCAAGCAGATCGTCACCGAGATCATCTATGGAGAAGGCATTTCGCGAGAGGGCGAGATCATCGACATGGGTGTCGAAGCCAAGCTGGTCGACAAAGCCGGTGCCTGGTACAGCTGTGGCGGTGAGCGCATTGGCCAAGGCAAGGAAAACGCACGCCAATATCTGAAGGATCACCCGAAGCTCGCGCAGGAACTCGAAGTAAAACTGCGCGAGCTTTACGTTCCGAAGGTCGCGGAGCGTGAAGAGGCTGAGGAAGCCTGAGCGAAGGTTCGCTGACCGGTGGAAGCGCGCACGCCAAGCAAAGACTGCTGGCTGCGCGCAGTTGCCGCGCTCAATCGGCGCGAGCACTCGCAGCGTGAGCTGACCCGCAAACTGCGCGAGGGCGGATTCGAGGACGCTGTGATCGCTCCGGTATTGGAGCAGCTGATCGAACGTGGTTGGCTCAGCGACAGCCGCTACGCAGGCGCACTGGCGCGGACGCGTGCCGCCAGTGGCCAAGGGCCGCGCCGCATTCACGTCGAATTGGCGCGGCAGGGCATTACTGCCGAGAATACCGAGGCGGCCTTGGCTTCCTGCGACGGCGACTGGGCGGCGCAAGCACGCGCGCTGGTGGTTCGCCGGTTTGGCGAAGCGGATCTACGCGGCGGTCCTAACCAGCGCAAGGCGGTCGATTTTTTGTTGCGGCGCGGGTTCGACGTGAACGTGGCGCGGGATGCCTTGCGGGAAGCTGAGTGAAGTGATTGCGCGCGAACCGCCTCGCCCCCCATGCTTTGCCGCGTCGCAGCAATCGCTCTCTCACCTTACAAAGCCATCAACGCCGCCGTCCATGAAAACCAGCGCCGACATCCGCAACGACTTTCTTGCGTTTTTTGAGTCCAAAGGCCACACCGTGGTGGCGTCGAGCCCACTGGTGCCTGGCAACGACCCATCGTTGTTGTTCACCAACGCCGGCATGGTGCAGTTCAAGGACGTGTTCCTGGGTGGCGAGAAGCGCAGCTACCGCCGCGCCGCGAGTTCGCAGCGGTGTTTGCGCGCCGGCGGCAAGCACAACGACCTGGATTCAGTCGGCTACACCGCGCGGCACCACACGTTTTTCGAGATGCTGGGCAACTTCAGCTTCGGCGACTATTTCAAGCAGGACGCCATTGCGTACGCGTGGGAGTTACTGACAAGCGTCTGGCAGATTCCTGCCGAGCGATTGTTGGTCACCATCTATCACAGCGACGACGAAGCGTTTGACATCTGGCACCAGCAGATCGGCATCCCCAGCGATCGCATCATTCGCATTGGCGACAACAAGGGCGCGCCGTATGCGTCCGACAATTTCTGGCAGATGGCGGACACCGGCCCGTGCGGCCCGTGCAGCGAGATTTTTTATGACCACGGCGCGCACATCGCCGGTGGTCCACCTGGATCGCCGGATGAAGATGGCGATCGTTTTATCGAAATATGGAACAACGTGTTCATGCAGTTTGATCGCCAGCCGGACGGCAGTCTGGTTCCGCTGCCCGCGCCCTGCGTCGACACCGGCATGGGTTTAGAGCGCATCTCGGCGATCCTCCAGCACGTCCATAGCAACTACGAAATCGATCTGTTTCAGACTCTCATCGGCAAGGCCTCTGAGCTCACCCACACCGCTGATCTTGAGAACAAATCGCTGCGCGTCATCGCCGACCACATTCGCGCATGCGCATTCCTGATTGTAGATGGCGTTTTGCCCAGCAATGAAGGCCGAGGCTACGTGTTGCGGCGGATCATCCGGCGGGCGTTACGACATGGTTGGATGCTGGGTGTGCGCGGTGCGTTTTTCCATCGCATGGTCGAGCCGCTGGTGGCGCTGATGGGCGCGGCTTACCCTGAGCTGATTGCCAAGCGCGATCTGGTCGAACGTGCGTTGAAGGCGGAGGAAGAGCGATTTGCGGAGACCCTGGATTCGGGGATGAAGATTTTCAATGAGATCGCCCCGCGCTCAGGCGCGATGATCGCCGGTGACGACGCTTTCAAGCTCTACGATACCTACGGATTTCCGGTCGACCTCACCGCCGATATGGCCCGCGAGCGCGGCTTGTCCGTCGACATGGCTGGCTTTGAAGCGGCCATGAAGCAGCAACGCGAGCGTGCCCGCGAAGCCAGCAAGTTTGCGGCAGCGGGCAACCTGCCATCCGAGCTGGTCGCGCGTTTGCATCCCACCCAGTTTGTGGGTTACGAAGGACTGGACGACGACGGCTGCCGCATTGTGGGTCTGATGTTTGAGGGCCGCCGTGTGGAACGCATCGATGCTGGCGACGAAGCCGTCGTACTGTTGGATCGGACCCCGTTTTATGCAGAATCGGGCGGGCAGGTCGGTGACTCCGGCGTCTTGCTAGATGCCGCGGGTGATCGTTTCGAAGTCAGCGACACACTGAAGTTCTCGGCGGCGTTTCATGGTCATGTCGGGCGACTTGCAAGCGGTACGCTGAAGCTGGGCGCACGCGTGTCAGCGCGGGTGAATGCTGAGCGTCGGCAAGCGGTGGTGCTCAATCACTCAGCCACTCATTTGCTGCATGCCGCGTTGCGGCAGGTGCTCGGCGATCACGTTTCGCAGAAGGGCTCACTGGTGGCACCCGACCGGCTGCGCTTCGACTTCGGTCACTTTCAACCCATTGCGAGTGGCGATCTGGCGCAGATCGAAGTCTTGGTCAACCAGCAGATTCGCGCCAACGCCGAAGCCGAGGTGCATCACATGGGCATGCAAGAGGCGATCGAGTTTGGGGCGATGGCGTTGTTTGGCGAAAAGTATGGCGAGCACGTGCGTGTGTTGAAGATGGGCGAGTTTTCCACTGAGTTATGCGGCGGCACCCACGTGCATCGCGCCGGCGATATCGGTCTGCTCAAGATTGTTTCCGAAGGCGGCATTTCTTCGGGTGTGCGGCGAATCGAGGCGGTGACTGGCGCGGGCGCTTTGGCCTATGTCGCTGACGAGGAGCGCCGCTTGGATGAGGTAGCGCGCCTGTTGGGCGGTAACGCTTTGGATGTCGTCGACAAACTGCGGCAAGTATTTGATCGGCAAAAAAAGCTGGAGAAGGAAATCGAGTCGTTCAAAGCCAAGGCATCGGCTGCGGCGGCCAACGACCTCGCCAGCAGCGCCTTGAACGTCAAAGGCGTGTCGATAGTCGCCGCCCGCCTGGAAGGACTGGATCCAAAAGCACTTCGCGACAGCGTCGATCAGCTAAAGAGCAAGTTGGGCAATTCAGTGATCGTCTTGGCGGCGGCAAGCGCAGGCAAAGTGTCGCTGGTGGCAGGCGTGAGTGGGACGGCTTCTGGTCGAGTGAAGGCGGGAGAATTGGTGGCTCACGTTTCCGCGCAGATCAATGGCAAAGGCGGTGGTCGGGCGGACATGGCTCAAGGTGGCGGCGACGATGGGCCTGCACTGTTGGCTGCGTTGGCGCAGGTGCCGGACTGGATTGCTGCCCAGTTACTTTGATCGCTGAATGCGAGATCTTGTGACGGTCTTCATTGCAGGACTGCAACTGCATCGCTAGTATCGAGCCGTCATCACGCTGACCCGTTGGCGTGACGCGAAGGAATGCCGGCATCGCGGGAGGCGATGCGTAACGCGAGCAGGCGGAGGGCCTGCTCGCCAAGGAGGCGCCACATGCTCATTTTGACTCGCCGCGTGGGTGAGACTCTGGTCATCGGTGACCAGGTCACGATTACGGTGTTGGGGGTAAAAGGCAACCAGGTTCGGGTCGGCATCAATGCGCCGAAGGAAATTCCTGTGCATCGCGAAGAAATCTATCAACGCATTCAGCGCGATAGTGTGGCGGCAGCAGCGCCAGTGGCCGATGAACGTGAGGAGTCGACGCCGCGCTGAAGCAGGCACTGCGTCGCATTTGATGGGTGCGTGTGTCGAGACCCCCGGATCGCGTTTAAGCGCGGGTGGAGATCACCTGTTTACTGCGCAGAGCCCGGCCGGTAAACTTGCGGGTCTGCCGAGGCCTGACCACAGGTGAGGCAGGATTACGATGGAGTGGTGCCCGAGCGGCCGAAGGGGCTCCCCTGCTAAGGGAGTATAGGGTCAAAAGCTTTATCGAGGGTTCGAATCCCTCCCACTCCGCCACCCTAGCAGGTGGCGTTTTTCTTTCGATTCCCGGCCCGCGCGCGGCATCGCGCGGGCGTTCGGCCGAGGCACAAACCTGCGGTTTGCGAGCGCCTCGGCCTCTCCCCACTCCGCCACCCTAGCAGGTGGCGTTTTTCTTTCGATTCCCGGCCCGCGCGCGGCATCGCGCGGGCGTTCGGCCGAGGCACAAACCTGCGGTTTGCGAGCGCCTCGGCCTCTCCCCACTCCGCCACCCTAGCAGGTGGCGTTTTTCTTTCGATTCCCGGCCCGCGCGCGGTATCGCGCGGGCGTTCGGCCGAGGCACAAACCTGCGGTTTGCGAGCGCCTCGGCCTCTCCCCACTCCGCCACCCTAGCAGGTGGCGTTTTTCTTTCGATTCCCGGCCCGCGCGCGGTGTCGCGCGGGCGTTCGGCCGAGGCACAAATCTGCGTTTCGAAAGCGGCGCGCAGTCGCCCGAGCTATTCCGCACTTGTCTTTGGCACGCAAAGCTCTTCTGCTTGCAACTGACACCCTATGTGTGGTCTCACACCGACGCGCATCGATAACTTGCGCATTGTGGCAACGACGGTGATGCGATGGTTTCGGATGGGCGGCGCTCTCGTGTTGATGTGGCGCACATTCTCGCAGCCCTCGGGTTTTCCGAGCCGGTCAAAGTTGTCGAAGGGCGCGGTCGGCAGGCTCGATTATTGACTGCATGCACAGCAGCAGACACCGGCTTTGACTCGCACGAGGCGATCTGAGATGAAGAAACCGTGGAGCCGAAAACGCATGCTCTGGACAATAGTCATCACGGTGTTGGCGACCACCTTACTGGTTGTGCTGTCGCTCAACTTCGTGACTTCTGAAAAGGCGCTGGATCGTAAAGTCGAGCATCGCTACGCGGTGTCTGATCCGCAGTTTCGGCGTGAGATGTCGGTGTTGTTGGGACCAGCGATTCTGGGCGGCAATCAGGTCACCGCACTGCAAAACGGCATCGAGATTTTTCCGGCGATGCTGCTCGCCATTCGCGGCGCGCAAACCTCGATCACCTTTGAGACTTACATTTATTGGTCGGGTGAGATCGGCAAAGAAGTCTCAGACGCACTTGCCGAGCGTGCCCGTGCGGGGGTGGCGGTTAGTGTCATCATCGACTGGGTTGGCAGTATCAAGATGGAGCAGGATCTGCTGCAGTCGATGCAGGACGCCGGCGTCGAGGTGCATCGCTATCGGCCTTTGCATTGGTACAACCTGGGGCGGATGAACAATCGCACCCATCGCAAATTGCTGGTTATCGATGGCCGCATCGGCTTTACCGGCGGGGTCGGCATCGCCGATCAATGGAGCGGCGACGGCGGTGATCCTGAGCACTGGCGAGACACTCATTTCCGGATTGAAGGGCCGGCTGTGGCGCAGTTTCAAGCGGCGTTTAACGACAATTGGATCAAGACCACCGGGCGAGTATTAAACGGCGTCGACTACTTTCCGGACCTGCCGCCGAAGGGCGGGATGGACGCGCACTTGTTTGTTGCTTCGCCATCGGGCGGCAGCGAAAGCATGCATCTGATGTACCTGCTCGCGATTGCTGCGGCCGAGCAAACGATCGACTTGGCAGCATCTTATTTTGTGCCCGACAAATTGTTGATCGAGGCTTTGGTAGCCGCTCGTGGTCGCGATGTTCGCGTACGTATTCTGTTGCCGGGTCCGCACATCGACGCGCTCACCGTCAAGATCGCCTCCAAGGCCGATTGGGGCGTGCTGTTGCAGGCCGGCGCGGAGATTCACCTCTATCAGCCGACCATGCTGCATACCAAACTCCTGGTCATCGACAACGAACTGGTGTCGGTGGGTTCAACCAACTTCGACATGCGCTCGATTCGGCTCAATGACGAGGCCAGTCTCAACATCTATGACCGAGTGTTTGCGCGCCAGATGACGGCGGTGTTCGAGGCTGATCTGTTGGCGGCGGAGGCGTATTCCCATGCCAGTTGGGAGAGCCGTCCTTTTCGCGAAAGGTTCGCCGAAAAGGTCCTGTTGCCGATCAAATCGCAGCTTTGATTAGCTAGCCTGGACTTTTCATGAATCGAGCACGCCCTCGATTACCTGCTGACCGCACAGGGATCTCTCTTCAGTGGATCGTATCGCCAGATGCGCCGCTGCTTCAGAGAATCCCCCTGTGCGATCAGTATCCTGCGCGATCATCGGACGCAGTCACGAAAAGGCCGGGCTACATCGCCAGCACCGAATCAGCACACGCCGACACCCGATGAGCAGCCAAATTAATGGCTGTTTGAACGCGACTCCGCACCACCTGCCACAAAGGAGTTTTAAGCATGACCACCACCACCATCTACGACGCCTTGCGTGAAAGTCACGAGATTCAGCGCGCGGTGTTTCGCAAGCTGCTGCGTAGCAAGCCGGGCAGCCAGCAGCGCATTGATCTATTCACCCAGGCACGCCACGAACTAGCAGCGCACGAAGCCGCTGAGGAGCGCTATTTGTATGTGCCGATGATGATGCACGATATGGGTTTGTTGGCCAGCCGACATGCCTTGCATGAGCATCATCAGGTCGATGAATTGGTCGAAGACTTGCAAGCTTTGGACGCGGCGGGCGAGGCGTGGATCGAGAAAGCCAAAGAGTTATCGCACAAGGTTCACCACCATTTGCGCGAGGAAGAAAAGAAGTTCTTTCAAGTGTCCGGAAAATTATTCACCGACGCACAAAAGGTACGGCTTGGAGGCCAATATCGTCGCGAATATTTGCGTATGCAGCGGATGTTGGCGGCGGCTTAAGGCGCGCGCCGGATTGCTTGGGGTGCCGCGGATTGCGGTTTGCTGCACATCACGGGCTGCCTGTGGTTGGAACGGCAGAGCACTCAACGCGGGCACGCAGAGAAAGCAAAAAAGTCCTAGCGAAATATTTAGCCGGATGCAGCGAAGCGAAATCCCGGGGCTCGACGTTTGCAGCATAAGGTGAAGCGATCTTCACTTGAACTCGACCCGGCACAGTAAGGGCTGCGCCGGGTCCAAGGATCCCCTGAATCTTAACTACCAAGCTTACGCAAGATCAAAGCGGTCATTATTCATGACCTTGACCCACGCGGCGACAAAGTCCTGCACAAACTTGTTCTTTGAATCGCTGCTGGCATAGACCTCGGCCAGCGCCCGCAGCTGCGAGTTTGAACCGAACACAAGGTCGACGACGGTGCCGGTCCACTTGACCGCCCCGGACTTGCGGTCGCTGCCCTCGAACACGTCTGCGTCGCCCGCCGAACGTTGCCACTTCGTTCCCATGTCGAGCAAGTTGACGAAGAAGTCGTTACTCAAAGTGTCGCTCTTGTCGGTGAATACGCCATGCTTGGTACCACCCACATTGGCCCCTAACACGCGCAGGCCGCCGACCAGCACGGTGAGTTCGGGTGCGGTCAAGGTAAGCAGTTGCGCCCGATCTACCAGCATGGCTTCGGCGGGTGCACTGTACTTTTGCTTAAAGTAGTTGCGAAAGCCGTCGGCAATGGGTTCGAGCGATGCGAACGATTCCACATCGGTTTGCTCTTGGCTGGCATCCACCCGGCCCGCTGCGAACGGCACTTCGACATGAACCCCGACGTTCATTGCTGCTTGTTCAATGCCGACGCTGCCGGCCAGCACGATGACATCCGCCAGCGAGAGCTTTCCCGACACCCGCTGGATTTCCTCGAGCGTGACCAACACTTTGGCCAGATCTGCCGGCTGATTGACTTCCCAATCCTTCTGCGGGGCGAGGCGAATGCGCGCGCCATTGGCACCGCCGCGCTTGTCGCCCCCACGGAAGCTCGCGGCCGAGGCCCACGCGGTCGACACCATTTGCGCCACGCTCAAGCCAGACGCGGCAATCTTCGCTTTCAGATCGGCAATTTCCGTAGCGGTCGGAGCGGGCAGGGTGACTGGCGGCAGCGGGTCCTGCCAGATCAGGTCTTCCTTCGGCACTTCAGGACCGAGGTAACGCGCCTTGGGCCCTAAATCGCGATGGGTGAGCTTGAACCAAGCGCGGGCGAAGGCTTCGGCGAAAGACTGTGGGTCGTGCAGGAAACGCTCGGAAATCTTGCCGAATTCCGGGTCGAAGCGCATGGTCAAGTCGGTGGTCAGCATGGTCGGCTTATGCATCTTGGCCGGGTCGTGCGCGTCCGGGATGATTTCCGGGGCGTCCTTGGCCACCCACTGCTTGGCGCCTGCGGGGGATGTGGTCAGCTCCCACTCGAACTTGAATAGATTTTCAAAATAATTGTTGCTCCACAGCGCGGGCGTCTTGCTCCAAGTGACTTCCAGACCGCTGGAGACGGTATCCGCTCCATAGCCGCTGCCGTAGTTGCTGTTCCAGCCGAAGCCCTGCGCTTCAATCGGCGCGCCTTCGGGACTTGGTCCTTTGTGCGATTCCGGAGCGGCGCCGTGCGTCTTGCCGAAGGAGTGGCCGCCGGCGATCAGGGCGACGATTTCTTCGTCATCCATCGCCATGCGGTTGAACGTGGCGCGAATGTCCTTGGCCGCAGCGAGATAGTCGCCGCTGGCGTTCGGCCCTTCGGGGTTCACATAGATCAAGCCCATATGGGTGGCGGCGAGATGCTGATCCAGCTCACGATCGCCGCTGAAACGCTTGTCGTCACCCAGCCAGGTTGTTTCGCTGCCGAAGTTCACATCCAGATCGGGCTCCCAAACGTCTTCGCGACCGGCACCGAAGCCGAAGGTGCGAAAGCCCATCGTCTCCAGCCCCACATTGCCGGCCAAAAGTAGCAAGTCGGCCCAGGAGATCTGCTGGCCGTACTTCTGCTTGATCGGCCACAGCAGGCGGCGGGACTTGTCGATATTGACGTTGTCCGGCCACGAGTTGAGCGGCGCGAAACGTAGCTGCCCACGACCACCGCCGCCGCGGCCATCGCCGATGCGATAGGTGCCGGCGGAATGCCACGACATGCGGATGAACTGCGGGCCGTAGTGGCCGAAGTCGGCCGGCCACCAGTCCTGCGAGTCGGTCATCAGCGCCACCAGATCCTTCTTTAGCGCCGCATAGTCGAGCTTCTTGAACTCCGCTGGATAGTCGAACGTCGACCCCATGGGGTTGGATTTCGTCGAATGCTGACTCAGCAGGTCGAGCCGCAGCTGGTTCGGCCACCAATCGTTGTTGGTGGTGCCGCCGCCGGCCACGTGTTTGAACGGGCATTTGGATTCGGTTGTCATGGTTGTCTCCCTGGTGGATGGCACATTGCGACGCGATCTTATCGAGCCTTTGCAAAGATGAGGCTACGTGGCCGTTATCAATTATAAAAATCGATTGTTTGACTCACTACGATTGAATCTACCTATTAGAAAGTTTCCGCCCGCTGAAGCAAATGGCCTGCCATAAGCTCAACACCGCCACTTCGTCATTCCGGCGAACGCCGGAATCCAGTCTCTTGCGACCCAACGTGAGTGTTTGCGCACTGGATCTGCGCCTTTGCCGGGACGATAAGCGTTGTGACTGTGTCGCCCTAAACGATTGGCCGCCTTGCCAACTCAATCTTGCCAATCTGATTGCGATGCACTTCGTCAGGACCGTCGGCCAGACGCAGGCTGCGCGCATGAGCGTAGGCGTAGGCGAGCGGAAAGTCATCGCTCATACCAGCGCCACCGTGGGCTTGTATTG
>Ga0163147_10006409_pt1 | contig 13804 bp, 10 predicted proteins | sample OliLakLV19MP6G1_FD_148597 | JGI IMG/M metagenome (GOLD analysis project Ga0163147, IMG submission 148597) | Freshwater microbial mat bacterial communities from Lake Vanda, McMurdo Dry Valleys, Antarctica- Oligotrophic Lake LV.19.MP6.G1 | ecosystem: Environmental > Aquatic > Freshwater > Lake >...
GTGTGGCGCTGGAGATCAACGCGTACTGGTTGCGGCTCGACCTGCGGGATCTGCATGTGCAGATGGCCGTCGAGGCGGGGGGCATGATCGCGATCGACTGTGACGTACACGCGGCCGCGGACTTCAAGAGCTTGCGGTATGGGGTGTTGACGGGGCGGAGGGGGTGGTTGAGGGCGGAGGCGTGCGTGAATGCGTGGGAGCCGCGGCGGCTGCACGGCTGGCTCAAAGATGGGAGGGGCCGCGGATGAACGCGGATTGAAGCACAAGCAACTTACGGAGAGGATCTCGAAGGCGTATGACCTCCGCACCCTCGACCCGTTCTCGCCTCTATCAGCGCTTATCCGCGTTCATCCGCGGCTAAACTTCCCGCATGTTCGACCGCCTTTCCGATTCGTTCAACGGCCTGTTCCGCAAGCTCTCCGGCAAGGGGGCCATTTCCGAGTCCAACGTACGCGATGCCATGGACGATGTGCGCACGGCGCTGCTCGAAGCGGATGTTCACGTTGACGTGGTAGACGAGTTCTGCGAGAAGGTGCTCGACGATGCCGTGGGCGAGCGGGTGACCAAGAGCCTGGAGCCAGGGCAGGAGATGGTCGGGATCGTACACGACCGGTTGGTGGAGTTTCTTGGCGGCACACCGACCACCGATCCGCAGCAGATGCTGGCTCCGTCCGACGGCATTCTCCGCATATCGCCCGGCCCCACCATCGTGATGATGTGCGGGCTGCAAGGCTCGGGAAAAACCACGACCTGCGGGAAGTTGGCGGCGTATCTGAAGAAGCGCGGGCGCAGCGTACTGCTGGTCGCGGCCGATTTGCAGCGGCCGGCCGCGGTGGAGCAGTTGCACACGGTGGCCGAGAGTGTGGAGCGCGATCTGCCGGGCGGGGCCAAGGTGAGCTTTTACAGCGAGCCCGACAAGGTCGCGGCCTATGGCAAGGCCGTGGGCATCGCGGTACAGGTGTGCAAGCGGGGCGTGGAGAGCGCGCGAGCCAAGGGCATAGACACGGTCATCCTCGACACGGCGGGTCGGCTGCACATCAACGACTCGCTCATGGACGAGCTGAACCAGATCAACCGGACGGTGCATCCGCACCAGATCTTTCTCGTGACCGACGCCATGACCGGTCAGGACGCGGTGAACAGCGCGAAGGTGTTTCACCAGAAGCTCGAGGTCGACGGGATCATCCTGACGAAGTTCGACAGCGACACCCGCGGTGGCGCGGCCATCAGCGTCAAGCACGTCACGGGCGCGCCGATCAAGTTCATCGGCGTGGGCGAGAAGCTCGATGCGCTGGAGGAGTTTCAGCCACAGCGGATTGCCGGGCGCATACTCGGCATGGGCGACGTGGTCAGCCTGGTCGAAAAGGCACGGGAGCAGGTCTCCGATGAGGATGCCGAGAAGCTCCAGGACAAGATGGCCAAAGGCGAGATGACGATGGACGACTTCCTCAAGCAGCTTCGCACACTGCGGCGGATGGGGCCGCTGAAACAACTGCTCGGTCTCTTGCCGGGAGTCGGAAGCGCGCTGAAAGACGTACACATCGACGACAAGCAGCTCGACCGCGTCGAGGCGATCGTGCACAGCATGACACCCGGCGAGCGGCGCAAGCCCGACTCCATCGAGATGTCGCGGCGGAAGCGCATCGCGCGGGGCAGCGGGACCGACCCGAATGAGGTCGGCCAGCTCGGCAAGCAGTTCACCACGGTGAGCAAGCTCGCCCGGCAGATGTCGAACATGAGCGCGATGAGCCGAGTGAAGGCCGTCAAGGAACTGGGCGAGGGCGGCATGGCAGACATGATGCCGGGAATCGGTGGGCTGCCGGGATTCGGGATGGGCAAGAACAAGCCGAGCAGCGTGGGGAGCGGATTCAAGGGCCGGTTCAAGAAGCGGAAGTAGGCGCGATTCGCCGCTGAATCACTACCGCCGTCAAATCATCCACCTGCCGCGGCGGGGCTTTGCCACCGTTGGCCGCGAAGGCTTCGACGGCGTTACGCATGGCGGCGATGATGTCGCCATCGTGCTTGGCGGCGGCGATGATGACGGCGATGAGGCGATCAATGCCGAAGCGGTCGTCATCGGCCGCGGAGTCTGACGACGAGCCATTGCGCGTCGCCCGCGACCATTCGTAGAAACCGTCGGTGACGAGGATGATGGCGTCTCCGTCTTGCAGGTGCAGCGGCTCACCCAGTGCGAACTCGCTGTCGGCGTGGATGCCGAGCGGCACGCCATCCACCTTGCGCTGCTCGACGGTGTCGGTCGCGGCGCGGTAGACCAGCAGCGGGCCGTGTCCGGCGGAGACCATGCGGACCTCATCGCTGTCGGGTGCGAGCAGCGCGACGACAAAGGTGATGAAGCGGCCGTCGGGGACATCGTCCGCGACGAGCACGTTGACCCGGGCGACGGCTTCGGCCAGGCGATTGCCGGCGCGGAGCGTGGCCCGCGAATAGGCCCGGCAGAAGGCCGCGACCAGCGCCGGCGCGAGGCCGTGGCCCGCGACATCGGCGAGAGAGACCGCGAGCGTGCCGTCGGGAAGCCGCTGCCAGTCGTAGTAATCTCCGCCGGTCGTATCGGCGGGGCGGTTCCAGAACGAAATGACGAAGCCGGGAAACTCGGGCGGCGTTTGGGGAAGCAGCCCCTGCTGAATCTCGGCGGCGGCGGAGATCTCGTGCTCGGCGGCGTGGCGGAGTTGGGCCTCGTGAACCATCGCACGCACGAACCTGCGAAACTGCGCCGCAACGAAAGCCGCGGCCACGCCGCAAAGCAGCACGAGGACTGGATAACTCAGCAGCACGCCGAGCGGCAGCGGGTCGCCCTCACCCTGCACGGGTATGTGGTTGGCGACGGCGGCGATAAGCGCGGTGTATCCCGCGGCGCAGAGGAGCCCGCAGATCATGCACGCGCCGGGACTGAGGCGAAGCGGAGAGAGGATCAGCACCAGCGCATACCAGAGCAGCGCGGGCGCGGTGACGGCCCGCTCGGGCGGGAGGATGCCGCCGAGCCAGAGAAACGCGATCGCGGCCGTAGGAAAGGCACATTCCATGCTCATGTTGGCGATGGTGAGCCAGCGCGGCACGGGAGCCTCGGCGGTGCGGCAGCGCGCCAGCACGGCCAGCGGAAGGAGGCCGTAGCCCGGCACGACCACGAGCATGGAGACTTGCAGCCACGGAAAGGCCGCGACACCGGGAGTGAGATCGATGCGGATGAGCCAGAGCAGCAATACCGCGCCCGCGAGCGCCATCATTGCATAAATGCGATACATCTCGCTGAGCAGCGAGATCTTGACGAAGGTCGGTGGCGTGGCGACGTGCTGGTCGGTCACCGGAGTTGCATCTCCATCAGGCGGACATCGAGGATGCGCCCGAACTTCTCGCCGACACCGTGCATAATGCCGACCGTGGTGAACCCGACCCGCTCGTGATAGCGGACGCTGCCGGGGTTCTGATCGACGACACGGGCGAGGAGCACTTTGCGGCCGCGGGCCCGCGCGAGGTCGATGATCGCGGCCAACAACTGACGACCGATGCCGCGCCCGCGATGGTCGGCGTGGACATACTCGCTGACCTCGGCGGTGCGGTCGTAGGCCGGGCGATCGGACCACGGGGAGAGCGCGGCCCAGCCGACGATGCGCCCGGCATGATCGGCAACGATGGCGGGATAGTCGTTCGCGGGGTGTTTCTGAAACCAGTCGCGCTGCTGAGCATCGGTTCGGGGTGCGGTATCGAACGTCGCGATGCCTTGCAGAACTTGCTCGTGGTAGATGTCAAAGATCGCTGGGAGGTCGGCGGGCTGGGCGGGACGGATGGTGAGCGCGGCGAGCATGAAGTGCGAGGGTAGAGCAGCGGCCGGCACGCGGCGGCTTGCGCTCGGCGCTCTCTCACTCGCGCGCAATCGGGAGAGGATCGTGGGCATTGCCTTTCACCCAGGCCTCGATGCGCGGCCAGACGAACTCGTTGGCCAGGATCTTGAGGCACGCGGCCACGGGTATCGCCAGGAGCAGTCCGTACACGCCCCCGAGCACGCCGCCTGCGAGCGATGCGAACAGGATCGTGGGCATTTCGAGATCGGTGTTGTCGCCCTGGATCTTTGGGGTGAGGATGTAGTCATCGAGGAACTGGCCGCCGATATGGACGCCGATCGGGGCGAGGATGATCCACCACCATTCGTTGCGGAAACCAGTGCCGTCGCGCTGCAGCCAGAACAGCAGCATCACCACGGGAACCGCGACCGCGGATGCAAACGGGATGACGAACAGAACGCCGATGAGCGGGCCGAGCAGCAGCGGCGCGGGCGCGCCGATGAGCCAGAACGCGAGCGTCATGTAGACGCCGATGATGGCGCAGATGGTGAGCCGGCCGCGAACGAAGCCGGCGATGGCGCGGTCCATGCGCCGGATGACCCGCATCCAACGATACTTCCCGGCATCGGGAATGAGCTTGGCTCCCTGATCGAGCACGCGACCCCAGCCGGTGGAGAGAAAGTAGAAGAAGAACATCGTGAGAAAGACGCTGAAGAAGAGCACGCCAATGGAGGCGAAGGTTCCGAGCACCACGAAGATCGCCTGAGCGCCGCTGCCGACGGCCGACTTGCCGAGACTGGAAGCCAGACCTGCGGCGTTCTGCTCGATCCAGCTCATCACCGTGGTGAGCAAGCGCGCGCCGGTGGGTTCGGGTGGGCCGAAGGAAGCGGAATGGGTGCGGGCGGCTGGATCAGCGTCGGTGGGCGAAGTTTCGTCCGGCGAGACTTCATCCGTCGCAGGCGGATCGGGCGTTGTGGGAGACTGGAGAGGTTGTGGGGCCGATGGATCCCGCGCTGGACTCTCCGGCGCTTGCCCCGCGGCCCCGCGACGCTTCACGAGCCAGTCGCGGATGTCGATCCAAGCCGATCCTGTGACCACCGCGCGAAGTCCGGGATCGTCTGGCTTCTCGACGGATCGCAGCACGCCGCGGATCTTGTGGGACACTTCGCCCGCGATGCTCACGCCCTGAATGGCCGCATAGCCGCCGCCGATGGTGAGCGGTGTGACGATGAGCAGCAGCACGGTGGCGATGATGCCGATCACAACACCGCGGCGGCTGAGCAACCCGCGCCGCGTGGCCCGCGCGACCAGCGGCTCAAAAATATACGCCAGCAGCATGGCCACGAGCAGCGGAACGGTGACGATCTTGAGCTTGTAGCCGACGTACACGATCAGCACGACGACGCCGATGAGCATCAGGTCGCGGACGGGCTGGATCTGCCAGAGATGGAGCTTGCGCCAGTCTTTGCCGGGCGAGAGCGGCGGAGGAACTGCGCCGGGCGGGGGAGCAGGAATCGGTGTCGTGTCGGCCATGGGCCAAAGACTATCCGATAGGCACGGCTGACGCGGGGCCGGAGGAAGGCAAGACTTGGGCAGCAGGGGCGAGGCTCAGGCGAGCGTGAGCGCTCCGAAGACCTCGTCGAAGTCGTAGACCGCGCGAAAATCCTCGATGCTGTCGCCGTCGCTGGTCTTGAGTTCCTGACGGTCGATCATCGCATAGACGATGGTGCCGAAGTCGTCGGTGCGGGCGATGCCCCACTTCTTAAGGACGGTGGGGGCGAGCAGACCATATCGCACGACGGCGAGATCCTTGAGGCCCGAGCAAAGTTGCTGGCCGGAGACGTGCCGACGCGCGGGCGTCGCTCCAACTGGCCGCGCTTGCACCGCCGCGGCCGGGGGACGACCGTGCAGCATGGTGACGGTGTGCTTCAGGCCGTCGCGCACAAAATCGAATGCTTCTTCCGGGAACATCGCGGCTCGGGTGCGGACCATCGGCCAATCCACTTCACGACTCTTCACGAGAACAAACTCCTGTGCCCGCCCTTCGCGGGGCAAACTGTATCCACGCGGAAGCAGGCGAGCGAACCGTTCTACGAACGACGGGTTGGAGGCTTCGCGGGTCGGCGAACGGCACGCGCGCGGACACTGACGCATGGGTGGCCGTCGAGCAACCAGCGAAGCGGCCGCACGGCCCAGGGGCCGCCGCAGCCGAGGCCCACCCGTGCGGCACGGACCACGCGATTATCGGGCGCGGGGACTTGCGGGGCTGGTGCATCCGCGATCCAGAGGCGCGGATCGGTGGTGAGGTCGAGGCCGTTGAGGTCGCGTCCGATGGCGAGCCCCTGGCAGAGCCGGGCGGGACCGCGACAGAGGTCGCGATCATCGAAACGACGGTCGCGTGCCTTGCTTGCGGCCGCGCGGAGCGCCGCGATGCGGTCGATCCCCGCGACCGGCTCGAGAGCCCTGAGCAAAACCGCGACAGGCTCATCGACTCGGCCGCACACGATGTTGACGCAGTAGTGCATGCCGTAGGTGAAGTAGACGTAGGCGGTGCCCGGCGGGCCATACATGGACTCGTTCCGCGGCGTGCGCCGGCCGCCGAAAGCGTGCGAGCCGCGATCGCGGATGCCGATGTAGGCTTCGGTCTCGACGATGCGCCCGGCAAGCATGGTGCCGTCCTCGAGGCGGCGGATGAGGAGTTTGCCGAGCAATGCACGCGCGAGCGATTGTGCATCTCGTGCGTAATCCGCCCGCCGCCACCTCCGACCAACCACCTGCTCACCTTTCACTACTCGTTACTCACTGCTCACTTCCCCCTCACGCGTACGCGTGCAACCCCGGCAACAGCAGGTTGACCCCGAAATATGTCCACAGCATGACGAAGAACCCGAGCACGCTCAGCCATGCGGTGACGAGGCCGCGGTTGGCAGCGGTGAACCGCATATGGATAACGATGAGGTAAACGATCCATGTGACGAGCGCCCAGACTTCTTTGGGGTCAAAGGCCCACCAGCGTCCCCACGAGTGGTCGGCCCACCACGCGCCGAGCAATATACCGACGCCCAGCCCCCAGAACGCGAGCTGCAGGACGATCATCTGGGCGGTATCGAGGTCGCTGAGCACGCGTGCGGGGCCGATGCGCGCCCACTGATTCGAGTCGTCGTCGCTGGCCAAAGCCACCGCCGCGGCCGATACGGCCACCGTTCCGCCGGGCACTGCGAGCGCGGACTTCGGCCCGGCGCTCGTTTCCGCGGCCCGAAATCTGGCCGCGTAGTGCGTGACGAGGTAGAAGACGCTGATGAGAAAGCCCAGCGAAATCAGACCGTAACTCAGAAGCACGGTGGTGACATGGTACTTGAGCAGCACGCTGGTGTTGAGGATCGGGGCTTCGCGCTCGACGGTCATGCCGGGGATGCCGGTCTGGGTGGCGGTGACGAGGACCATGAAGCCGACACCGGCCGCGGCCGCGCCGAAGAGCCATTGCCGTCGGGCAACCATGATGATCGTGCCAACCGTCGCGGCGAAGAGACTGAGGCCGGTCATCGACTCGAACTGGTTCTGAATGGCGAAGCGCTCGGCGATGATACAGCGGGCGATGAAGCCGAAGGCGTGGAGCCCCAGTGCGAGTGCGAGAATGGTGACGCCGCCCGCGACGAGCCATTTGCGTCCGGTGCCGAAGGCCAGCAGAAGCGCCACCAGCGCGAGGGCATACATCCAGAAGCCCCACTCGAAGGCGTTGGCTTTGTTGTAGAGCCGTTCCATCGAACGCTTCGTCGTCGGGTATGACGCGGTGTTGATCTTGGGAAGCTCGGCGGCGAGGGCTTTGGCGGCGGCGTTGACGCGCGGGGCATCGCCGGCCCGCCAGGCGGCACCGAGTTCTTTAACGGCGGCCGCGGCGGGTCCGTCGGATAGCTGCGAGAGGTGGCCCCAGGGCTGGTCGCTGGACGAGGGCGCAAGCATCATGAGGTTGCGGGATGAGAACTGGTAAAGCTCGATCGCGCCGCGCATGTGGTTGAGCGACTTGCGGGCAGAAGGGTCGAACGCATTCTTTTCGGAAACCTCGGCCCATGTGCGTTCGATGTCGATGGGCTTGAGGCGGCCGTCCCGCTTCCACCACTCGATCTCATCTTTGCCCGTGTAGAGCTTTTCGAGAAACGCTTGGCGGAGCGGCAGAAAGTCGACGCCGATCAGCGGCTGACTCATGAAAAACGCGGGATCGATGACCATGTCGAGATAAGTGAAGAGCGGATCGAAGCGGGCCCGCTTGAGCTCCGTGGAGGAGGAAGCGGACTTACCTGCTGAGACGTATCCGAAGAACTTGCTCTTGCCGGTGATGGTCGCGACGGTTTCGCGCGCGAGCGAATCGAGGATCTTGACGCGCCCGCTATGAAACACCGCGAGGTCGCGGAGGGGATCGAGATCGACCTGCTTGCTGAAGGCGAACTTGGCGGCGATGTCTTTGGGGGCAGTGGGCGGGGCCGCATCGCTCGGATCGGCGAATGGGTTGCCGCCCGCGAACTCGCTCATGCCGCCCGCATCGGGATGGGCGTTGCCATCGGGGGCGCGCTGGGCCAGTGCGCTCGGACAGGAAAGCACCGATGCCGCAAGCACGCAAAAGAAGGCGAGCACCGAGCGAACGCCGGGATGCCTCAGACTCCAGCAGAAGTAACGAGAGCTCATTTTTCCAACTCACTTTCCACGCTCGATGCATTCGCGCTTGCGGATATCGGCGCATGGGTATCACCGTTGCTGGTCGGGGATGATGGAACCCCACCCGCGTGCCGGCCCGCGTTCCGCGCCGCCCGCGGCGACTTCGCCACATACTCGCCGCGAGCGAGCTGATCCTGAATCTGCTTCTTCTTGCGGCGAACCAGCCACGGCTTGACGTAGAACGCCCACGGAATGCCCACGCTCATCATCACCGCACCGGTAGCGATGATGTAAATGCCCGGATTGTTGCCCACGCCGAGAATCGTGAAGCGGGCGAACGGACGTTTGAGGCGGCCCTGCGCGACGGCCGCCGCCGACTCGGTCCATCCGGGCTGATCCCAACCTGCCTGGCTGAACTTGTACTGATTGGGCGCGATGATGCTGAGCACGCGCGCGGCCGCGTTGAAGACCGCGGGCACGCCGGGACGCGGCTCGAAAGGCGTTCGTTCGAGCAGGGGTTCGTTCAGGCTGGTGGTGGCGCGGATGTCGGCGAACTTTTCCGACCACCGCCGCGAGACTACGAGTTCGGAGCGGTAGTCGCGCGGCACCGTGCTGTTGTCGTAGGGGATCATCTCGAAATCCGCGAGACGGACGAACATCTGCGGCCAGAACTCGTGGCGGACGCGCCCGAACATGAGTCGCACGCGGCGGCCGTCCGGGAGCGTCACCACTCGCTCGGCTTCGTTGGTCTGGGCGCGAGCGTACTGCGTGAAGGGGAGCCATACGAGCGACTTGGCGTCGTCTCCCCCCGACCCCCCACTCACTTCTACCGCGACCGCAGCCCTCAGGTGGTTGCCGATGGCCTTGGTGTCGCGCCGCGCGCTGGGTGTGGAGAACGGGAACTCGACCAGCACGGCGTTCTCCATGCGGTCGGCGAGTTTGAGGCTGAAGCCGGGGGCGACTTCGAGCGAGTCGCCGGCTTCGAGCGAGGGTGTGACGGTCACACCGCCGCGGGGCAGACGCGTAAGCGCCCGCACGGTGCCATCCGGCCGCTCATCGAAGTAGACTTGCACCATCGAGGCATCGATGTAGGCGATGTCGAGCTCTGGGTCGGCAGCGCGGCGACCGGGCATGAGCGGCCCTTGCGCTTCACCCGCCGGTTTCGACTCCGGCGCATCGAGCAAATCCTGATTGATCTCGCCGAACCGCGAGTAGACCCACCGCTCGTACGCGGGTGAGTCGGGGTTGGTCACTCGGACGACTGCGACGCTCGACCTGGCGCCCTGGTATCCGCGCGTGATGATCGGGAACGGCGGCTCGGGCGCGAGTCTGGTGACTTCGATGGTGTAGCCGGTTTTACCCACGGCGATGCGCTGCCGCTCCTGAACCGGAAAGACGCCGGAGAAGCCCGAGGCCTTGTGCCGGATAACCAGCGCGTGCTCAGTGCCGCGCGGCAGAGGCGTGGCCAGATCCTGCCAGCGCTGCTCGGTCATACCCCTTCCGCCGGTGTCACCGCGCGTGTACTCGACCCCGAGCAACGCCCGCTCCGCCACATCGAGCATCGCAACGCGCTGCGCTGGCGAATCCGGCATCAACCGCCAACTCTTACGCGGCTTGGTTGGATCGATCGAAGCGGGATCGCTCGGATCGGCGGGGATGTTGAGGTAGGCTTCGACGGTGCGCAGCGCCGTGCCCACGCGCCCCGTGCGGGCCTGCTCTTCGGGCATCCACTGGCTGATGAGGTCGGCGTGCGAGGCATAACCCACAATGCGGAACTTGATATCGGGATCTACGGCTCGCTCTTCCGCGCCGCTTGGTGGACCGTCGACCACCGCGACATCGAGCGGGCCGCGGTCGGGGGTGTCACCGCGGGCCATCGGCGGGAGATCGGTCAGTCCAAGCGCGTTGAGGTGGTAGTCGTTGTAGCGCGGCACACCGCGGAGGGGACGCTGCTCCCAGCCTTGCTCGGGCCGCTGCGTGACCCAGAGGGCCGGGCGGGTGTTGTCATAAAAACCGCTCTCGGGTGCGCCGGGGCCGGGCTTGCCCGATTCGTCGGGCTCGCCCGCGAAGAGGATCATGTCACCCTCCTGCTTCTGCGACGAGTAGTAGATGCTGCCCAGCGCAATGGTGACGATGCCGGTGTGGACGGTCAGTACACCGATGTAAGGAAACCGAAACTCGATTCGACGGATGGTCGCTGTCACCATGTTGATGACAAACAGCACCAGCACCACCCGCAGCGGCCACCACGAATAAAACTCCAGCTCCGACATCTCCATCACCGGAAGCCGGCGGAACTGCACGGAGCTGTAGCGATCGACGAACGACCCGAAGAAGCGGAAGCCGCTTTGCGTATGCGGGCTGTGGTTGACGAGCGGCCAGATCAGCATCGCCCATAGCGCCGCGGCCGCGACGGTCGCGAGAATCGCCGACACGAACACGATGGCGAAGCGTGCGCCGGCGTCGAGGCGTGTGCGCCGCAAGCCGCGCGACAGCATCCATATCGGAAGAGCCGCGAGCAGGGCAAGCCAAACCACGCCGGTCAGGGCATAGACGAGGTAGGTGGGCGCGAGCGCGATGAGGCCAATCGGCACCGAAGCCAAAGTGCCATAGAGGGCGACCAGCGAGAGCAGGACCACCGCGGTCGGCACTGTGGAGAACATGCGCAGAACCGCCCAGACCGGCCACTTCCACCCGGTGAGGTGCTGGTCATCCCATTTTTTGGCCCGGATCCACTTGGCGCTCATGGACGTGTGAAGCTTCCTGCCTGCACTTACGCCGTCAGGCGCGATTCAGGCCGTAACTGTAGGTGACGGACGGGCGGTTTCGGCCAAAATTCCCGTCAGACCGGAATGGTTATCGGTGAATAGGAGTTCGGGTGCGTGGGGCGATGTCAGGGCGGCCGCGAGCGCTCGGCCCGGCAAATCGAGCGGCGAGGTTTCGTTCACTTTGACCGCCAGCAAGCCGGCCAGTGGTGCGCCGCGGGTGAAGGCAAACGGAGCGGAGTCGAACTGCAGCGCATGGGCACCGTTGACCGTCGCCATTCTGAGCAGGGTCGTCGGAGCGGTTCCATCGCGCGCGTATAGGAAGCGAAGTTCTTGCCAAATGCTGATGCCGGAGGCATCGTCGATGGGCGTCGTCGCGGACGGCATTCCAGCGGCGGCCGGCGGCAGATTCACGATCGAATCGGTACCGATGGCCACGTTGATCCCGGCCGCGAGCATGTCGCGGTAACGGTGCGGGCCGAAGTGGCGCTCGGCACCAAAATAGGCCGAGGCATGGGGGCAGTAAACGACCGATGTTCCGGTCGCGGCCAGGATCGCAATCGCTTCGTCGGGCGCGTCGTTGACGTGGGCGACGGTCATCGGGCGCGATCGGAGAATGTCGGCCAAGTGGGCGACTGGGTGCAGGCCGCGGCCGAGGTCTTCGATGATCGAAGGTTCCCAGACTCCGAGGCGTTCGAGAAGCTCACGGTGGGGGCCGGTTCCGGCGGCGATAAACTCGCGCTCCTCCGGCGTCTCAGCAAGGTGGGTACACATGGACCGGTCCCCACCAACTCCCCCCACATCCCCAGTCCGAGCCAGTGCCACGGCGTCGAGGTAGAGCTTTCGGGCAACGGTCGTGGTCGCGTGCGGCGAGAGGCCCAATCGGGCGGAGCGTCCGGCAAAGGCCGATTCCTCCGCAGCGGCCGCGGCCAGTGTTTCGGGCAGGAGCGCCCACGACCGAGCAACCGTCTGGCCGATGCCGAAGAACTCCAGATATGACACGCCTCGAATGCCGAGTTTGCACATGGTGCGCCACGGGGCGAGGGAGGGTCGGCCGCGGGGCGCGCCGGCGATGTCGCCGATAGCGACCGTCCCGGCGGCAAGCGAAAGCCGAAGGCCGTGTTCGACCGATTTGGCAATATCGGCATCCTCGGCAAGCCTGCCGGCGCGGATCATGTCGATCCATGCGACGAACCCAGCGGAAGGGTCGTGGGTGCGAGGCCCTAAATGGGTGAGATCGAGGTGTGCGTGTGCGTTGACGAGGCCGGGGATAAGGACTGATCCCGGGCGAGAAACGGCCAGGACTCGGCCGCCGGTGTGGGCTTCGTGGCGGGCGATCTCGGTGGTCGGGCCGGCCGCGAGCAGGCGGGTGTGCCAGCCGGAAGGACCAGGATTCACAAACTCGATGAGGATCGAGGCCGGCGAAGCGAAGAACCCCGCGCCGTCGGCCGCGGCCAGCGCGTCGATTCGCACGAGTCGGCGATGGGTGTCAGTGGCGGGCATCGGTGGAAAAAAGGGGAGCTGGCCCGCCGGATTCATGGATGTTTCGCGCGGGCGTCGATACCCTCCGGCTCCGCGGTGATTGTGCGCGTCACAAGCCTCGGGGACAGTATTCCAGCGAAGGAGCAACGGATGGACATGTGCGAGAGCGGGGGCGGCCGGAGTGGATGGACCAGAATGGTCATGGCGTTCACGATGCTGAGCATCGCGGCGATGGGCCTCGTTGGGTGCAACGCGGGCGGAAACAACCTGCTCGAGGCCAACCGGGCGCTGCAGGAGCGCGTCACGGCCCTGCAGGCGGAGAACGAGTCGCTGAACAACACGAACCAGCAGTTGCAGGCGGCGCTCTCGGCCCGCGACAAGGCGATGCTCGACCTGCAGATGCAGCTGGACTCGATGATGTCGAGCGGCAAGGGCATGGATGAGAAGTACAACGACATGCTGGCCCGGCTCAAAGGTATGAAGTTCGGGTCGCTCGACCCGCAGACCGATGCGGCCCTCCGCGACCTCGCTGCCCAGCACCCCGACATGCTGGAATACGACCCCGTCAGCGGGGTGCTGAGGTTCAAGTCGGATGTGACGTTCGCGTCGGGATCGGACGAGGTCAACGCCTCGGCCCGCCCGACGCTGCAGCAGCTCGCGAGCATCCTCAACAGCGCGGCGCTGGCCTATGACATCAAGGTGATGGGTCACACCGACAGCCAGCCGATTTCGCGGAACAAGGCCCGGCATCCGACCAACATGCACCTCTCGGCGCACCGGGCGATCAGCGTGCGCACCGACCTGGTGGGCATGGGCGTCGCGGCCCAGCGGTTCGAGGTTGCGGGACGCGGCGAGTTTGAGCCGATGGTGTCGAACAACGCCAACGGAAACACGCCGCGGAACCGGCGGGTCGAGGTCTATCTGACGCGGGCGACCGGCCGCTCAGTGGGCGGACCGAGCGGAGACGCGATGCCGTCGCCGAGCGCCCCCATCCCCGCGCCGAGGCCGCGTGCGGCCCCGCGCGAAGACATCATGAAGTGAGCGAATCGGAGTTTGCGACTCGACTTATCAAAGACCTCGGCATGGTGCCGGGGATTTTTCATTGCCCCA
>Ga0163147_10006413_pt1 | contig 13801 bp, 15 predicted proteins | sample OliLakLV19MP6G1_FD_148597 | JGI IMG/M metagenome (GOLD analysis project Ga0163147, IMG submission 148597) | Freshwater microbial mat bacterial communities from Lake Vanda, McMurdo Dry Valleys, Antarctica- Oligotrophic Lake LV.19.MP6.G1 | ecosystem: Environmental > Aquatic > Freshwater > Lake >...
TGCAGCTTGTCGGCGCCGACAAGGTATGGCTGCTGTCGCGGCGTAGGGCGCGGCACGTCAAGGCGCCGGGCCCACAGGGGTGCAGTTCACGGTTCTGTCACGCTGTGCATCTAGCATGGCCCGTTCGTCTCACAACCTTCGGGCCGCCTCATGAACCCCCGTTTTTTGCAACTCTCCAGCGCCGCCTTGTTACTGGCTTGCAGCTTGTCGGCTGTTGCCCAGGTCAGTACCACGATCAGCAATACGCAAGTGGGGCAACGCCCGTATTTTTTGGTCAATGACATGGCGGACAGTCCACTGAAAACCAAGCTGCAAAGCTGTGGAAATGGGCCTTTCAAGAAGACCAATTTCTCCATCGGCCACCGGGGCGCGGCGATGATGTTCCCCGAGCACACCAAAGAGTCCTACGAGGCCGCCGCACGCATGGGCGCAGGTATTGTGGAGTGCGACGTGACCTTCACCATGGACAAGGAACTGGTCTGCCGCCACGCCCAGAACGATCTGCACACCACCACCAACATTTTGGTAACGCCGCTGGCAGCCAAGTGCACCAAACCGTTCACACCTTTCAACGCGGAGAAGAACACACCAGCCACCGCCGAATGCCGCACCAGCGACATCACGCTGGCTGAATTCGAAACCCTGCGTGGCAAGATGGACGCATCCAACCCCAAGGCCACCACGGCCCAAGAGTTCCTGGGCGGCACCGCCAACTGGCGCACCGACTTGTATAGCGGTCCCACCAGCGGCACGCTGATGACGCACCAGGACAGCATTGCGCTTTTCAAAAAGCTCGGCGTGAAGATGACCCCCGAGCTGAAGGCACCCAGTGTGACCATGCCTTTTAACGGCTTCAGCCAGGAAGCCTACGCGCAAAAAATGATCGATGCGTACAAAGACGCCAATGTGCCCCCCAGCCAGGTGTTTGCCCAGTCGTTCAACAAGGCCGATGTGCTTTACTGGGTCAAAAACGAGCCCGCGTTTGGCAAACAGGCTGTGTTTCTGGATGAGGCCACCAAGGTGGCCGACCTGCCCAGCCTTGAAAAGCTGCAGAGCTACAAGAATGACGGTATCCAGATTGTTGCCCCGCCCATCTATGCGCTGCTGGATGTGAAAGACGGCAAGCTGGTTCCATCGGCCTACGCCAAGAACGCCAAGGCTGCGGGCCTGAACATCATCACCTGGAGCCTGGAGCGCTCAGGCTTAATGGCCAGCGGCCGTGGTGGCTGGTACTACCAAAGCGTGAACCCAGTGATGAACCGCGAAGGCGACATGATGCAGGCACTGGACGTGCTGGCCAAAGACGTAGGCATCATGGGCATCTTTTCTGACTGGCCTGCCACGGTGACCTACTACGCCAACTGCATGGGCCTGGAGTAAGCGCAGAAATGGCATCCACTGCATGACCCGTCCGGCGGGGTGCGCTCGGGTGCAAAGCGCTCTCACCCAACAGGTGACTGGCTTCGTGGCCACAATCGTCAGGTTTCATGCGACAGCGGAATTCGGGCGGTCAACTGCCGCGGCCAGCTCAAGATCATCGCCGCCATCCTGGAGGCACCAGGGACAAGAGCGGATCCTCAGGCACCTGGGGCTGCAGGCTCGGGCACCGCCCCGGGTGCCGGCGCGCAGAGATTTTCAGCAGGAGGCGTGAAGGCGGCCCGGTACCCCGGGCCGCGGGGAGGGGCTGCACCTGACTGGGGTCGAGCCTGGTGAGGGGCCACGAAGCGCGAGGGTTTGACCGATGTCGAGGCAGTTATCAGGTCAAGCGGCGGGGCTGCGGCTGCTCAGTGTGCGACCGGCCAGGCCTACACTCCCCAAAACTCCCCGGTGTACTACCTACCCAGTGCGGGCGAGCCCGTCGCGGTGGGCACGAAAACATGCCGTTTGAAAATCTTGTTCCCTCGACGCGTGCGCCGGCAACAGCCTGTCGCTGGCGATGGATCTGCACGACCAATACGTCTATATGGAGAAGACCACGCAGTGGCGCTTCACACCGCCAACCCATGTGGTCGTGGCCTTAGCCGAAGCGGTGCTGCAGTTCGAGGAAGAAGGCGGGCAACCGGCGCGGCTGGCGCGCTACACCGCCAACTACGAGACCCTGGTGCAGGGCATGGCCGCGCTGGGCTTCAAACCCTTTCTGGATCCGTCGGTGCAGGCGCCGATCATCGTCACATTTCATGCGCCCGAGCATCCGAATTACCAGTTCAAGACGTTTTACGAAGCGGCCAAGCGGCTTGGCTTCCTCCTGTGCGCGGGCAAGCTCACAACGGTAGAGACTTTCCGGGTCGGCTGCATCGGCGTCATCGGCCCGAACGAGATGCGGCAAGCGGTGCAGGCGGTGGAAGTGGCGCTGCAGGAGATGGGGTTGACGCCCGGGTAGTTCATGCCGGCGCTGCGTGTTCAGGCGTCTGCCGGTTGCTCGCGCTGGTCGGTGCGCGCACCTAGCATGGCGGAAATCTGGCGCGTCGCCGCTATCAGTGACTCCCGCGCCGAGGCAAGCGGGATACGGACGTCGCGCTGGTGCAGGTAAGGCAAGGTCAAGGCGGCGACCGCCCCGTCGCTGTGGTCCAGGATGGGGCAGCAAAGATCGGTCACCCCGTTTGTGGTGTCGCTTTGTGCCATGTAAAAGCCATTCTGGATGATCGCTGCCAACTCGGCGCGGACCTTTCTGGCCGAGAGCCGCGCGGGACTATTGGCAATCAGTTCCGCGATCAATTCGTCCTGAACGGCCACCGGCTGAAATGCGGACAACACGCGCGATGACGCACGATCCGGGCGAAACGGGAAGTTCGCTCCGAGGCGAACCCCGAAGCCCATCGGCTCCGGGCTATCCACCTGCGCCACGACCAGAATGCGGCGGGCGTAATGAATCACCAGGTGGGCGGACTGACGCGTCGCTTTCGCGAGTTCCTGCATGACCGGCAAAGCCACCGTCAGCAGGTGCTTCAGCGGCGGCTGCTGGTGCGCAAGTTCGAACAGCCGAAGCGAGATTCGATACGTGCCGTCAGCGTGCCGGTTGAGGTACCTACGCCGCTCGAGCACCGACAACATGCGGAAAAGCTCGGGGGTCGAACGCCCCAGCCTTTGTGCGATGACCCCTTGCGAAAGTCCTTCGGCTTCGGACGCTAGCAGCTCCAGGATGTCGAGCCCTTTCTCGAGCGCGGGAGCTGTGTAGACAGCCTCGGCTCCAGCAGCCGACTGGGGCCCTGAAGACTCTTGACTTAGGGAAAGTCCGGATATCGGCATGAGTTTTACATGGAAAAATGAATTTTATCGATGAAGATTGTGCGGCCAAGTCGGTGGCGCCACTGATTGGGGGATACCCTTGTTATCTCAGTTGTCTCCACCTCAGGTGGCCAGCTACCGCGAGCGCGGCATTCTGTATCCGTTGCGTGTTCTACCCGAAACCGAGGCTGCAGCCTTGTCGGAGCGCTACCTTGCCAATGCGGCGGTAATCAAAGGGCGCAACAATCAGAAGCCCCATCTGCTCTATACGTGGCTGGATGCGCTGGTGCGCGATCCACGCATACTCGATTCCGTGGAGTCCGTGCTCGGCCCCAACCTGTTGTGCTGGGGCTCGCAGTTTTTCGCCAAACCGGCAGGCGACGCTGCTTATGTGAGTTGGCACCAGGACGCGACCTACTGGGGCCTGTCCTCCTCCGATGTCGCCACTGCCTGGGTCGCGCTGACCCCAAGTACGGCCGAGTCGGGATGCATGCAGGTGGTCGCAGGCACCCATCACACCCAGGTCAAGCACGAAGACCTGTTCGACGACTCGAATCTCCTGTCTCGGGGACAAGAAGTGGCGGTCAAGGTAGACCCCTCGACAGTGGTCAACGTGGAGCTGCAGCCGGGCGAGATGTCGTTGCACCATGTTCTACTGTTCCACGGATCGGAGCCGAATCGTTCGGCACAGCCACGCATCGGGTTCGCCATCCGCTACATCCCCACGCACGTGCGCCAGTCGTCCCCGATTCGCGACAGCGCCCTGCTGGTGCGCGGCCGCGACGATTTTGGGAATTTCGAACCCGAGCAGGCTCCCGAGGCTGACCTGCACCCCGACGCGGTTGCCCGTCACGGAGCGGTCATCGATCGGCAACTGCGCATTTTGTACGCTGGTGCGCAGGCCCGCGGCGCGCTCAACCCGAACCGCCAGGCCGCGAATCCATAACACTAAAACGGCGGCAAGCATCACTCGCGGCGCAACCGTAGCGGAAGAAGCCTCACGTCCCATTCATTCACCTAGGAGACAATATGAAATCACTGCCAGCAGCTTTCGCCATTGCCATTGCCGGCGTCCTGGCGCTCAATGTCGCGTCGGCGCAGGAGGTCAAGATCAGGTTCGCCCACTCGTTGTCCACGACTGAACCGGCACATCTGGCGGCTGAATATTTTGCGAAAAACGTTGCGGCCCGAACCGGTGGCAAGGTGCAGATCAGCGTCTTCCCCGCAGAGCAGCTGGGTTCTGGCAAGGACGTGAACGAGATGATTCGCCAGGGCGCCAACGTGATGAATATCACCGACCCGGGTTACCTGTCTGATTTCGTCCCCGATGTTGGTGTACTGAACGGTCCCTATCTGATCAAAACCCCCCAGGATTACGACAAGCTGCTGGCGTCGAGCTGGTTCAAAGGCATCGAGAAGAAGCTCGAAGCCGCCGGCTTCAAGCTGATCATGGCCAACGGCTTTTTTGGCCAGCGCCACCTGATTTCCGACAAGGCGGTGCGCAAACCTGAAGACATGGCCGGAATGACCGTGCGCGTTCCGCCGAACACGATGTGGATCGAGACCTTCAAGGCCATGGGCGCCCGACCGACCACCGTTCAGTGGTCCGAGGTTTACAACGCGCTGTCGCAAAATGTCGTGCAGGCTGCGGAGGCGCCGCTTGGCTCGCTGTGGGGTTCCAAGCTCCAGGAGACTCGCAAGGTGATTTCGATGACCGGTCATTTCACCGCGTTCACCATGTGGCCGATCAACGCCAGTTACTTCAATAAGCTGCCCAAGGACGTTCAACAGATACTGATCGAAGAAGGAGCCAAGGGCGGCGCGGAAATGACCCGCCTCACTCTGGCGACCCAGGACGACTATGTTGCGAAACTCAAGGCCTCGGGTGTGACCTTCGTCAACGACGTCGACGTCCCCGCTTTCCAGAAGGCAACGGCCAGTGTGTACACCGTGTTCCCGAAATGGTCGCCCGGTCTGCGCGAAACTGTCCTGTCCAACCTGAAGTAACACTCGCTGTCGATACGGATGAGGGTCATCGTCCCTTGACCGCAGATCACGTCGACCGGGAGCTGTTTTGACTGACAGGTTGGTTGAAGAGACGTTGGCGCGACGACCGCTAGACTATTTCGAGGAAGTCGTTTCGGGCGCGGCGCTCGTGGTCGTCATTGCCGCAACCTGCTGGGGAGTGGTGACACGCTACATCACCGCCCAGCCCGCCGCATGGACTGGCGAAGTCGCATCCATCGCTTTTGCCTGGTTGGTGTTCGTCGGTGCTGCCGCCGGCCTCAAGTACGGCACACACGTGACCATCGACATGCTGGTGGTGCGACTGCCCCGGGCGATCGGTCGGCCGCTGATAACAGCGGCCGATTTGCTGGTTCTGATGTTTCTTCTCACCGTCTTCGCGTTGGCGATCGAATTTTCAGTTGACGCCTGGGATGATCCGACCTCCGTTCTGCGGCTGCCCCGCAGCGTGACGTACGCTGCGGTCGTGGTTGGCAGCCTGTGCATGCTTATCCGCTACGCCCGCACGGCATGGCGACGCTGGCGAGGTCTGCCTGCCGCCTGGCTCGGCGTGTCTGGCAGCGGTGCTGAACTCTGAATATGGTTGAGTATCTGCCGGCCCTGCTGATGTTCGTGCTGTTCGTGGTCGATATCCCGATCGCGTTCGGCATGGCAATCGCCGCCCTGTCTTTCTTCCTCTTTGCGGAAGGCCTGCCGTTGCGACTGTTCGTTCAGAAGCTGGCGCAGGCGACGGAATCGTTCCCGCTGCTGGCGGTGCCGTTCTTCATATGCGCCGGTGCGATCATGAACCATGCCGGCATCACGAAAAGGCTGCTGAACCTGGCCGATGCTCTGGTGGGGCACATGGCCGGAGGTCTCGCCCAGGCGAACGTGGTGCTTGCAACGCTGATGGGGGGGCTTTCCGCATCGGCCAATGCGGACGCCGCCATGCAGGCCAAGATGCTCGGCCCCGAAATGGTCAGGCGCGGCTACTCTGCCGGCTTTGCGGCGGCGATCACCGCTTGCGCGTCGGTCATCACGCCCATCATTCCGCCCGGGATCGGCCTCATCATTTATGGCTATCTCGCCGACGTTTCGGTCGGCCGACTCTTCATCGGCGGCATCGTTCCAGGCTTCCTGCTTTGCATTGCATTGATGATCGCGGTTCACTTTGTGTCCAAGCGACGCGGCTACAAACCGCTGCGCGAAAAGCGCGTGTCGACGCGCGAGCTCGGGCGGGCGATTCTCGATGCGACGGGAGCGCTGTCGATCGTGGCCTTCATCCTGATCGGCATCCGATATGGCATCTTCACGCCAACCGAGGCGGGCGCGATGACCGTCGTCTACGCGACGCTGATCGGAGGTCTGTGGCACCGTGAACTCAAGTGGTCGGCCGCGCCCAAGATCATTCTTGAAACTGTGCTCGCCACCTCGGCCGTGATGATCATTATTTGCGCAGCCAGCGCGTTTGGCTTCTATATGTCCTGGCAGCGCATTCCGGTGCGGGCCGCTGAAATTCTGATCCAGCTGACGCAGCAGCCGTGGCTGCTGCTGCTGCTGATCAACGTCGGGCTGATCTTTGTTGGCATGCTGATCGAGGGCACGGCCGCGCTGATTCTGCTGGCACCGATCCTTGTTCCGGCGGTCATCAAGCTCGGTATTGATCCGCTGCACTTCGGCCTGATCATGGTGGTAAACCTGACGCTGGGCGGTGTGACACCGCCCGTGGGGACGATGATGTTCACGACCTGCTCCATCTTGCGCGTCAAGATTGAAACCTTCGTCAAGGAGGGCTGGCCATTCTTGCTGTCGCTGTTCATCGTCCTGGCTCTCATCACCTATGTACCGGCGCTCGTGGTCTGGCTGCCAACGCGACTGATGGGGCCGTGACATGAACTTCAGGGCTGCAGTCCTTACAGCCGTGAATGAACCGCTGGCAATTTTGGAGGTCAAGCTCGAAGCCCTCGCGCCGACCGACGTGCTGATTCGCAATCGCGCCAGCGGACTGTGCCACACCGACCTCGAAGTCATGCAAGGCAGCCTGGCTTACCCGATGCCGATCGTGCTGGGCCACGAGGGTGCCGGCGTGGTTGAAGCGGTCGGCGGTGCAGTGACGCACGTGCGACCCGGCGATCATGTGGTCGCATCCTGGAATCCGCATTGCGGCCATTGTTTTTACTGCGAACGCGATCTTCCCATCCTGTGCGAGCCATTCACCCGCCACCAGCCCGCCGGGCACATGCTTGACGGCGCGTCCCGGCTGACGTGGAACGGCACCAAGCTGCATCATTTCTCTGTCGTGTCTTCGCATGCCGAGTATTGCGTTGTCCCGGAGTCGGGCGCGATCAAGGTGCCCGACGCGATCCCATTTGATCGCGCCTGCCTGATCGGCTGTGGCGTAATGACCGGGGTTGGCGCGGTAAGCCGGCTGGCACGCGTCGAGTCCGGCGCGAACGTGGTGGTGATCGGCTGCGGCGCGGTCGGTCTCAATACCATCCAGGCCGCCGTGCTCGAACAAGCCGCGACGGTGATTGCAGTCGAACGCGATTCGACCAAGTTGGCGCTTGCGGCGCGCTTCGGCGCGACCCATGGCATGGCCGCGGATGAAGAGACGATCGAGAACGTCAAAAGTCTGACCGCCGGTCGCGGCGCGGACTATGTGTTCGAGGCTGCCGGCTCGGAAGCTTCGCTGCAGTTGGCGCTTGAAGTAACACGTCCGGGCGGACAACTCGTCATCCTTGGAAAGACCGAAGTCAACCGCCAGGTGCGCCTGCGGTTCGGCTCGATGATGGGGGAGAAGCGGATCATCCGATCGAGCTATGGAGGCGCCCGGCCGCGCCGGGATTTCCCTTGGCTGGGACAACTGTACCTCGATGGCAAGCTCAAACTCGATGAGCTGATCTCGATGCGCTTGCCGCTGGAGCGCATCAACGAGGGATTTGACGCCATGCGCCGTGGCGAAGGCATCCGGTACGTCGTGACGTTCGACTGAACGGTTCGAGCGTGTTCCGCCATCCTCCCCTGGCGACCGACTGGATCGACCGGCCCCACCTGCGCCTGGCGCTGGGCGATCTTGCGCTGGAGTCGGGCGAGGTGCTGCGCGATGCCTTCGTCTCTTACGTGATTCACGGCGACGCAGCCAAGCTGCCGCATCAGGCGATTTTGGCCACCACCGCCATCGGTAGCACCCACCATAGGCTTGATTTTCTGATCGGACCGGGCGCAGCTATCGATTGCGACCGCTATTGCGTGGTGGTCGCAGATGCGCTGGGCAACGGCTTGTCGTCGTCGCCTTCCAACAGCCCATCCCAGCCCAGGGACCGGTTTCCGCGTTTTACCATCCGCGACATGGTGGAATCGCAGCGGCGGCTGCTCGACCACCTGGGCGTCGGCAAGCTGGTCGCTGTCATCGGCGCCTCGATGGGCGGCATGCAGGCGCTCCAGTGGGGTGTCAGCCATCCTGACCGCATGCATTCCATCATCGCGATGACACCGATGGCGCGCAGCGCCCGCTGGTCGCAACTGGTCAATGAACTGTCGCGCCGCGCGCTGTTTGAGGATTCTCTGTGCCAGGTGCCGCGATCCCGAAACGATGCGATGCGCCTCTGGGTCCCGTTGACGCAACTGGCGATGCCGCGCACGCCGCGAGCTCTGGAGGAATTCCCCACGCAGCACGCGCTGCTGGCATGGCTCGACGATCGTGCCGCCCTGCTTGCGGACGAAGGCCCGGATCCGTTCGACTGGTGTTTTCAGACCTGGGCCTACGACGCCCATGACGTGGGCGGCGCAGCGCAATTCGGCGGCGACACGATACGCGCGCTCCAGCACGTCCGGGCGGCCACGCTCGTCCTCGCCCCTTCGAGCGATCTCTACAACCCGGCATTTTCGGCACGGGCCGTGAGTAGCGCAATTGCGGGAGCGCGCTTCGTCGAGCTTCCGGGGAGCCAGGGCCACGCCAGTGCCAGCGGACTCTTCGCCGCACCGACCGCTGTGCTGTGCGAAGCGGTTCGGGCCTTCATCGCGCGCATCGATCCCTGATTCACCGATGTCGATCCGGCCGCATGGATCAGTGACACCGCCAACTCCAAACCGGGTGAGATGGAGCAGGCGGTACACGCCGTGGCAAAGGTGATGAACGACACGGGCATCGAGTCTGCGCTACCCACACAATTTTGGTTCTGCATAAATCCATTTTGGATGTAGTATCCAATTTGGATTTATCTTGGAGCCTTTTTGTCCAACATCTCTATCAAAGACGTGCCCGACCAATGGGCCGAGGCATTACGCCAGCGCGCCGCGCGCAACCACCGATCCCTGCAAGGCGAGCTGATGGCCATCATCGAGCGCGCGGTGCTGGAAGCCTCGGGTCCGGAGCAAGCGCCCGCGCAGCCGTCTGGCCGTGCCGGCATGGGCACTGTGGTCGGCCACGGTGCAGGTGGCCATCCCATCATCCGCCAGGGCTGGAAATCCGTGGACCAGATTGCCGCCGATTTGCGGGCTAAATATCCTCAGCCGTTTACCGATGGCCCTCTTGGCGTGGACATCATCCGGGAAGACCGGGATTCGCGATGAGCGCCGCGCCGGGCCGCTCCCAAGCAAGCTCGCACCGCAGCCCGCAGGGCGAAGGTACTCCAGCGGGCGGCCCGACGCGGGAACTGCATGTCGCCGAGCCCCCGGCATCCTATTTGCAGCGCCGCCCCTTGGTCGTCGACTGCAGTGCCGTAAGCGGCCTGTTGTTCCAAGAGCACTGGCATGCCCAGGCTGTACAGAAGATCTCGGACCGAGCGCTCCACGCGCCATATCTGCTCCATGCGGAGTTGGCTAGCGTGGCCGTGAAAAAGCACAAGCAGGGGCTGGCGCAGATCGCCGATGATGGTCTTGCGCAGTTTCAGGTGATGGACATTGATCTGCACCCTATCAAGGTACAAGAAGTCGTGTCACTCGCCCTGCGTTACCAACTCTCCTTCTACGACGCCGCCTACCTGTGGCTGGCCGCCGAACTCAAGGCACCCTTGGCCACCTTCGATGAGCAGCTGGCCACTGCTGCCAAAGCCCATCTGGCCACTCTGACTTGACCAGCAAACGCGCCCCATGCCGCGGCAAGCCACTTCCCCCACCGCGCAAAAGCGCTTTCTGATCCTTCTTGAAGAGGGCATCCTCAAACTCGACCTCGCCGAGCTGGATTTCGGCATCTACCGCGTTCTCAACTACCGGCGGCGTCAGATCTGCGACTACCTGCACACAGTGTTGCCCGAACGCATCCGTGCCTGGGCCCGGGCACTTGCGCAAAGCAGTGGTGCGGCTTTGACGGAGACCGAAGAGGCGCACTGTTATTACCACCTGCACACCTTTTTCAGCCGTTAATGGGACGATGGCGACTTCATTCCCCGCCCCCGGCGCGGCGGTTCAGCGGCTTATGCCGTTCCCTACAACGGGCAAGACACCCATTTCCACTGGGCCACCAAGGGCAGCCACTACATCAAGAGCGGTGAGTTGTTCGCCCGTTACGCTTACAAGGACGGCGCCCAGGACGTGCGATTCGTCCTCGTGCGGGCCGACATTGACAAGGACAACGCCAAAGGCACGCAGAAGTACTTCTTCCCCACATCGGTGCAAGCCGGCGACCACGGCTTTGACATCCAGTGGCAGTGGCGAGGCGCATCAGACGCCGAAATCAAACGCTATAAGACCAAGGCCAGTGCACAGGCGACTACGCAGGGTGAAGACGGCAACGATGCCGACGCAGAATCCAGCGCCACAGAGGGCACCACGCTGCAGGAACGGGTCCTCGCCGCATGGCGGGCCGGTGCTGATTTCAAGGGCGCCAAACTGCACAAGGCATTGAACCCGATCTTGCTGGCCACTAATGCGCGCCCATACGTGCGCAAGAACACCAGCGATTTTTTCGTTCATCCGCCGCTCCAGCCTGAGCGGCTGAAGCGTAGATCGCCTCTTACAAAAGTACGCGGCGTAAACCGGCATACGCTGCGCCCGCCAACAGGCCCAATGCAACGGCGGATCCGGAAAACCTTCCTGATCCTGCATCATGCAACTCAAGGAGAGAAACAATGAACAAAGATCAAGTAAAGGGTGCTACCAAGGAAACCGCCGGCAAGGTTCAAGAGAAGGCTGGCGAGCTATTCAAAAGCAAGGAACAGCAGGCCAAGGGCATGGCAAAACAAGTCGAAGGCAACGTGCAGAAAAATGTGGGCAACGCGAAAGAAGCCTTGAAGGACAAGATCGACAAGGCTTAATGCGCGCTATGCGCCGTGTCTTAAAGTGGCCGCCGTTGCGGCCCTTTTTCTTTGCTTTCGTCTCATGTCTGGCCGAAGTGCGGCAGCCCGCCCGTCGACGCATGCCGAAACGGATCCTGCACTGGTGCCCCTGTTGTGGGATCCGCAATGGCAAACCGTCAATTGATTGAGGCACGCCAGGGAACCAACGGTTCGCACGGTTGGATCTGCGGCGCAGGCTGCCGGCCGTTGCGAACACCACCGCGTGGGCCGAGCGACAGGTCAAGGAACTGGACAAGTAACAGCCAACCAGCGTCATGTGCCCTGTTCGAGCTTGCACGCTTCTCAGTGCCCGGCGCTCTCCATGCGTCGGCGCGATATCGTACTCTCCAGCCAGCCCAGTTCCATTTCCGGCACCGACGACAACAGCAGGTCGGTGTAGTCGTCGAACGGCGCTGTCAACACCTGGGATTTGGGTCCATAGCGCACGATGCGACCCTGGTACATCACGGCGATCGAGTCGGCGATGGCGCGCACCGTTGTCAGGTCGTGCGTGATGTAAAGGTAGGCCACGCCTTCGATTTTTTGCAGGTTCAGCAGCAGTTTCAAGATACCGTCCGCCACCAGCGGATCGAGCGCACTCGTCACCTCGTCGCAGATTATGAGCCTGGGCTTGGCCGCCAGCGCGCGCGCTATACACACGCGTTGCTTCTGCCCGCCCGAGAGCTCGGCCGGGTAGCGGTCGATATAGCCGGACCCCATCTCGATCTCGTCCAGCAGTTGTTGCACGCGCCGCTTTTTCTCGTCGCCGCGCAGGCCGAAATAGAACTCCAGCGGCCGGCCAATGATCTTGCCAACCGTATGGCGCGGGTTCATCGCCACATCGGCCATCTGGTAGACCATCTGCAAGCCGCGCAGGTCTTCCTTGTCGCGGCCTGCGAGCCGCGCCGGCAAGGTCTTGCCGTTGAACACGATGTCGCCTTGCGATGGCGCGAGCAACCCCGTGATGACCCGCGCAAGTGTCGATTTGCCTGAGCCGGACTCGCCCACGATGGCAAGCGTCTGGCCCGTGCACAGGTCGCACGTCACCGCATCCAGTACCTTGACGTCGCGGCCCGCGTAGCGGGCGGTCACATTTCGAATGCTGAGAAGTGGTTGCTTGGTCGGCGGTTGCTCGTCGTGCGCGATGGAGCGCACCGACACCAGCGCACGCGTGTACTCCTGCCGTGGCGCGTGGATGATCTGTGCGGTTTCGCCCAGCTCCACCATTTTTCCGTGGCGCAGCACCATGATGTCGTCAGACACCTGCGCCACCACCGCCAGGTCGTGCGTGATATACAGCGCCGCCACACCGGTGTCGCGGATGGCATCCTTGATGGCGGCCAGCACGTCGATCTGGGTCGTCACATCGAGCGCCGTTGTCGGTTCATCGAAAACGATCAGGTCGGGTTGCGCGCACAGCGCCATGGCGGTCATGGCACGCTGCAACTGCCCGCCCGAAACCTGGTGTGGAAAGCGCTGGCCGAAATTCTTTGGGTCTGGCAGCCCCAGCTTGCGGAACAACGCGATGGCGCGCTGCTCGGCCTGTTGCCGATTGGATACGCCATGGTGCAGCGCGGTTTCCACCACCTGTTTCATCAGCCGGTGCGAGGGATTGAAAGCGGCGGCCGCCGACTGCGCAACATACGATACTTCGCGCCCCCGCAAAGCGCGCAAACCCTTCGCGCCACCTTGCAGGATGTCTCGGCCGTTTAGCCACACTTCCCCCCCCGTGATGCGCACGCCGCCCCGGCCGTAACCCAGTGCCGACAGGCCGACAGTAGATTTACCGGCGCCGGATTCACCGATCAGGCCCAATACGCGGCCCTTCTGGAGCGTCAGCGAGACATCGTCAACAATGAGGATGTCGCGGGGCTTTTCACCCGGCGGGCGCACCGTGACCTCAATGCGCAGGTTGCGGATCTCCAGCACCATGGTGGGGGCGGCGCTCATGCTCCGCGCCCTCCCTTGAGGTCGGTAGTACGGTTGAGCACCCAGTCGGCCATCAGGTTGACGGAGATCGTCAGCACAGCGATGGCGCCCGCAGGGATCAGCGCCGCCGGTATGCCGAACACGATGCCTTCCTTGTTCTCCTTCACCATGCTGCCCCAGTCAGCATCGGGCGGCTGCACACCCAGCCCGATGAACGACAAGGCAGACAGGAACAATACGGCGAAGATGAAACGCAGACCGAGTTCGGACACCAGTGGGGTCAATGCGTTGGGAAGGATTTCTGAGAAAACGATCCAGGGCGTCTTTTCACCCCGCAGGCGCGCCGCCTCCACGTAGTCCATCACATT
>Ga0163147_10006420_pt1 | contig 13781 bp, 13 predicted proteins | sample OliLakLV19MP6G1_FD_148597 | JGI IMG/M metagenome (GOLD analysis project Ga0163147, IMG submission 148597) | Freshwater microbial mat bacterial communities from Lake Vanda, McMurdo Dry Valleys, Antarctica- Oligotrophic Lake LV.19.MP6.G1 | ecosystem: Environmental > Aquatic > Freshwater > Lake >...
ATATCGTCCAGCATGAGCACCCACCTCTAGCGCAGAACCGTCGAACCCAAGTATACTCGAACTCTGCGAGAGTGCGGCAGGTCGCCCAACCCCGACCTACCCTGCTTTATTGAGCAGATACGTCAGGAGGGCAACGCGAACCGAGATTGGGGTGATGGCCCAATCCTCGGGAGAAATTCCAAGCGGCGGTGGTTCGTTCATACGGCTATCGTATCATCCTTGGCAAGGGGGCCTGAACGCTTACCTATTCCTTGTACAGCGGCAATGAACGTCCCTGATCTCGTCATTAGATGCTGAATGATTTCGTTATTGCATAATCATCAATGTTTCGGTATACTTTCAACCACTGAGAGTATACCCTAATTCCAAAACGCGCACCATAAATAAATCAGGAGCGGCTATGAAGTCATACTTCACACACGGACATGCTCTGGTTATTGGCGTTGGCGATTACACAGAACCTGGTTTACGCAATCTCCCTACCACCCGCAACGATGCATTAGCACTCCAAGCGATCTTATTAAATCAAGACCAATGCGCCTACCCTCCTCAGCAAGTATGTACCTTGATTGGAGAAGAGGCCACCAGCACCGCTATTCGTACTGCGCTTCAGCAGCTTGCTCAAGCCTCAGGCCCGAGTGCTACTGTAATCATTTACTTCTCCGGCCACGGCGGGCAAATCAAGAACGCGGCCAATCAGACCCGAACCTACCTCTGTCCCCGCGATGCCAACCTTCATGATCTCGATGCGACTGCGATCTCACGCGAAGAGTTTAGTGTTCAGCTCGCCGCTATTCAGGCCAAGAAAGTGCTCGTTTTGCTTGACTGTTGCTATGCTGCTGATGGCGTAGAGATCAAGTCACCAGATGTTGGTGTCCTTGAGTGGAAGGCCGGGCTGCGCGAGGTTGATGTAAGTCAGCTCACCCAAGGCGCAGGGCGCGTCATTATAGCCTCTTCTGAGCGCGACAAACCATCATTTACGAATGGGCATCTGAGCTTGTTTACCCAGGAGCTGGTCGCAGGGCTGGGCGGCGCTGCCCAAGTCGGGGACCACGGCTGTATCGGCGTCCTAGATTTGTTTAACTATCTATCTCAGCACGTCAGTGCGATCAACGCTGACCAGAAGCCAATTCTGCACACCAAAGACCTTTCGGAGAACTTTCCCGTCGCGCTCTACCGCGGCGGACAGAAATCGCCGGAGCCGGCTCCAGCCACCCCCAACGCACCGGCACCGCCAGCCCCGATCCACACGTCATCAGGCACAACTATCACCAATAATGGTCATATTAGAACGCAGACCATCAATCAGGGTACACCCACCGATGACCTGATTAAACTTATGCAGGCAGCTCAGTCGCCTCCCAAACAGTAGGTTGGTTTTGAAGATCCACTGGATGTGTACAGTGTCTGAGTAGTGCTCAGACTCGAATGTTGGAGTTACACCTCAAATAGAGTAGAGATTTGATTAGAAGAAGGACTCTATGAACAATGCTGAAACACCACCAGCCACCCCTGATAGCAGCAATTCTGGACAAGCACCTTCCAGCCAGTCATCTGAACCGGCGTTACCTTCTGCCAGCGCTTCCCCACCACCCAAGTCGACGAGCAATACCTTCGAAAATAATGGTTCAATGCACACCCAGAACGTTAACGTGGGTAGTCCGGTTGATGAGCTTCTCAAGGTGTTTGATGCAGGGCGAGATGCAGGGCGAAAAGAAGCTATTGGTCAAGGGGTTGCTGCTGAGCAGCGTAATAACTACGACATAGGGGGGGTCAGAACGCGGCACACCAGCACCACTACCAGCCTGGCGGTTGTTCAAAAAACACCAGCGAATGAAGCGGAGTACAGTCTCCAGTTTGCGGCCCTGAGCAACGAAGACAAGCTCTTTGTGGTGCTGCTGCGCTTGTTCCCCAACATTAGCTGGGTTGATTTCTGGGAGATCTACGATCAGGCGCTTAGAAAGCTGCTGCCGGCCAAGCAGTTTGAACGTAAAAGCAGCACAGAGGAAGATCTACAGCAAGGGTCTGAGAAAGATCCACCGCGCTTTAGATCGGAGGAGTACTGGCTCAGAGTGGCCCATGCGGAGATCAGCCTGACGACCACAGAGTACATCGAGGGCAGTGTCTGCAAAACCACGATTGACTTTGTGGCGGGCGAGGGCGAACATAAAGGGGTAACCCGCAAAATTATCGAAGGCTACCTTTCGTCGCACCAGCGCTCGTGGCTCTTTCGCGTTGAGCCGATCCTCTACGCCCTAGGGAGCCACCCGTACGTCGTAATTCGTCGCATGGCCGCCGAGGCTGCGGCTGTGCTAGCAGGAATTGATTTTGATTCGGTTCGCCGCAAGATCTTCGAGCCCTGGTCGCTTGACGAGAGCAGCGAGACGCGGGCGGCGGTCGCCTACGGGCTTGATCTGCTGATTCGCAACAAGACCAACGATGCGGCGGTAGTCTTGTTACTGGGGCGTTGGTCCAACCCACAGAGCAACTTCTCATGGCGACAGTGCTGGACGGCGGCGGCCTGCTACAAGCTAATCGGCCAGCATCGCTTTGATCTTGCCCAAAAAGATCTGAAATTGCTCAACACAATTGCCGATAAAATTATTAGCAAGTATCAGTATCTCGCCAACTCGGAAATCAGCGAGATCGACCAGGATTTGCTTGAAGAACTACCAGATGCGATTACCTATACCCTCGTCACGCTGGCGATTGAGGGCAAGGTGCAGGAAGTGCTGGCAATGTTCGAGGGGTGGCTGCAGGAGAAAAATGCCGTCAAAGGCTATAGCTTTGCGAATCTAACAGTGCTTAGCTCGCTCGAGGGCATCAGCGATGCAACCCTGTCGCTGAAGAAACAGAAGGTACCGATTAAGTCGGACTTCTTCGAGCTGATCAAGGATAAGGAGTTTCGCAAGTGCCTCGCGCAGATCCTGGTGATGCTCACCAAAATCTCGCCAGAGACCAGGAAATATGTGACCAATATCCTCGCCGAATGGGTTATCCAGCTCAACCAGCTCAATCTGAGCACTGAGCCGATCGGCAAGATTATTGTCAATATGTTTCGACGCTTTGACCCCAACCATCGTGAACGTCTACTTCAGACGATTAAGCGTTGGATCGGGGATAAACGCAATGCGCTCCGTTATCTCGCGACGGATGTCTACCAGAAGTTAATTGGCTCGCACTATCCGCTGCCCGACAGCAACGACAATAGTCCTGTGGTTAGTCCACGGATTAGCTTTGGGACATCAGACTAGCAGACATTATGTACACCCAGGAGGTGTGATCATGAGTGGAAATCTCACCTTTCAACAGCAGTTGGTCCAGGATCTGCCACTGAGTGGCTTCTTATCATCGGGGAAACCCGTTGGTCGGCAGGGCTTCGCGGTGATCGTGGTCGAACGGATTGGCACCGGGTTTCAGTACTACTGCACCCTGGCACCGGGCGATACGCTGCGAGTCTCCGAACGCATGTTTGGCAAATTCTCCGCCTATATCGTCGATATGCGCTCGGCGCGCATCCTGGATATCAACGAACAGATCCCCACCGCCAACCCGCTGATCAAAGTACGGGTGACGGCGCGGGTGCTCTACGGCGTCGCCGATGCCAAGCGCGTCGCGCTGGAGGTCGAGGATCCGCTGGCGAAGTTCCGTGACCGGATTGTCGGGATCCTACGCCGCGAGTTGAGTCAGCTGACCCATCAAAAAATCAACGAGCTAGTCTGCGAGCGCGCCATCTATGGAGTCGGCACCGTCAGCCACCTGGGTCTGGCGGTCGAGGGGGTCGACCTGATCACGGTGGAGCACGATAGTCGGGTGATCAAAGGCCTTGAGCAGCGGGCGGAGCTGGACTACAACACGAACCTTGGCCGCGACGTGGACGATGACAGTTTCAAACGCACCTTGCGCAAACAGCAGCAGGAACAGGAACTCAAGAAGCAGCAGCTCGAGGGTGAGCTGTACCTGAAGCAACTGCAACAACAGGCGGAGATGCAGGCGCAGCGGGCGGCCATCGACGGCTTTGACCTCACCAATGTGAACACGCTCCTGCACCTGCGTCCAGAGCTGACCCAGGAGATCATCACCCGGCTCAGCGAGCGCGAGCGGCATGATTTTGATCATGACAATGCCTATCGCAACCGATTGCTCAGCGTGATCGATACCTACATCAAGAATAATGAAGACGCGAACCCGGAGGATATGATGCGGCTGATCCGCGAAGCCTCAATGCAAAGTCGCAATATAAATCCGCGAATCTTATTTGGTACTACTGAGGGTGGCGGAATGGAGAGTCGCGTAAAGTTTGGCACCATTATTGAGGGTCAGGCGCTGCCACCTCCACGGCCGTCGGCTGGAGATCCCGATGACGATGATGCTTGAGGAGTGATTGGTAATACGTTCTATCGATGATGATCAGGAGTCGCATACGCTTATGGATATAACTGGGTGGTTGATAGTCGCAGGGAGCTGTGTTGTCATACTTATTATTGCAATGAGCATTCTGCACGCCGATGCCGGACGGTTGCGGCGGGAGCGCGAGCGCAATGACCCATTGCGTCCCTCCGCGACCCCAGGCCCTGCACCGTTGCCTCCCGAACGGCCAGTCGTTGATGCGCGCATTAGCATTAATCAGCGCCCAACTCGTGGCACGAACTCGCCAGCGCCGCCGGAACACAATCCGGATCCCCGGATCGTTTTCGGTTCTACTAACGCCGATCTCAAGCCAATGCCTGGCCGAACGAGCCCAATTAGCTTTGGCGCTGAAGTTCATAACGAACGTAAATGTCCTGCATGCAGAAGGTTGATTACGAGCGGGGTTGCCGCTCTGGAGTGCGAGGGGTGCCACATCCTCTTCCATACTCAATGCTGGCACGAGCACGATACTGATCGGACTCGGCCATGTCCGCAATGTAAGACGGCTAAATTTCGACACTACACTGGCTAACAGCAGCATCGTTCTTTCAGTTGGACAAAGGGGTTTCATGACGATAACAATCAATCATTCAGACATCAATGACCCGTTTGCCCGGCAACGTCTTATCGAGTGGTGGGATCAGGATAAGCTTGCCAATGCCCAGCTCCTGGTTGTAGGGGCCGGGGCCTTGGGCAATGAAGTGCTCAAAAATCTCGCCCTGGTTGGTGTCGGCCAGATCTATATCATCGATTTTGACACCGTTGAGCCCTCTAACCTAAGCCGCTCGGTACTGTTTCGCAGCGGAGACAGCGGCGAGCGCCACAAAGCCGAGGTGGCGGCGGAGCGCATCGCCCAGCTTCACCCTTCACCGCAGGCGCAAATTGCCTACTTCCATGGCGATCTGGTGTGGGATCTAGGCGCTGGCGTATATCGCGCAATGACCGCCGTCCTGGGTTGCTTGGATAATATCGAAGCCCGCCGTTGTGTGAATATGTACAGCTGGAAGGCGCAAACAACCTGGATCGACGGTGCCATCAACAAGCTATCGGGCAGTGTAGGGGTGTTCTCTGCTGCAGCAGAACTCGCCTGTTATGAATGCGGTGTCGACGATGCGCTCATCAAGCTGTCCAACGAACGCTACTCATGCATGGGCGGCGTCGTGCGCTCAAAGATCAGAAGCGGCCATGAGCCAACCACCCAGACGACCTCCGCAATAGTGGCCGCGATCCAGTCGCAGGAGGCGATCAAGATTTGCCATGGCATGGCCATTCCGGCCGGGCGTAAGATCTACTACAACGGCCTGCTGCATAACTTTGACGCTGATGACCCATCGCTGATGACCGTCACCGATCTGAGCACCAACCCCATGTGCTTTTGTCATCAGGAAGACCGCTTCGATAACGTGGTCGTCGCACAGCTGACCAATGCTAGCACTGCCGGCGATATTCTAGGCTTTGCGCGGGAAAATTTTGGAATGGCGAACCCCGAGCTCCGCCTTGGCACATTTCACCCCTCAGCGCTTGGACGCCGCTTCATCGTTGATGCGCAGTGTCCAACCTGCAATTTCCACGTGTCGATTGAGCGGGCCGCCCACCGGGTCCAGGATCACGATGTCATCTGCCCAACCTGTCCATTTACCTGTACCCACTGCGGGTTTATAAGCTATAACGAGGCCAGCTGTCCTGAATGCGAGGCGATTGATCGGCCGTCAATGAATATCAACGATATTCATACAATTGCCCAGGATAGCCCCTACAGCGGATATACACTGGCCACCCTTGGTATCCCCAACCTGGATATTATTAAAGTCACCGACGGTTTCCATGAGCAGTTTGTTCAGATCGGCGACGATCTATCACTTGTTTTCACCAAAATATCTGTATAAAGGAGCACTCCCCATGGCAGTGATCAAGAACCTCTCAATCCGCAATCTAGTTGACGGGCGTGAACAGCCAATTGATTCGGTTGAGGGTGACATGACTATCGGCGAACTGGTCGACGCGTATAAGGGGCAGATGGGCATGCCACGCGACCAGACTGTGACGCTCAAACGCAAAATCACCAACAAACAGTTGCTGTCAACTGCCACTCTTGAAGGGTCGGGCATTCAAGATAACGAAACCCTGCTGGTTGAAATGGCATACAAGGCGGGCTAATTAATTATGACGCAAGTGAGGTGACCGATGGGTGTACGCGAAGATCGCCTGCGGGCGGAGTTTGAGGCAATGAGCCAGTTCGCGAGTGATGTGGTGACCTGGCAGGTTCTGGGCAACTCCCAGCCGCCTGAGCACTATCTTTTTCACTACGACTTAGCCAGTTTGGTGTCGATCAGTGAGCAGGGTGCGCCTTCGATTGCGCGGCAAATTTGGCAGGTTGAAGTCAAGATGCCCGCCAACTATCCATGGGGCAAGCCGACTGTGAAATTCAAGGGTCCCCAGATCCTGCACCCGAATGTGTATTTAGTTGGCGATGTATGCATTGAAGATCAGTACCACGCTGGGATTGGGATTCCCCTTGACAGCTTGTGCGAGCACATCGGCCAGATTATCGCCTATCAGAAATATAATCCCGGAAGCGCTGCCAACCGCAACCAACAGCTCTTGGCCTGGATCGACATGTATGGCAACGAAATGCTGCCCACCGACAGCCGCGATCTGCGCCGGGCTCGGATATCGTTTGGCAACGCTAGCAATAATCCATCGACGGCGGCGCCAGCGCGGATTAAATTCGGCTCATGAGCGCACGGATTGTTTTTGGGACTGTGCGTGAGCGGGAGCTGCCCGAGGAGGTTGTACCCCATGAACTCCTCGGGCAGAACAATCTCCTTCTAGATCAATGGCGCAAGGATGGGATGCTGGTTTTTTGCCAAAACGCAGCCTACATGGCCATGCAAACCCACGCCGAAGCTGATAAGCGCAAAGAATGTACCGGGCTGCTGGCAGGACAGGCCTTTAAAGACCCGGAACGCCAGCTGCCTTTTGCGATCATCACCGATGCAATTCCGATCAGCACGCCAGATCGATCAGCCGTACATGTGAGTGTGACCAACGAGCAGTTTGAGACTAGCATCCAACACCTTCAGCAGAAAACTCCGGGGATTAGCGTGATCGGCTGGTACCATACCCATCCCAATCTTGGCATCTTTTTGTCAGGCACCGATCTGCGGGTCACGCAGGGGCTTTTTAACGCCAGTTGGCATGTTGCAGCGGTGATCGATCCAGTTCGCCGCGAGGAAGGGGTCTTTGTCCAGCAGGGACAGCAGCGCATCTCGCCGCTGGTGAGGACCGATCGCCAGACCCCGATCGTGCAATTTATGTCGCTGTACCGGCACGCTAGCGAGCTGATCGAGGCTGGAGAAATGGCGACGGCGCTGAAAAAACTTAAACAGCTTGATGACTATTTTCATAATGAGCAGACCTACCGAACTGACCTGCGGCTATGGAAGGATCGCAACGAGTATCGTGATACAGCGCGCTTAATCAGTGCAGCAACCTATGGCTCGCCACATCAAGACGTTGACTCCAGCGCGAACATTGCTGCGGTGGCTACCAGCGACGCGACTATGCTGGGCCTGATTGGTGACATCCGGCAATCGCAGCGCATGGTCATACAGCAGATGCAACAGACGAGTGAAAAGCTTGGTCAGCGCCGTGAGCCAGACCGCTCCTGGCGCGATATTATCGCGATACTCCTCTTAGGCGTGATTGGAATCCTGCTTACGGCTGATATCTACGTTCAACAGAAGCGAAACATGTTGATGGGGGAACAGAACACCCTGTTACAGGCTATTGTTGCTGAGGATCAGGTGACGCCGACGCGCCAAGCAACTCAAGTGCCAGCCATCCTAACGCCGACAATTCAGCTGGCACCAACGGCAACCGCAATGCTAAGCCCGACTGTTGCATTTCAATCCACACCATCTATCTCGCCCACGCTAAGTCCATAGCACCTGACGGACGACAAGGAGTACTATTGCATGACGAGCAGGATTAAATTTGGCGCTCCACGTGAAGACCAGATTGAAGAGCGACGGTTTCCCTCTGATTTGCTCACCAACTCTGTCCAGACGGACGGGTTGACGATCTTTCTTGATTGGGAGGCATGGAAGCGTCTGTGCGATCATGGTGACAGACATGTGGATCATGCCGGCCCCAATACGGTCGAGTGTGCCGGTCTGCTAGCCGGAAAGGTGTTCTACGACTCTGATCGCCAGCAGAGGTTTGTCGTGATCAAGGATGCGGTGCCAACCGATGCGGAAAGCCAGAGCGCCGGCAGCGTCCGCATCGTACCCGAGGATTTTGAGCGCGCCCGACACCAAATCCATGGAGCCGATCTGCGGGTAGTCGGGTGGTATCACACCCATCCAAACTATGGCATTTTTCTTTCCCAGGACGACCGCCTTGTGGTGCAATCGTTATTTAATGCTAGCTGGCACATCGCCATGGTCTATGATCCGATGCGCAATCAGCTTGGGTGCTTCTATGGCCCAGACTGTATTCGTGTCGACGATCATGACGAGAATGTGCCGATCAAGCGCAACTTTGTGGTGGTGACGGACTGGAAGGGTTTCTGGAATGACCGGGCAGCCCCGCTGGCGGTTGGCACCACGACCCACCTGGAAGCCGCGCCAGAGGTGCCAACCGAGGTGCCAACCGATATCGTACCAGACTCCGTTGGCCCGTCTGCTGGGGAGGGTGTGCCATTTGATTCTGCGCAAAGCGCCGTAGCCGCTGCTGTCTACCGCCCGGCCCAACCGCACGAGCCGCCGCAGCGTCAGCCGCTGCAGCGCCGCACGGGTTGGTTTAGCACGCTCTCGCTGATTGGATTTGGCTTTGCCCTGGCGCTGCTCCTGGTCGGAGGATGGTATTTTTTTGGACGAGCCGCTCCGCTGAAAACCCACCAGCGGTAGCGGCGACAGCACAGCCAAATCGCACCAACCAGCCCGATCCGCCCACCAAGACCGCCGGAGTTGCGGGGATAGGCGCTGATCCAACAGCGACGACTGCTGCGACCGCTGTGACCCCGGCAACAGTGCCAGACCCGACAGATGCGCCCATTGCCTTGGTGTCGCCAACACTGCCAGCGCCGACGGCCATGCCAACAGCCACGATCACGCCAGAAAGGGTCTTCATTCCGAGCATTGCTGAACCTGAGATCAATCCCGGATATGGCCACATACTTACCGTGAACGTGCTCGATAGTGCAGGACAACCGATTCAAGATCTACAGGTCACGATACGGCAAGGTGATCTCAGCACTCCAGACGCCATTATCATACTCAAGCAGGAACGCACGGATGCAAATGGATCTATCATTTTGGGGATAAAAGATGAAACCTACAATGTTTATGTGACCGTCGAGGGATGGAACGGCTACACCAAGTCAATCGATTTTCCATATCAATATCAATCTCAAATCGTAGCCATAACACTGAGAGAAACCGCCCGATGAGCCACAAACAACTGAACTTATCATCTGGTTCGCCCTACGTCGGCCGCATGTGCCCGGTCACCCGCCAGCCGCTGCAGATCGGCGAGGCGATTGTTGTCTGCACCCAGATGGACTCGGCGATTAGCGAACGTGTTTTTCGCGAAGGGGCGATCACGCCCGCCTGTCCAATGTGCAAACAGCCAGTGAAGCTCTCTGGAGATATCCGAACAGCCGCAATCCCTATCCCGCTGATTGGCAAGCCAGCGCCGGCGGCGGACCCAGCGCCATATCGCAGCAGAGGATCCAACAGCGCTAGAACGGCAATTATTGCCGCTGGGACATCGCTCCTGGTGCTGCTGTGCATTTTGGGCCTGCTTGTGCAGACAAACGTGCTCAGCGTTGGCGCGCCGCCTTCGGTGGCGGGCGGGCCGATCGCTACGGAGGCTCCGGCGCCGACGTCGCCACCAGCGCCAGCGCCGATCAGCGTCGCCGTGGCTGCTTCGACGGCCGTGCCACCCACGGCGCAGCCTGCGACAGCTGAGACTCGGGCCGACCCAACGCGGACAGCGGTGCCCTCCACCAGCGCGAGCGTCTCCCGGCCCGCAATCCTATCCCGCGCCAACTGGGATGCCAGAAGTGCGGCGAGCGGGCTGCGCCCCCACACACCAGTGCGGATTGTGCTGACCCATGAGGAAGGGCAGATATGCTGCGACGGCGAGGATCCGCGCAGGCGGATTCGGGCCAATCAGAATGTTCATATGGATAAGGGTTGGCCTGACATTGCCTTTCATTTTATCATTGCGTCGGACGGAAGTATCTTTGAAGGTCGGGACCCCCAGTATGAAATCAACTCATCGTATGCCGCCATTAACCCAGGCTATGAAATCAATGGCACCATCGTGATTGGGGTCCTGGGCAACTACAATCAGCAGTCACCGACCGATGCCAGCCTTAATGCGATCAGCGAACTGATGGCCTGGATCAGTCAGGAATACACGATATCTGTTGATAATATCTATCATCTGCGGGATCTTGCGCCAAACCCTATTGATACGCGCATGAGTCGTACAACCAGCCCTGGCAATAATATGCCGGAGGCCAGCTACTTCCGCAGCCAAGTGCGAGAGCTACTTCAAAGGAATTGACAGGCAGCTATGGCAAACAGCAATCCTGAGCAACCAACTCAACCATCAATGTCGCGCCGGGGGTTTCTTTTGCGCGCCTGGATTCTTCTGGGCGGAAGTGTTGCGGCAGCCCAACGGGTTTTTGCGCAACCGCCAACACATCCGCTCTCAGAGGCGCAGCTGCGTCAGGTTCGAACTGTCGCTCAGCCGATTGAACCATCGCCGACCAATCTTCCGACGGCCACGGCCCCTCCGTCTGCAACACCAGTCCCGCCCACCGAGGTTCCGCCTACCGCCACGGCCACACCGACAGCGCTGCCACCTCAGATCGCGCGTCCAGCGATGATCCCACGCAGCGAGTGGGCGCTCCCGCCGCTTGAGGGTCAGTATGTACCCCATGAGCTGCGCTTTATCACGCTCCATCACGAGGGCGTTATCTTTAATGACTACGGCGCCAAGGCGGTGGAGTATCTCCGCAGTGTGCAGCGCTGGGGAACCAAAAATAATGGCTGGGAAGATATTCCCTATCACTTTATTCTTGATCTAGACGGCAATATCTATGAAGGCCGTCCTCTATGGGCCGAGGGTGATACCGGCACATCATACAATCTCACCGGCCATGCGCTTATCTCAGTCCTGGGTCACTACGACCACCAGACACCATCTCAGGCGCAGCTTGATAGCATTGTGGCGCTGATGGCCTGGCTTGCTCACGACTATCAGATTCCGCTTGAGAATATCAAAGGCCATAAAGATTACATCCCGGTAAACAGCCAGGGGCTACATATCGACGTCGGAAATATAAAGATTACATGTCCTGGTGATAATTTGTATGCCTATCTCGAGTCTGGTGATCTGGTCATGCAAGTGAAAGCCAAGCTGTCACCGTAGAAATTGAGGGTAATGGGTTGGTTGTGGGGGGAGACATCGGATGAAGAGAGTAAGCGGTTTAATGGCGGTGATCCATAGTCTATGGGGAATTGTTCTGTTGCTGTCTGGAGCGACACCTTTATCACTTGGTATATCTCAGCCTGGTTGGGGTCAAACAACTTCGCTGGAGACCAGCGGCGCGCCATGTGCACTCAATGCGATGGCGAGCAATAGCTCGGGTACGTGGGCGGTCTATATCACGCAACCCTTGAGCAATAGCATCTATAAATTGACCCCAGCAACCGTTGAGGACCGCAATCCTGCCTGGTCGCCGGACGGTGCTTATCTTGCCTTCGAGCGGCGGCAAAACAATAATTGGGATATCTATATTCAACACATCCCCTCAGGGAAAGTGCAACGCATCACCGATCATACAGCATTTGATGGAGAACCCTCCTGGTCAAGTGACGGCAAAACCCTTGCGTTTACCACAGCGCGGGATGGCAATCTTGAGATCTATACGGTCACGCTCCCTGAACTTGAACTTCAGCGGGTTACGAACACGCCTGATGCCGAGGTTTCTCCAGAGTGGCTGGGCAACGATGGGAGTTTAATCTACATCTCCTGGCACAATGGCACAAATACCGTTTATAGTGCAAACCCCCAACGTACTCGGCTGCTGCCCCTGCTTATCGGCCAAGAGATCGGACAGGTTGCAACAAGCTCTTCCCGAGCAAATTGGGCCTACGTCGAAGTGGTTCAGGGAATCGCAGCGATCGTCCTGTCCGATCAAAGCCAGCACGATCAACGCCCCCGTGTACCACCACAGGATCACCTTCAGTCACCTGCCTGGGATCCGCAGACTGAGACCTGGGTTGGCCTCCGCTTAGTTGGCGGAAATCGCTACGAGTATCCACAGGGCTGGATGCTGGCTTCGGCCAGTAATCGGGCAGTAAGTGCGCCGATGCTCCTGCCAGGACACTGGGAGAGCCTGAGCTGTGCAGCATCCCTCTTGGAGCCGTCTGATCTGAGCCAGTACCAGAAAATAGAGTTTGACACCACCGAAGTGGCGGATCAAGCTCCACTTTCTTCATCTGGGCCAAGCCCCTTGATTATGATCCCAGATATTATTGCCCTGCAAGCTCGTTTTGCCCAGGAAGTTGCGCCAGATTTCAAGCAACTTCGCGCTGCTATTATCAGGGAGAGTGGCTACGATGTTCTTGGGGAGCTGAATGATGGCTGGCGCGATATCAGCTCCCCAAGTGGCGCAACGTTCAGCTGGCATAAGGCTGGGAGGGCGTTTGATACCCGCTTCTGGATGAACGATAGCCAGGGTAAATCGATCTTGTATCTTGCAAAAGAGGAGCTGCGTGGAGAGGTCTACTTCCGTCTCTACATCCGCGCAAAATCTCAGGATGGAACCCAGGGCGAGCCCTTGCGTCGGTCGCTGTGGGTTATTCCGCAGATGCAGAGATATAGCGAGGTGGAAGGCTATTCCATCCCACCGGTAACTGGTTATTTTGTCGACTTCACCGATCTTGCGCAGCGCCATGGCTGGGAGCGGATCTCAGCAGCAAATCAGCCGGACTTCAACTGGAGAACAAATTTTTATGCTCTCGAGTACTGGCACTATGAGAAGAGAGATAACTTGTGCTGGTATGAGGCTCTATCGAAGGTCTATAGCATTGAGCGATTGAACGAATTTGTTAACTACCACAAGCTCATCGATAAGGGCCACTCGCGTCAGGAGCTCCGGTATTTCTGTGTGCCAGAGCCGAGAGTCACGCTCCTAGCCAAATATAAAAAACTGCTTCCTGAATAGCAATACCGGCTCTTTGGGATCTGCCGTGGGCACGCCTAAATAGCGGGTTGCATGGATCCCCCAGATGCGGCAGAATCGGGTCGTACGATTTAACTGGCGAGAAAGGTGGTCGTCGATGCCCAAT